>Ga0163150_10003265_pt1 | contig 23080 bp, 21 predicted proteins | sample OliLakLV19P2IB_FD_148628 | JGI IMG/M metagenome (GOLD analysis project Ga0163150, IMG submission 148628) | Freshwater microbial mat bacterial communities from Lake Vanda, McMurdo Dry Valleys, Antarctica - Oligotrophic Lake LV.19.P2.IB | ecosystem: Environmental > Aquatic > Freshwater > Lake >...
GAATCTCAAAATTAATGGATAAGCGACTTAAGACTTCAGACAACACGATCACGGCTTTAAATGTTTCTTCTATTTTTTGTTCTCTCGCCATTGAACCCGACAAGTCAACAAGTAACGATATCGCGTAATCCTTCTCATCCGGCAATTCTCGTTTTTGCCAAGCTTTACTTTCCATAGCTGGAACCGATTTTGCTTTTTCTTGAATTCTTTTTTTGATATCTATTCGTTTCCCGATCCTAAATCCACTTTCCCAACCTTTGGCTTTGCGTGCGACAAATATTTCGCGGAGCTCTGTTTCTAACCTGTCGATTAGTGGCAATACTTCCTGACGCATTGTTTCGTAGACGTTAGCGTCTTTTTTGATTTCTTTAGCCAGTCGATCCTTAAACTTTATTAACTCCTCCGGATCAATGCCCGGGGTTTCTCTTTCTGATGCCTTTGGCTTTTCCGTCTCACTTTCGCTAGGTTTCTCGCTTTCTTCTCGTTCCGCCTTTTTTTCTGGATTGTCTGACAATTTACCCTGCAATTCTTCATTAAGTGCGTCTTCAAATTCTTTGAAGGCTTCCTGTGCCTTTTCAGCGATTTCTCTTTGCTCTTCCTCGGGTAACGAATCAATATACTCTTTTATTTTTTGCTTTATACCATCAGGAAGAGAAGCTAGGTCGATGGGTTTGCCAGATTTACCCTCTTTTCCTTCTTGAGGTTCTCCCTGTTCCTTTTTACCTTCGCCCTCGCCTTCGGCCTCTTGTTTTGCTTCAGCTTCCTCCGATTCTTTTTGGGCACCCTCGATAGCTTTCTTTATCGCTTCCTCTAAAACTTTCTGCTCTTCCGGTGTCAATGTATCTTTAAGTTCTTGGGGCAAATTTACCCCGTTTTGAGCTTGTTCTCCTTCGGGGCCTTGGCTTCCTTCCTCACCCTCGCCTTGTTTTTTCTGCGCGTCTTTAAGAAGTTCTTGCGCCTTTTGATCATTCATGTCAGCCTCGATCAGTTTTTTGAATTCCGGCCAAACTTCGTCACGATTAATCTCATAGGAGACTTGGGCATACTTTCTAATTAATTCTTCACTCTTGTCTGCTTCTTCCCGAGATGGGTACCTTAACCATGAGTCGTTAGCACTTGGAAGAGTCGCTTCAACGACTTCTTTAATTTCTTCGGACAATGTTTCATCAATCTTAAATTCTTCCCCTTTAACTTCTTTAAACCATTGTTTTATGTATTCAAAACCGGCCTGCATGAAGCGAGGCTGGAAGCCGAGTTTCTTCTCCGCAATTTCCGCAGCGGATAATTCGAAACCCATATGTTCTCCATACGCTTCTTCCATCTGTTCTCTAAATTTTGGATAGCTTTCTGCTACAAAATTATTCATGCGCGGATCTTCTATCGCGTTCATCATAAAAGCAAAACCCGGCTGTTGCCATTCTTTCACAGGAATAAAATCAGTTCGTGAAATTCTTCTGTGGCCGCCCTCATGAGAAATCACGAAACGGAGATAGTCCATTGGTTTTTCTAAGAGGTCTTGAGGATCAATGCGGATGATGTTATTTTGAAAATCCCAATGCCAACCAGCCCCAGCTTCGTTAAGCTCCACGGGGATTCGGAAATCCTTACCGATAAAATATGCAAGTGAAGACAGTATTTGTTGCTTGTGTTTTATCTCCACTTGTTGTTCGGGAGTGAATGTGGCCAAAACATCTTTTTCCTTTCTACGATCCAGGGCGTGATAAGCCATCTCCGGCTCTCTTGCCGGTTGTTCATGGGGCACTCCAGGATTTGGTCTAAATTTTTCCATAAAATTATTTTAGCAACTCATCACTCGAAACCCCAATGGCTTTCGCTATTCTAGAAATAGTGGAAAGTGTAGGATTTGTCTTTCCATTTTCTATTGTACTAATAAAGCCACGACTAACTTTTAACTCTCGTCCGATATCTCCTTGCGATATACCTTTTTTGGTTCTAATTCGCTTTAGATTTGAACCAAGCTTTGTGGATTCGTTTTGCATTATCCACAGTATACCAAGTTGATACGGTATATCACAATGTTATGATATACTGTATCAGCCCTTGCCCAACCGCCCATTCCGAAAAAAAGAAATCCCGCGCAAAACAAATCAAGTATGAAAAGGCGGTGGGGCGAGGGCGGTGCGACACAGCAGAAGCGGAGGAACGCTGTCGTACCAGACAGTGTTCCGGAGCGGAGGCTGTGGCGTGGCGGAATTCGTTAGTCATTATCAGTTTGTTGTTCAAAATAGGTTCGAGCAAAGCAAAGTAATACAGCACAATTCATAACTTGGTCGGAAAATTGCTCCGCGCGCTTGCGCGCGATAGGCACGAGGGGGTGGGCGAAATCCAAATCTGTCTTGCAAGCAAATGCGAATTCGGTGGACGGGCAGAAAGCAAGAAATGAGACGATAGACGGACTTTTCTTTTTTCATAATCCAAAAACTAATATATGAACAAACCAAAATATTTTCTATACGCGCGAAAAAGTACCGAAGATGATGATAAGCAAATTATGTCTATTGAAGCGCAACTTTTTGAGCTTCGTGAATTCGCGTGTAAAGAAAATCTTGAAATTATCTGCGAATTTCAAGAGTCGAAAAGCGCAAAGAAACCGGGTCGTGAGAAATTCGGCGAAATGATGTCCCGCATTGAGTCAATGGACGGCGTGGGCATTCTCGCTTGGCATCCGGATCGTTTGGCTCGAAACTCCATTGACGGCGGGCGCATCATTTACGCCGTGGACACGACCAAAATCGTTTCTTTACGCTTTCCGACATTTTGGTTTGAACCTACCCCGCAAGGTCTGTTTATGCTTCAAGTGGCGTTCGGTCAATCGAAATATTATTCCGACAATTTGAAACAAAATGTTGAGCGTGGCATCCGCCAAAAACTGCGTCGTGGCGAATGGCTGACAAAAGCGCCGTTCGGATATGTGAATAATGTGAAGACGAGAAACATTGAACCGGACAAAGTGAAATCTCGTCTTGTTGTTCGCGCTTTTAAAGAATTCACCACGGGCAAACATTGTTACGAATCTATCTCGCAGTTTTTAGCTCATCACGGTATCGTTACCAGAAACGGAACGCCACTTAGCAAATGTGCCGTCTCCGCCATGCTTTGCAATCGAGCGTATCTCGGTTTTGTAAAGCATCACGGCGAATGGTACGACGGCACATTTGCGCCAATTCTTTCTCCCGATTTGTTCGAAGCCGTACAGAAAAGATTGAGAGAACGAGCAAAACCTCGCAAATCAAAGAAACATCACGATTTTCCGTTTACCGGACTTTTTCGTTGCGGAGAGTGCGGAGGAATGATCACCGCACAATGGGCGAAAGGTCACGGCGGTTTATATCGGTATTATCGTTGCACGAAAAAGAACGGAAAATGTGAGCAAGGATATTTGCGAGAAGAAAAGCTCGTCTCTCAAGTCAGGGAACGGCTGGAACAAATCGCGCTTCCCGACGACTGGATCGAGTACATGACGAGAAAAACCGATGAGTGGGAAAAAGAAGAAAAAGTGTCGTCGGGAAGCCTTGTCGAGCGGATTAAGGACAATGAGCGAGAGACGAAAGAGAAGCTGGACAATCTTGTCACTCTGTATCTTGACGGCGATATTCCGAAAGAGCAGTATTTGAACAAGAAAAACAATCTGCTCCAGCTTAAAGCGTCTCTCGCTCACAAAATGGATTCCGCCCGACAAGAGAGAAAGAATTGGGTCGAACCTTTGCGGGAATGGATTTTGGATATGAAAAAAGCCACGCAATTGGTTTCTAGCGACAATTTTTTTGAAATTCGCGATTATTTCAAAAAAATTGGAACGAACCTACAATTGCGAGACAAATCCGTCTCCGTCTCATTTTGCCCGCCCACCGAATTCGCATTTGCTTGCAAGACAGATTTGGATTTCGCCCACCCCCTCGTGCCTATCGCGCGCAAGCGCGCGGAGCAATTTTCCGACCAAGTTATGAATTGTGCGCCCGGTAGGAATCGAACCTACGACCATCTCCTTAAAAGGGAGCTGCTCTACCGACTGAGCTACGGGCGCATTAGTTCCAAATATATATGAAATAAGCCCAAAAATCAAGGAAAGGTTGGAAAAAATAGAAAGAAAATCATCAATTTACAAGCCACCACACGCGACGAGTTATTAAAAATATGATACATTATTTACCATGACCCAAGCGCAGGCGCTTTCCATTATGAAGACTGGAGTAAATATATATTTGACCGGTAGCGCCGGTTCTGGCAAGACCCATCTTCTCAATCAGTATATAAAATATCTAAAGGAGCACGATGTGTCGGTGGCCGTCACTGCATCTACCGGCATTGCCGCCACTCATATGCAGGGCATGACGATTCACGGATGGGCCGGCATTGGCATACGCGAGAGGCTCTCGGATTATGATTTGGAAATTCTTGAAGAAAAGAAATATCTTTGGAATCGTTTTTCTACCGCACGTGTTTTGATTATTGACGAAGTCTCTATGCTTCATGCACACCGACTGGATATGGTGGACCGAGTTTGTAGAAAGTTCAAAAGAAAAGACACACCATTTGGTGGCTTGCAGGTGATACTCGCCGGAGATTTGTTCCAGCTTCCGCCTATAAATAAAAGTGGCGATGTGAATGCCCAAGACATGATAATTCATAGCGTTGCTTGGAAGAGCATGGCGCTCGCAGTGTGCTACCTGACCGAACAACATCGTCAAGAAGACGACACGTTTCTGCAAATTCTAAATGCTATTCGTGACAATACACTATCGGCAAAACATTATGAAACGCTCGCGCTCCGGCATAATGCTAATTTGGGCGAAAAAATAAATCCTACCAAGCTTTATACTCACAATAGAAATGTAGATGCGGAGAACAATGCGAAGCTTGGCGCCATAGTAGGCGAAGTCAAAAAATACCAGATGACCAGCCAGGGTCGAGATATCATGGTGGAAATTTTAAAGAAAAGCTGTCTGGCGCACGAAGAACTTTGTTTGAAGAAAGGAGCAGAGGTGATGTTTATAAAAAATAATTTAGAATATGGCTATGTCAACGGCACACGCGGAGTGGTGGAGGATTTTACATCTTCCGGTCTGCCGATGATCAGGCTACACAATGGCAAAAAGATAATTGCGAGTATGGAAACTTGGGCGATAGAAGAAGAAGGCAAAACTAAAGCTTCTATTTCTCAGTTACCGCTCCGGTTGGCTTGGGCTATCACCATTCACAAGAGCCAAGGTATGAGCCTAGACTCGGCGGAGATAGATCTGGCAAATACTTTCGCCTACGGCATGGGTTATGTCGCGCTTTCTCGGGTGCGTGCGCTTAAAGGCGTGCGACTGGTCGGCTTCAATCCAAAGGCGCTTCTCGTAGACCCGGTCGTTTTGGCCTTTGATCGAGAGCTTCGCACCGAAAGTGTGGACAACGAAATTCTTTTCGGTAAATTAAAGAAAGAAGAGCAAGAAAAACTCGAGCGGGATTTTATTTTGCGCATGGATGGCACACTTGGTGTAACCAAGGTTTTGGATTCCAAAACAAAGAAACTAAAAAAGATTTCCACCACAATCCTCACCAAAGAATTTTTAGATCAAGGTATGAGTATAAGGGAGATTGCACTCGAGCGAGGTCTGACAGCGGGTACGATTTTGAGCCACATAGAAGAAATAATGAAAGAATTTCCCGAGACTATCATTACTCATTTGCGACCCCCGAGCCAAAATATTGAAGCAGTAAAAAAAGCAAACGAGAGATTGAAAGAGGAAGCCAAAATAGACGGTCTGGGTAAGCTCACTCCGCTCAAATTCGCTCTGGAGAAAACTGGTAACAAAATGTCGTTTGAGGATATTCGTTTAGCTAGACTGTTTATATAAAATGTTATAATACAAGCATGAAAAAACCACTAATCATCTCAGGAGTAGTCGTACTAGCTTTTGCTGGTCTTGTATTTTTTGCTTCAAGGGGTGATAAATTAAAACCCGAACCAACTAAAGATTTTCCTAAAGAAGTCGCAATGTGTTTTTATTCTTCCAACCAAGCCTCTGGCAACTTATTTGACGCTGCGTGGGTCAAGATGAATATCTTGGGAGAAAAGGTAACTGGTGAATTTTATAATTTACCTGCCGAAAAAGATTCTAAGATAGGTATGTTTGAAGGCACTGTTGGACCCCTAAACCAAGCATCGATGTCTCGCACTGCTAATGTATGGTGGGAATCTCTGGCCGAAGGTATGGCCGTCAGAGAAGAACTGGTTATTGAATTTGGAGAGGGCAGCGCGGTTGCTCTATTTGGAGAGATGGCAGATCGTGGAGATGGTGTGTATGTATATAAAGACAAAACCAAACTTACCCTTGGAGCTGTGCTCTGGCAGATTGATTGTGAGCAACTAGATAAAAACCTCGTCGAGTCTCTAAAAAAATAAATTAAGAATTTTTGACCAACCAAGCAATCATTTTTAGATAGGTGTTGGGTCCTGTTTCTCCATCAACCGAAAGGCCTTCGGCCTTTTGAAAAGCCATCACGTCTGTCTTGGTGCCGGCCCCGTAGTCGTTGTCCACTTTTTTAGAAGTACCATTGTAAATATTTAGGAAGTTCTGTACGGTGCCCACCCTGGTCCCGCGCGACCCCGCTTTCATGTAGATTTTGTCGTCTACTAGTTTTTGCAATTCGGCGACTAGAGTCTTGTATTTAGAGGTCGCGGGTTTTGGGGTGGGCTCTGTCACTTCTTCGGTCGGAACCTCTTCCACTATTTGGGGGTCAGGTTCTGCTGGTTGCAAGAGGGCCAGCTGTTTTTTGAGGCTCTCATTTTCTTTTTGCAACTCTGCGTTTTTATCTTCAAGTTGTTTTTGCTTTTCTCTTTCCACATGAATATTGCCCGGTTCAATGGTAGAAAAAGCCCAATACCCCAAAACTGCTACGATGATAATAGTAATGATTGAAAACAATATAAATCTAAATTTTTGCATACAGGGATAGTATAACAGAAATCATTTTTAGGCTCCAGTCTATTTGTTTTGTGTAAATGTGGAAATGTGTTAAAATAAAGTCATGTTTTCTCTATCCCTCAATAGGTCTCTCTTATATATGTTGATTTTTACCATGATAAGCTCATTCTTCGCTTATAAAATCGTCGTGCTGGCCTTTAGTGGCATTTACGATGAAAACATTTACGAGATTAGAATCAATGGTAGCGCTAGATAATTAAAATATTTATGAAAAAAATACTTATTTTTATACGTGTCTTATTGATAGTTATTATTATTTTTGGTTTGTGGAAATTTATTTCTACAAGCGGGGTGGTAGATGCTCCTGTAGATATTCCCGTAGATACTCATGCGGATTTGATAAAAGTTTCAACTCCACTTGTAAATGATGTCATCATAAGCCCACTTGCTATAAAGGGAGAAGCACGAGGTAATTGGTATTTCGAAGCTTCTTTCTCAGTGCACCTTTATGATGCGAATGGGGTAGAAGTTCCTCTCTCTCCAGGCTACATCATGGTGACAGGTGAATGGATGACGACTGAGTTTGTTCCATTTGAAGCAAGCCTAACTTTTATAGCACCAAATACTGCCACAGGCACCTTGGTATTAGAGAAAGACAATGCTTCGGGATTACCAGAATTTGACGACAAAATTTCTATCCCAGTTCGCTTTTCTCAATAATTTTGTTATCTTTAGGTTTGATGCCAAAAGAGAATAATCAAATATTTAAATTACATAGCCCATTTAAACCAGCAGGAGATCAGCCGGAGGCTATTTCTTTGCTTTTGCAGGGTTTAAAAAAGGGGATGCAAAAACAAACCTTACTTGGAGCCACCGGCACAGGCAAGACTTTTACCATGGCCAATGTTATCGAGAAGTACAACAAGCCGACATTAGTGATAGCGCACAATAAAACTCTGGCCGCCCAGCTAGCTCAAGAGTTTCGAGAATTTTTTCCAGATGCCGCGGTGCATTATTTTGTTTCTTATTACGATTATTATCAACCTGAGGCCTACATGCCAGCTTCCGATACTTATATAGAAAAAGATGCTCAAATAAATAAAGAGATAGATCGCTTGCGTCATGCTACCACTCAAGCACTCCTTACTCGGAAAGATGCCATCATTGTGGCTTCGGTGTCTTGTATTTATGGTTTGGGCTCACCCCTAGAATATGAGAAAGTAAACCTAAAACTAGAAGTCGGAATGAAGATGGATAGGTTGACGCTACTAAAACGTCTAGTTGAAATACATTTCGAACGCACCAATGCAGACTTAAATCCAGGTAGCTTTCGTTCAGTGGGGGGCAGGGTAGATTTTATGCCTGTTTCGGAGACTTTTTTGTATCAAATAGAAATGTCGGGTGGCAAAATATCTAAAATCACCAAAGTAGATCCCATCTCTTCGCGCATTCTCTTGGCAGAGAAAGGAGTTTTCATTTTTCCAGCCAAACATTTTATAACCGAAGAAACGAAAAAGAACAAAGCCTTAATTTTAATTAAAAAAGAACTTGAAGATCAACTAAAGAAATTTAAAAAAGAAGAAAAACTTCTCGAAGCCGAGCGCATTTCACGTCGTACCAAGTACGACCTTGCGATGATTAAAGAAGTTGGGTATTGCAATGGTATTGAAAATTATTCTCGACACTTGTCCAGCAAAAAAGAAGGAGAACCCCCCGAAACTCTTTTGTCTTATTTTTCACATAAAAAAGGGGAGGCGGATTTTTTAACTATTATCGACGAATCACATGTGACTCTACCCCAACTACAGGGAATGTATGCAGGGGATGCTTCACGCAAAAACACCCTTGTAGAATATGGTTTTCGCTTACCCTCAGCCAAAGACAATAGACCTCTTAAATATGAAGAATTCAGTCAAAGAATTGGCCCAGTTATATATACCAGCGCGACTCCATCCGAGAAGGAGCGAAGCGAAAGCGAGCAAATTGTGGAGCAGATTATCCGCCCCACTGGGTTGGTGGACCCAGAAACAATCATCCGTAAGGTAAGCGAAAGCAAAGAAGAAAATTATAAAGGGCAAATTTTTGATTTTATAACCGAGGCCGAGAAAACAATCAAAAAAGGTTTTCGTGTCTTGGCCACTACTCTGACCAAAAAAATGGCCGAAGATCTTTCGACTTATTTAAAAGATCCCTCGACTAAACTCGGGACAGACAAAAAAATAAAAGCAGAGTACTTGCACAGCGATATCAAGACAATGGAGCGAATAAAAATTCTAACCCAATTTAGAAAAGGTGAGTTCGATGTGTTGGTTGGCGTCAATCTACTTCGTGAGGGCTTGGACTTACCTGAAGTAGCACTCATCGGCATACTCGATGCCGACAGAGAAGGTTTTTTGCGTTCAGAAACAGCACTCATTCAAACAATTGGGCGCGCCGCTCGCAACAGCGAAGGTAAAGTCATTCTATATGCAGATGTTTTGACCGGTTCGATGGAGCGAGCCCTAGGAGAGACCACCCGTAGGCGTAATATTCAGCTTGCCCATAATAAAAAACACGGCCTTACTCCGAAAACAATCATGAAAAAAATAAATGATATTACTGAAGAGTTAGAGAGTGAGCATAGCCGAGTGGTCAATGCAGAATTATCACTCGACATTGATTTATTTAAAAAAATATTTAAAAAAGAAAAAAGCAATCTAGGTAAAAATGAATCGGACTCGATAAAAAATACCATGCTCTCTGACCTCGAGCGCAATGTGGTGGTCTACGAAAAAATAATCAAGATAAAGGAGCGGGAAATGAATAAGGCCGTTAAAGAATTAGATTTTGAAACAGCCGCAATATTGCGCGACGAACTAGGGGTATTAAAATTAAAATTGGATAAAAAATAGAATAATAAAATTTTTATGCTAGAATGGATATAGTTTAATATTGATATACACCCCCTATGACTCTGGCGGGGTGTCATTGTGTTTATATATTTAATTTATTATGAAACTAGACAAAAATACAGATAAAATAAGCGTCAAGGGGGCGCGGACGCACAATCTAAAAAACATAAATGTAGAAATGCCACGAAATAGTATGGTGGTGATAACTGGTGTCTCTGGAAGCGGGAAGTCTTCTCTGGCTTTTGATACAATTTTTGCCGAAGGACAGCGCCGGTATGTGGAGTCTCTTTCTTCATACGCTCGGCAATTTTTGAACCAAATGCCCAAGCCAGACATTGATGAAATCACCGGGCTCTCTCCTGCAATTTCTATCGACCAAAAATCTCGCTCCAACAATCCACGCTCGACGGTGGCGACCATTACCGAAATTTATGATTATTTAAGAGTCATGTATGCGCGCATTGGACACCCGCATTGTCCTTCTTGCGGAGAAGAAATAAAAAAACTTTCTAATGAAGAAATACTGAATTTTATTTTGACCCGCCTTCGTCAAGACTATGGCGGGCGAGGAAAAATAAAACCAACTGACGAGATTAGTATTTTTTCTCCCATTGTCCGCGGACGCAAGGGAGAGTATTATCAACTTCTTTACGATTTATTGGGAAAAGGTTTTGCAGAAATTCGGCTAGACGGCACTATGAAAAAACTTCGAGAACAAATAACTCTTTCCAAGAATAAAGCACACAATATAGATATTTTGGTGGACCATTTTGCTCTACATGATTTTATTGATGACAAAGAGGGAAGCACCATGCGTCTTTCGGAGGCGCTAGAGCGAGCCCTCATCGAGTCGGATGGTTTGGTCACCATAAAAATTGGTGATGATGAATTTATTATGTCTGCAAAATTTGCTTGTAAGAATGACGGGTTTTCTTTTCCAGAAGTTGAACCTCGACTTTTTTCCTTCAACTCTCCTTATGGAGCCTGCCCATCTTGCAACGGCCTCGGCACAAAATATTTTGGTGGAGACGAACCCTGTGACGATTGTAAGGGTGCTAGGCTTCGCCCGGAAGCCCTGAATGTTTTTATCAGTGCTGGTTCTACTCGTAAAAATATTTTAGAACTTTCTTCTTTCTCTATTGCTGAAGCAGCCGAGTTTTTCAAAACTCTCAAACTCTCTTCTAAAGAAAAAGATATATCTGTGTCTGTGGTTAAGGAAATAGAAGCGAGACTCCAGTTTATGCTCGACGTGGGCCTCAATTATCTTCAGCTTTCTCGTAAAGCCAATACACTCTCCGGAGGTGAGGCTCAACGCATTCGTCTTGCTTCTCAGCTTGGTTCTAGATTGGTGGGGGCTCTGTATGTGCTCGATGAGCCGACCATTGGACTCCACCAAAGAGACAACGATAGATTAATAAAAACTTTATTAAATCTACGTGATTTGGGAAATACCATTTTAGTTGTTGAGCACGACGAAGATACTATTTATGCATCGGACTATATTGTCGATATGGGTCCAAAGGCTGGAGTTCATGGAGGAGAAATTGTAGCTTCTGGGTGGCTCGACGAACTTCTGACTGCCAAAAAAAATACAAACAATTCTCGTACGTTAGGGTACCTGCGCGAAGAAATTAAAATTCCAGTTCCCTCAAAACGTCGCCAAGGAAAAGGAGTGTTGAGGGTGGTTGGGGGCAAAATATTTAATATTAAAAATTTAAATGTCGAAGTGCCTCTAGGGGTGATGACTTCTATCACCGGTGTCTCTGGAAGCGGTAAAAGTTCTTTCATGTATGAGATTCTTTATAAAAATCTACAAGCTCGATATGAACGTAAGTATAGAAGTGCCAAAGTTTTTAACTGCGCCTCTTTTTCTGGCACCGAATATTTATCCAGAGCAATTTTGATAAATCAATCTCCGATTGGGCGCACCCCGCGGTCTAATCTAGCCACCTATACAGGAGCCTTTAGTCATATTCGCGATCTTTTTGCTACGACAGAAGATGCAAGACTTCGAGGATGGAAGGCGAACAGGTTTTCATTCAATGTCAAAGGTGGGCGTTGCGAAGCTTGCGAGGGTAATGGCGAGATAGCTGTCGAAATGCATTTCTTGCCGACCGTCTATGTGACTTGCGATGTGTGTATGGGTAAACGTTTTGATAAAGAGACACTTACCGTCAAATACAAGAAGAAAAATATTTATGAAGTGTTACATATGACGGTAGAAGAAGGGTTAGAATTTTTTAAAGACATACCCCAAATTTCAGATAGGCTAGTTACTCTTTCAGAAGTTGGCTTGGGTTATTTGGAACTTGGGCAATCAGCTACCACTCTCTCAGGCGGGGAAGCACAACGGGTAAAAATTTCGAGCGAGCTTTTTCGCCCACATACCGAAAAAACAATTTATCTTTTAGACGAACCGACGGTGGGGTTACACTACGACGATGTGACCAAATTGTTAGAGGTGCTAAATAAGCTTGTCAGTAAAGGCCACACGGTTGTTTTAATTGAACACAACCTAGATATAGTAAAGAGCTCGGACCACCTTATAGATTTTGGACCCGAAGGAGGGGTCGGTGGGGGCACCCTGGTTGCTAAAGGTACGCCTGAAGAAGTGGCGAACAACAAAAACTCCTACACAGGTAAATATTTAGCAAAAGCATTACGTGCCCGCCATAGCTTTAGCGAAGGAGGGAAGAAATAAAATGACTAGCAAAGATTTTAAAAAAATTAAACTTCCTGATGCGCCTGGAGTGTATTTCTTTCAGAGTGGCGAAAATATTATTTACATTGGTAAAGCCACCTCGCTTAAGGGTAGAGTTAGAAGTTATTCTATAAAAGATCTGATAGATACTCGTGGTCCACTCTTGGTGGATATGGTTTTTCATGCCAATAAAATAAAATGGCAAAAAACAGATAGTGTACTAGAAGCGCTTATCCTCGAGGCATCGCTTATCAAAAAATATCAGCCCAAATACAATACCAAAGAAAAATCAGACAAAAGTTTCAACTATGTAGCTATTACCAAACCTGCCCGCAATGCTTTCAGCATAGCTGATGCGGGCGGGGAAAAATTGCCAAAAGTAATAGTTGTCAGGGGTAAAAATCTTGATGTCAAACATCGGATGTTTGACAAGATATATGGGCCATATACCAACAGCAGTCAGCTTAAAGATGCTATTAAGATTATCCGTCGCATTTTTCCATTTTTAGATGATAAGAGTAAAAACTATTCCGAATTTTATAGACAAATAAACCTAGTACCAGATTTGAATGACAGAAAAATGTATTTACAAAATATTAGAAATATAAATTTATTTTTTCAGGGCAAGAAAAAGAAAATTTTACAAAATTTAAAAAAAGAAATGGGTGTCTATGCAAAAAATAAAGAGTTTGAAAAAGCGGGAGAAATCAAAAGACAAATTTTTGCCTTGCAACACATCAACGACATAGCTTTACTTAAGCTAGAGCCTAATGCCTATGGCCTAGAGCCTATGTTTCGCATTGAAGCCTATGACATAGCTCATATAGGAGGGAAGAGTATGGTGGGGGTGATGACGGTGGTAGAAAACGGCCAACCAAACAAGAGTGAATACAAGAAATTCAAGATTAATAGCCAAAGTGATGCAAACGATACTGGGGCTCTGGCGGAGGTCTTGGAGAGGCGTTTGAGGCATACAGAGTGGGTATATCCTGATATGATAGTGGTAGATGGGGGAGTCGCCCAATACAACACCGCTTCTAAAGTTTTGAAAGGAATGAATTTAAAAATACTGATTGTTTCAGTTGTGAAAAATGAAAAACATAAGCCCAAAGCCATACAAGGATCTGAAAAACTTATAAAAGAAAACAAGCTGGCTATCTTGCTAGGCAACAGCGAAGCGCACAGGTTTGCTATCGCTTATCATAAAAATCTGCGTAACAAAAATTTTATTAAAAGATGATGTTATCAATTCTGACTGCTGTCCAAAAGTGATAATATAGTGAAAAATGAGAAAAAATAAACAAAACATAATAATTTTACATAATATACGAAGCGTAGAGAATGTTGGAGCGATGTTTCGCACCGCTGATGCAGCGGGAGTAAATAAAATTTATTTAACCGGCTACACGCCGGCGCCACTGGATAGATTTGGGCGCAAAAGAAAAGACTTAGCTAAATCTGCACTCGGAGCAGAAGAGTATGTGTCTTGGGAATCTAAAAAAATCTTGCCCACTCTGATTGTAAAATTAAAAAAAGAAGGTTTTCAGGTTATAGCCATCGAGCAAGACAAAAAGTCAGTAGATTATCGAAAACTATCCGCCAAAGGCGGACCAGCCTGTAGCTGGAATAAGAAAGTGTTTATTGTAGGAAGCGAAGTTTTGGGTATCCCTAAAAGTATTTTAAAAAAGTGTGATGTTATAGCCGAGATACCGATGCACGGTAAAAAAGAATCTCTCAACGTGTCAGTTTCTTTGGGAATAGTTTTGTTTGGAGTACTTTAAAATTTAAATTCCTTAACTTATCATATATGATAGTCTAAGGATTAGCGTTGATGCATTGAGCAGAAGTGAGCACTTCGGCCATTTATTACTTTTCTTTTGATAACTCCCTTGCACCCAACTTTGCGACATTTTTCTCCCGTGCGCTGATAAGCCTTATGGTGCAACTGAAATTTACCCGGTAGGCCATGGATGTTTCTATAGTCAGACATCGAGTCTCCACCAAAGTCTATTCCTTTTTTGAGGGTTTCTTTTATGGCTTTATATATTAAAACTATTTCTTTCTTTGCCACGCCGGAGCCTTTGCGTAGGAGGGTTGAGATTTTGCGTTCTGGATGCACCCCAGCGCGCCAAAGTATCTCGTCCGAATAGATATTGCCAATGCCGGCAATAACGCTTTGATCCATCAGTACAGTTTTTATTCTTCGCCCGCCGTAGCCTTGCGCGAAGGCGGGGTGCAATCGTTCCTTGAATTTCTCCAAATTAAAATTTTTATCTAATGGTTCGGGGCCGAGATTTTCTAGGTGTCTACTTGCGTGCATTGTCTTAGTATCTAGCAGAGTGATTTTGCCAAACTTGCGTGCATCCGAGAAAGATAATTTCTCTCCATTCGTAAAAGTAATATAAAAATGAATGAATCTATTGATGGGGTCTTTTTTATATTCTCCAAAAAGTAAATGGCCTGTCATTTTCATGTGAACAAGAATCGTTTTATCGCCCGACAGGTTTATTAAAATATTTTTTGCTCTTCTTTTGACCGATAAAATTTTCTTACCCCTTACTTCTTTTTTGAAAAGCTTAAAATATTTTGGGTTGGCGATAGATTCTCTCTGGCGTTTATCCTTGGTCGCCAAATCACTCCAAACATCTTTTATCTTTAGACCCACAACGGTCTTTTTTAAGCCTCGGGTTGTGGTTTCGACTTCTGGTAGTTCTGGCATAACTATCTTCCTCCTAGTATTTTCAATGCTTCTTTTATTTTAGCGTTTGTACTTCCATCAGGAGAAACTTTTTTGAGTGCATCGCGGGCTTCATTTTGAGAATATCCCAGCGATTTTAATGCCTCTAGGACATCTAGCTCTTCTCTAAGCGAAGATCCGGATTTTTCGTCCTTAGTCATTTCTGCTATTTTATCGTGTAATTCCAAAACTATTTTTTCAGCAGTTTTTCTACCAATGCCAGAAATTTTCGTGAGGTAGGCTGTGTCTCCAGTGCCGATGGCCTTTCGTAGTGTTTCGATAGTGGCGACGCCGAGCACCACCAGGGCTGACCTTGGCCCAATACCCGAGACATTCAAAAGCATTTGGAAGAATTCTAAGTTTTCTTGATCTAGAAATCCATATAAATCAAAAACTTCTTCTCGCACATGGGAGTGAACCCATAAAAAAACTTCATCCTTCTTGTTGGCAGTTTTAGACAAGGTGTCGGGAGATACATATATCTTGTAGCCCACCCCACCCGCTTCAATTATTAAAAATTTATCTGTTTGAGAGATTATTCTCCCTCGGATACTTCCAATCATTACTTCATCTTATCAAAAAAGAGTTTTTATTTCGCCTTGACTTTTTAACTAAAAAGATATATAATATAAAAGTATAAAGTTCATTAAAAAGCTACAGTTCGCCATAGCAGAAAGTGCTCACAAAATAAAGCTTTTTCTGCTGTGGCGAAACCTAATCTTGGTGGATTCTACAGCGCATACAGCCAACAAAGGGAGATGACCATGTCATCCGACATGCTCGTCAAAGCTGTGCAGATGCTAGTGACTGTTCCCGCAGAGATGCGGGGAACACTCGTCGATCTGCTCGAGAAGGTGCAGGGAGAGGACGGCAAGAAGTGTTTTGCTGGCCTCAAGAAGTATCTTCGGGGAGAGTTGGTTGAGAAGCCGATCGTCTACCTCCGCCAGCTTTTCACGGAGCAGACGATTACCGTCGGCTCGACAACGGTCTTCGTCTACGAGATGGTTGTGGACGGGACATACTCCCAGATCTTTGGGAGCCTCGGCCCAAATCGTCGATGTTGGAAGGACCGCGCAGAGGTGGATGAGTTCTGTCGCCTCCATCACGACAAGCTCCGAAGCGGTGGCTACGCCACATTCTTCGAGATGGAAGGCTCCGTTCTCCATGCGCACGTCCGTGATGGCCGCCTCGGGGTGTACGCGAGCCGCTTCGACGACGTCTATGTCTGGCGCGCCGGGGGTCGGCTTCGTGTCGTAGTCCCGCAACTGTAGTTTAGCCTGAAATTTAACCGCTTTTGCGAATGGGAGACCGTTCGGAGGGCGGTTTTTCATTTTCACTTTGAAATTAAGGTAAAAGGTAAAGAGTTTGCATTTTTAGTGTTTTTCTGCTAAATTGCTTACATGCTAATCATCCCAATACTATAAAAACTTATCGAATGCATAAATTTTTAAGTACGGGGCGGGAAGAAATTAGTTCGGTTTTATTATTAAACAACATTATATTAATATTCGATTTATAATTTATGCCAATTACACAATCAGCCAAAAAAGCAATCCGTGGATCTCTCCGAAAGAAGATCGTCAACGACCGTCGCCGACGCGCAATGAAAGACTTGCTTAAGAAAATTGAAAAAACTGTGAAAATAGATAAAGTGGCCGCTCAAAAAATGGTTAGTTCTGCCTTTGCTGCTATAGATAAAGCGGCCAAAGGGGGAATCATCAAAAAAAACAACGCTGCTCACAAAAAATCTCGCTTATCGAAATTAGTAAAATAATTTCTAGTTGTAAAGTTTATCAAGTTCATAAAATTTTTAAAGTAACTTTATAACTTTCTACTTTATAACTTTAAAAACTACTCATGTCACATCTATTAGAATTTTATGGTGCCGAGTGCCCGCATTGTGTGCGAATGCACAAACTCGTCGAGCGTCTAGAAAAAGAGGAGAAAGTAAAAGTGCAGGCACTCGAAGTCTGGCACGATGCAGAAAATGAAAAGAAATTACTTGAACTCGATAAGGATCTTTGCGGGGGAGTGCCATTTTTTTATAATACAAAAACTAATAAATGGATTTGTGGAGAAGTACCCTATGAAGAACTAAAAGAGTGGGCAAAATAAAAACACCCCGTAAAGGGGTGTTTTTATTTTGAAAGAATATTACGCGCGTTGTACGTTTGTAGCATTCAAACCTTTTGGAGATTCTTCTGTTTCGAAAGAAACAGCATCACCTTCGCGAAGTTCGTCAAAGGTTACTCCAACAAGAGAGTTGCTGTGAAAGAATAAATCTTTCTGTAAGCCTTCTCCAGTGATGAAGCCAAAACCTTTATCAGTGAGTCTTTTTATAGTACCAGTCATTGATGTTTTTGATTAAGTGGTTAAATAACAAAGTAAGTATTTAAGAAATCGACTCTTTTCGAATCTTTAGAACTAAAGCTCTCAAGATCAAACGACCTAGTTTGTCCCAAAAGTATAGTACCTTAAAAGATTTTTGTCAAACACTTTTTGTTTTTATGGGTGGGGTGGATGATCTGGAGCCTGATGTTGTCTGTTGGGAGATTGATTGTAAAGGTATTTACTAAGAAGAATGAGGATGAGCAGTAAGATTATTAAGAACAACCATCCAAACAAACTTGTTGGCAAGAAACCGCTACCAAATGCACTTGCCCCAAGCACAGAACCATTTTGAACTCCATGATGAGTAGCATAAGCTAGAGCATCTTCTTGCACTCCAGCTTGATTTGTATAAACCATGTTGGCGACTACTACTATGAGCTCTCCTGTTTGGATGAAATCTTTAGTGTGAGCAGTTAAAAACAGACTTCCGTTTTCTCTGGGACTCAAAGTATCAATGTCTAGAGTTAGAGTGTTCTCTCCACTTGAGAAAGAGCCCTTGTTTGTGCTTTCAAAAACCATTGTTTGTGGCAGGATAATTCTTAAAACAACTTTTCGAAGTGTTTGAGAACTTATATTTTCCCATTCTACTTGATAAGTACGTCTTTCGTTTGGACCAATGGTATCGATACCACCATTCATTGTAAGAGTTACAAGTGGTTGAGATGTTCCACCATTATTTATCACAGTTGTTGTGTTTCTTACTACAGTAGTGGGAGTAGGTGGAATAAATGTGGTTTGAGGGGTCGTAAAGCTTAAGGTAGCTCCGTAACTTCTCCCATAAGGATTTTCTGCCGCTGCTCTGTAGTAATAAGTTCTTCCAGCAACCAAACCTGTAATAGTGTCTGTATTAACTACAGAAGCACTTGTTCCGACAGATCTTTGGTTTGTGTTATTACCCAAGTTAATTGTTGAACCCCACTCAAACCATGAGTTTGAAGATACGCTGGGTGAGTTGAAAATTAAAGAATTAAGTTGGGCGCTATTAGAACCAATATTAATTGCACTTGTTGTTACAGCTGTTGGGGCATTATCAAACTGGTTTTGATTGTTGTTATTATTTGAGTTGTTGACATAGATCGTTATTGAATCGCTTTCAGAATCATTATCGTCAAAATTTTCACAAACCATACGGTAAGTAGTGGTAGAAGTTAGCGCGCCGGTGTAGAAACTGCCGTTTAGATTGCGTCTTCCAGACCAACCATTTGATCCACCACTTGCACGACAACTGTCTGCGTCGTCGGAGTCCCATCTTATAGTGGTAGATTCATTGTAAGAAAGATTTGTGCGATCAGCTCTTAGGTTTACATTTACATTACCATTATTTCTAGTATTGCTTACACGTACGGTAACTGAATCTGTGCCAGAGTTTCCGGCATTATTGGTACAAGTAATACTGTATGTTCTATCAGAAGTTAAAGAACCAGTTCGAAAACTTCCAGAAGTTCCTCTGGTTCCACTCCAACTATTTGTGCCACCACTTGCGTCACAATACGTGGCATTACTTGAAGACCAGCGAATAGTTGTGCTATCTCCAGAATCAATATTTCTATTATCCGCCGAGATAGTGACAGTTGGATTGCTCCCGGAATTATTGTTGTTTACAAAAACAGTTACAGAACCAAAAGCCGAGTTACTGTTGCTGTTGGTACAAGCTATGCTAAAAGTTCTAGTTGAAGTTAGTTGTCCAGTAAAGAATGTTCCAGTGGTGTTTCTTAGTCCACTCCATCCATTACTTCCACCACTTGCACTACATGAAGTAGCGTTGCTCGAAGACCAACGAACAGTCGTTGAGCCGTTGTAACTTAGACTTGTTTGGTCAGCAGTAAGGTTTACCGTCGGAAGAGGAGTTTGCTGATACTGACAAGGCAAAGATCCACCGTAGTTTGTGGCGCTCGGGTCTTGGCAGAGTTGAGGAGGAGGGTTGTTCGCTACGTAGATTGTTACTGACGAACTATCTGATCCCCGACTGTTGCTACAAATAATATTGAAAGTTTTATCTGAAGTTAATGAACTAGTAAAGAATGTTCCAGAAAGGTTCTTGGCACCACTCCATCCATTACTTCCACCACTTGCACTACATGAAGTAGCGTTGCTCGAAGACCACCGAACAGTCGTTGAGCCGTTGTAACTTAGACTTGTTTGGTCAGCAGTAAGGTTTACCGTCGGAAGAGGAGTTTGCTGATACTGACAAGGCAAAGATCCACCGTAGTTTGTGGCGCTCGGGTCTTGGCAGAGTTGAGGAGGGGTGATTATATTTACAGTAACACTGTCGTTTGCACTTAGACCACTTTGAGAGTCGTAACAATTGATACTATAAGTAGTAGTTGCAGTTGGGTAAAATATCGCAAGTCCAGTTAAAGGCTTACCACCTGGCCAAATACCACTTCCACCAGAGCCGTTACAATTTAGAGATGCAGAGTTTAGTGGCTGAGCTGTCCAAGTTAGACTGGCCGCAGATCCACTTTGGATACTAATCGAATTTCTTTGTCCGTTAGCAAAAAGAGAAATTGTTGGAGGGGTTGAAGGTTGGCTGACAGATATTGAGAGCGAGTCGCCCGTAGAAATTCCTGCACTGTTGTAACAAGTTATAGAAAAGTTTGCAGTGCTTGTAAGTGAACCCGTAAAGAAACTACCAGAAAGATTTTTCGCACCACTCCATCCGTTTGTTCCACCACTTGCACTACATGAAGTAGCGTTGCTCGAAGACCAACGAACAGTCGTTGAGCCGTTGTAACTTAGACTTGTTTGGTCAGCAGAAAGAGTGACGGTTGGGTTTTGAGCTGGAGGGGGAGGATTGTTAGGGCAAGCGGGAGTAGTGATACTATTTATAGCTCCTGCTTGAGTGACATTCCCATTTGAAGTCATGAAACGAAAATAATAAGTAGTTTCAGGAGAAAGATTAGAAACTAGTTGATAAACAAAAGAATTTGAAGTAAAAGTTTGTATGTTTGTTTTTATTCCTTGACCAGATGCTACTGTATTGTAGTTTGAATCATATTCAAATCTTGTATTGATTGTGTTGCCGTTTGTAACAACAAAACCGCTAAAAGTAGCGCTATCACAAGTTATAGCTGAAGCGGGTTTGGCTCCAACAAAAAAACCAGAGAGCATTAAAACACTCAAAACCAAACCGACGGACAATTTTATTTTTTTATTCATATTAATTTCCCGATCTAAGTCGAGGATCCACGACTCTTCAGAGTCGGGATTTTATTTATGTTAAAAAGTAAATTTCTTTACCCTCCAAAAAAATGAATTTCTTCATTGCTTTGGAAGGTAGGGGACAAACATATCGTTGTCCCCAAACTTACTTCGATTCATCCCCTGTACTAGGGGAAGTAGATCCGGAACCCGGGGCCAGTGTAGCCTTCGAAGTCATCGTCGTTGCTGAGGAGGTCGATGACGGCCATAGTGCCCTTCACGACTAGGGCACCACCAACCAGACACACTCCGCCGGTCAGGATGTTCTTGAAGCACCAGAACCTGCCGTGTTCGATCCTGACCGAGCTAACAGGGGTCATGGTGACTACCGGTGTCGGCGAGGGAGGCGGGACGAAACTTCCAGTCACCCGCACATCGATCTCGCCGATGTGCTTGACGACGACCGTGTCACCACCGAAGTGTTGTCGAGACATGGGTGGCAGTGCCGCAAGATATGTTACCTCGTTGGCATTGTTGCCACACGTATCATCGGCGTAGACTTCCCACACACCGTTTACGAGCTCCCATCGCATGATGGACCCCTTGGGGCGAACCACGATCTGCCACCCCGCAGTCGTCTTCATTCGGACACAGGCATCCGCTTCAAGCGGAGCAAGCTTCCTATTGGGACCGGTGGCAAGGTTCTTGCCACGGCCCGAGGTGTCGACTGGGGTGTAGTACGAGAATTCCCCGTTCCGAAGCGCCTGGAGACATGCCCCAGTGTCCGTTCCGAAGAACGTAGTCTTGACTTGCGCCTCGGCTTGGGCGAAAGAGCCCAAGCAAAGCGCTGCGAGTAACGCGAACATGAGCCGCATGGGCTCCTCCTCTTAGTATGTGACGAACTGTTTGCAAGGCGGACGCCCTGCTAAAGCAGTTTCGTCGCTTGTCTATTTCACAAATGATTATAGCACCTCACAAAAAAAAGTCAAGGGAGAGCTTTTGGTCACAAGTATTTTTCTGCAGAAAAATCTCGCGACCCGCTCCTCGCGCCGTCGCGCTGTGGACTCACAAAACTTTCAGTTTTGTGCCCTCAGTAGAGTAATCTTTCCTTACAGGAACAGTAGACCTTTTCGATCCCGCCAGATGGCGGAATAACGAAAAGCTTTTCGCTTCCTACACGCAAGCAAAACTTTTTGCTTGCTTTCGGGCACAAAAAATCGCTCCGCTTTTTTTGTGCCCTCAGTAGGAATCGAACCTACATCGCAAACTCCGCAAGCTCGCATTTTATCCATTAAACTATGAGGGCAGAACTATAGGTTAGCAGTTTTTATAAAAAATTCAAACTTAAAAACCGAGTACATCCATTATTTTTTCAGACAAATGTTCTTTCATTTCTTCTTCTTGGATATCTTTCGCTAAAAATATTTCTCGTATCTCTCCTCCCATTCCTTCGACAATCGGTATTGTCAGAATTGGCATAAAGACTCTTTCGGAATGTATAAAAAGAATCGGCTTCAAATTCTTCTCTTTATGGTCTTGTCCTACTTGCACCCAAAAAGATTTTATATTTTCATAGGGGAAAAGATTTGTTTTTATTTTCAAACCCTTATCGTTTAACTCATACAAAATTGTTTCTGGTTGTTTGGTTGCAAAAAATCCAAGCAAAACTCCGCTCAATATAATGAGTACGGCAAAAAAATAATTACCAAAAATAATTGAGGCCAGAGAGCCAGCAACAATGATGATTCCTAGAGCCCAAAACCAATCTTTGCTTCGGTAGATGTCTTCATATTCCAGAGCGCTCCATTCTAGTTTTTCCAATGTATCCACAGCTTAATTATACCAATAAACATTCCTTACAAACAAGCTCTTTAGAGTTTGGTAGTAGAATTAGAAGAATTGTCTTGTGCAAACCAATGCTTAGGTAATTTGTTTTTCCAAAAACTTGGGTGGTCTACGACCAATTCGCTAATGATAGCAAAAGGAAGAGCCACAATGATGGATACCCACAAGTAACGCAATTCAAAGTGTCCATTTGTTGCGACGGTAATTGCGATTACATCTTCAATAACTCCAAAGAAAATTCCGATTATAAAAAATTCTACTAAGCGTATTTTCGTGGAGTTTTTCATGTTCCTATTATAACACTTTTTAGACCATCGCTTTATTTTTGCCAGATTTCTTGCTAACATCAAGAAACGGAGGCGTCGCATAGTGGTTTAGTGCACCTGTCTTGAAAACAGGAGTGCCGCAAGGTACCGTGAGTTCGAATCTCACCGCCTCCGCC
>Ga0163150_10003266_pt1 | contig 23077 bp, 18 predicted proteins | sample OliLakLV19P2IB_FD_148628 | JGI IMG/M metagenome (GOLD analysis project Ga0163150, IMG submission 148628) | Freshwater microbial mat bacterial communities from Lake Vanda, McMurdo Dry Valleys, Antarctica - Oligotrophic Lake LV.19.P2.IB | ecosystem: Environmental > Aquatic > Freshwater > Lake >...
GAGTAAAGACAGCCGACCCCGACCTCTGACCCCCGACCCCTGACCCCTGACCTCGATTGGAGTCCCCCATGCTCCGTCACACCGTTAAGCTCGCCTTCCTCGCCCTCGCCTTCGCCCTGTCGCCCGCCATCGCCGACGACGTGACGATCCCCTCGCTGCCCTTCCGACCGGCGTCGCAGGACGAGGTGGTCGCCCGCTTCATGCAGAGCGCGCTGACCGACAAGTCGCTCACCGCCGAGCAGCGGTCGGTGATGCTCAAGGAGCTCGATGAAGCGACGAAGGAAGGCGCCGGCGAGTACGCCCTGACCCGCGCCATGGTCGCCGCCCACCCGAAGCTCTCCATCGCCCTCGGCAAGTTCGCCGACGAGCAGATCACGGAAGCCATCGACCTGCTCAAGGAACTCGCCAAGAGCGAAGACACGTACCTCGCGGCCCACGCCGAGTTCTATCTGGCCCGCGCCCTGATGGTCGAGGAGAGCTACGAAGAGGCCCTGCCGCTGCTCGACAAGCTCGCCGGCAGCCAGAAGAGCGACAAGACGCTGCACGCCGGCGAAGCCCTCTTCTACAAAGGCATCTGCCACGAAAAACTCCTCGAGCGCACCGAGGCGCTGATTTCCTTCGCGACCTTCCTCCGCCAGAACCCCGGCGCCTCCGAGCGGCTGCTCGTCGGCGCCGAGATGAAGGTCGAGGAGCTCAAGACGATGGCGGACGGCTCGCTCTGGGACGTCGGCGAGCGCATGGACTTCTCCCGCCGGCACCTCGACCTTGAAAAGACCGCCGACCCAACGCAGAAACAGCAGACCACCATCATCGCCATGCTCGACAAGCTGATCGAGGAAGCCGAGAAGAAGGAAAACTCCGGCGGCGGCGGCGGTGGGGGCGGCGGCGGCGGACAGGGCCAGGGCCCCGGCGGCAACCGCGACGGCATCCCCAGCAGCCCGGCCACCGAGTCGACCGCACCCGAAGGCTCCTCCAAGCTCGGCGACCTGCACCGCATCAACCGCGGCTCGGCCGCCGACACCTGGGGCGACCTCAAGAAGAAGGAAAAGCAGGACGTGATCGACGCCTTCAAGGCGAAGTTCCCGTCGCGCTACCGCCAGGCTGTCGAGGAGTACTACAAGGGGCTTCAGGAAGGCAAAGACGAATAAATCAAAGGTTCAGCCACAAAGGAGGTGATCAGTGTGCATCCCGCGATCGTTTCGAAAAAGGTTCGCTTTTTGCTTGATGGCCTTCATGTGCTGTCATTCTCTTGTGGGGTGTGACAAGAGCAGCCCACCGCCTCCCGCTGGTAAAAAAGCCCCCGTTTCCCAGACATCGGGAATGATCGACGTCAAGAACACGCATGCGTCATACAGGATTGCCGACGGCAAGCTGGAACTTTTGGTTTGGAAGGATTTTGATGCGGTGGACCCTACGCGCGATTCCGCGACCTTCAGCAAAGAATCGTTTACATTGCCCAACGACAAACGCGTCCGGTGGGAGTGGAAGCAAGACTCAGACGTGGTGATGGTTAATGATAAACAATACACCCTCACCGACGGCCGAGTGATTCTGATTTCAACTCAAGGCGAGGGCGTCAAAGTGACGCAAGTCCAGCACGACCTGTCCAAGATTGCAGAACCAGGAATCAGTGAAGCGGTCAATGCATTAGCGAAGGACAATGAATCGGTCCGCCAGTTCGTGGACTCAGCAAAGTAGCATGATTGGAAAGCGACGCCATCAATCGTCGTTGAGAGTTGTCAAGTTGAAGGTGAATGGTCCGTCAAGTTGAAACTTTTGTTTAGCCGCGGCTCGTGCCGCGGCTAAACTGTTTTCGGTGGGCATTCGATCAAGCCCGATGACCAGTCCGCGAGTTGTCGGGGTATTTTTTTCTAACGGTGCTTTATGCTCCGATTCTGTTCGCTCTTCACGTGCCTTCTCCTGAGCTCGGCCGCCATTGCCCAGAACGACACCGCCGTGCTGCTCGACGGCACGCGGGTGTCGCAGAAGGTGAAGGCGATCACGCCCGACGGCAAGGTCGAGTTCGAGGGCGACGCGAAGCCCGTCGATCTCCAAGGCCTGCGCCGCATCGAGCGGACCGTGCCCGCCGCCCCCGGAAACCCAGGCGACGTAACCGCCCGCGTCCACCTCGTCGGCGGCGGCGCGATCCGCGCCAAGACCGTCGTGCTCGACGACACCAACTGCACGCTCACCTGGGCCCATGGCGAACTGAAGCTCCCCATCGCCGCCGTGCGCGGCATCCGCTTCTCGATGGAGCCCGATCCGAAAAAGCTTCCCGTCGGCCACGACACGTTCGATGCCGACCTCATCGCCCCGCCGTCGGATAAGGACCGGCTGTTCGCGGTGGTCGAAAACAAAATCCAGTCGCTGCCCGGCATCTTCGTCGAGCTCACCGCCGACAAGATCAAGTTCCAATATGAGAACCAGGACCGCGAGCTCGAGCGCTCCAAAGCCTTCGGCCTGACCCTCGCCGGCGGCGGCAGGAAGCACGACCTCGCCGGCAAGTCGCTTGTCCACCTCGCCGACGGCTCGTCGCTCTGGGCCGCCGTCGATTCGCTCACCGGCGACGCCGTGACGCTCAAGCTATTGGGCGGCATCGACAGCAAACTGCCGTGGGCGAGCGTGCAGCGCATCGAGGTCCGCAGCGACCGCCTCGCGTTCCTCTCCGACCTGGAGCCCACCGACATCTTCGAGCGCTCCATCGCCTACGTCGGCCCCTGGCAGCGCGACCGCTCCGTGCGCGGCAAGCCGCTCACCATCAAGGGCAAGGTGTTCGACAAGGGCCTGGGCGTCCACGCCACCACCCGCCTCACCTACACCGTCGACCCGCGCTTCACCACCTTCGCCGCCTCCATCGGCATCGACGACCAGACGAAAGGCAAAGGCGACTGCGAGTTCGCCGTGCTCGCAGACGGTAAGGAGCTCTTCCGCAAGCGCATCAAGGCCGGTGAGGAACCGGTCGAGGTGCGCGTGAAGCTCGACGGCGCAAAGAAGATCACGCTGGCGGTCGAAGCCGGTGAAGATTTGGATTTCGCGGACCACGGCGACTGGGGGGATGCGAGATTGATCAGGGAATGAATGTAAAATCGCAACGGCTGGATTCCTCCGCAATGGATGCGATAATCACAATATGTCAACGATCACCATCGACGACATCCAGCGCGATTTGCCAGGCTTCCTCCGCCGCATTCAGGCGGGTGAACCACTGACCATTGTTCAAGCGAACAAGCCGGTAGCGAAAGTTACACCGCTGTCGCCACCGCCAACGATGAATGGGAAGCGGCCCTTCGGCCTTGCGAAAGGGGAGTTCACGGTCCCCGATGATTTCAACGATCCCGATCCCGAGATCATCGAACTATTCGGGGGCCTATGAGATTACTGCTCGATACACATGTCTTTCTATGGTTCATCTCTGCCGACCCTCGCTTGGAAGAAAAGTGGACGACGGCCATCGAGACGCTGGACAATGAAGTCTTTCTAAGCGTCGTATCAATTTGGGAAGCACTGGCGAAACACGGCAAAGGGAAGCTGTCACTACCCGGCCCCGCTGCGGCATACCTATCTGCGCAACGAACGCGCCATCGCATTGCCAGTTTACCGCTTGCGGAAGCCGAAGTGCTCCACGTCAGTTCACTCCCAATGATCCACAAGGACCCGTTTGATCGCATGCTCGTCTGTCAAGCGCAGATCAATGGCCTGACCATCGCGACCGGGGATTCCGCATTGCTTGAGTACGATGTACCGATCCTTTGACGCCCATGGTGGAGCGTGAAGCCGTGTCCTCGGACGATCAACTCGATATTTGCGTGAACTGCGGCTACAGCCTGCACACGCTCGACCCTTCGGCAGCCTGCCCCGAGTGCGGAGTTTCGAGCCATCACAGGTAACGCCGTTGTAACGTCGCGCGCTGCCGCCTTGGTTCGTGCGTTTCACTGACGAGTCCACCTGCCGATGGCTCCATCAAATGCGACCGCTTTCCACGCGCTCCGCCGTATAATGCATCGCCTGTTCAGGAGCTTCGCTCATGCCAAAAGACCGGCGCGTTGCGCCTCTCTGGATTGCCGCCCTCGCGGCGTGGTCGTTTGTCCTTGCGCCCGTCGCCGCTGATGAAGCGATCGCGCCCGGCGGGCTCACCGCCGAGGAACTCGCGAAGGTGCGCTCCGTCGAGGCGTCGCGCATCGCGGCGATCGACAAGGTCTATCACAGCGTCGTCGCCATCTACGGCATGAACCGCCAGGGCGGCGGCTCGGGCGTCGTCTATGACCCCGCCGGTTATGTGCTCACCAACTACCACGTCACCGCCGGCGCCGGCGTCGAGGGGTGGGGCGGACTTGCCGATGGCAAGCTCTACAAGTGGAAGCTCATCGGCCACGACCCCGGCGGCGACGTCGCCATCATCAAGCTCGAAGGCCCGACGCCCGACCACCAATTCCACTACGCACGCCTCGCCGATTCCGATGCCGTCCGTGTCGGCGACTTCGCGATGGCGATGGGCAACCCGTTCATCCTCGCCGAGGACCAGACGCCCACCGTCACGCTCGGCATCGTCTCCGGCGTCAAACGCTACCAGCCCGGCACCGGCCCCGGCGGAAAAATGCTCGAGTACGGCAACTGCATCCAGATCGACTCGTCGATCAACCCCGGCAACTCCGGCGGCCCGCTCTTCAACATGCAGGGCGAAGTGATCGGCATCAACGGCCGCGGGTCGTTCGAGGAACGCGGCCGGGTCAACGTCGGCCTCGGCTACGCCATCAGCGCCAACCAGTGCAAGCTCTTTATCCCCGACCTCCTCGCGACAAAGACCTGCGAGCACGGGACGCTCGATGCCGTGTTCAACCGCCGCGGCAACAACGAGGTCGTCTGCGAATCGATCAACTTGGATTCACCGCTGGCGAAGGCCGGCTTCGAGCTCGGCGACCGGCTGATCAAGTTCAACGGCGAGACGATCCGCACGACGCACGAGTTCACGAACCTGATCGCGACGCTGCCGGCGCACTGGCCAGTGGAAGTGGTGTGGGACCACGACGGTCAGACGAAGAGCGCGTGGGTCCGCCTGACGCCGATCCTGTATCCGAAGCCGCCGGCGCCCCGGCCACAGCCGCGGCCGGTGCCCACCCCGCCGAAGCCCGACGACAAGTCGAAGCCCAAGGCGGATGAGAAGCCGGCACCGAAAGCCGAAGCACCCAAGTCGGAAGAGCCGAAACCAACCGCCAAGCCGGCGCCCGCCGCACCACCCGCAGACGATGACCAATCGGCCGACGGTCCGACGATCAAAGAGTTGAACGAGAAGCTCAAGCGGCTCGAAGAGGTCCGCGCCGCGGTGCAGGACAACCCGCCCGCGCTGAAGGACCTGGAGCGGCGGATCGCGGAAGTGAAGGCGCAGATCAAGGAACTGGAGACGGAGAAGCCGGCGCCAGCGCCGCCGGCCGAGGACGAATCGGAGCCGATCGATCCGCCTGCGAAGCCCGAGCCTGCGAAGGACAAATCCAAGGACGCGCCCAAGGATTTACCGAAGGACGCGCCGAAGGAGCAGCCAAAGCCGCCCCAACCGCCGCAGCCGCGGCCCGTGCCGCTCCAAGGCCTTCAGCAGCCGCTCGAGTTCGGCAAGATGCGCGACATGAAGATCAATGAGCGCGAGGCCCTGCGCATCATCGATCAGTACCAGGCATTCCTTGGCGGCCGCGAGGCGCTGAAGAACATCAAGGCCATCCGCAGCACGGTCGAGTCGCGACTCAACGACAAAGTGTTGGGCACATCGGAGTCGCTCTACGCCGCCGACGGGCGCGGCCGGGTGGTCCGCACCGATGATGCCGATGGCGGCAAGACCCGGTGGAGCTCGGTCTGGGACGGCCAGCGCTTCTGGCAGGACATGAACGGCCAGTCGCGAACGCTCGAAGGCGATCAGGCGAAACGTCATCCCGCCGTCGCGATGTCCATGCTCTGGGCCGGCATGCGCGGCGAGAAGCCGAAGGACGCGTTCAAGCGTATCGTGCTCCAGGGCAGCGACAAGTCGCAGGGGCAGCCGGCCTACCGCATCCTGTTCGAGGATCACGCCGGCAACCGCATGATCGCATGGTTGAGCGTGCTCAATGCCGCCGGTGATTTCGAGACGCGGCTGCTGAAAGTATCTTTCGCGGACGAGAAGGACCAGCCGCGCGACCCGTCCGTGCTCATCGACGACTACCGGCCGCTCGAAGGCATCCGCTTCGCCTACGTCAGCCGAACCGTCACGGGGCTGGAGGAATCCGTGGTTTCCGAACTGGTGGTCACCAAGGTCGAACTGCTGCGCGAGCTGGAGAAGGACGCCTTCGCCATCCCCGCTGAAGGGAAGTGATTCACATGACGAATCGATTGACCAATTTCGCGGCCGTGGCGCTAAGCGCCGCCCTCTGCGTCGCCCCGCTCCACGCCGACGACGCCAAGCCATCGCTTGCGCCTCCGCAGGCCGAATCGCAAAACCCCTTCGCCGCCGCCATCGACTTCGCCCAGACGCGCACGGTGAAACTCCTCGGCGCCGGCGCCGGACGCGAGCACGGCTACGCCTCCGGCATCGTCGTCTCCGCCGAGGGACATATCCTCACCGCCCACGGCATCTACGTCTCCGGTGATCTCAACGCCCGCATCCAGATCGTCATGCCCGACGGCCGAGTCTACCCCGCGACGATCGAACGCCGCAGCGAGGCGCTCCAGGTTGTGCTGCTGAAGATCGACGCGAAAACACCCGATTTTTTCGAGCTGCCCGAGAAGCCCAACGTCGAAAAGGGCGACTGGGTGTTAAGCGTGGCCAACCCGTTCAAGGTCGCCGACCGCGACGAGCCGCTCTCGGTGAACCTCGGCATCATGTCGCTGCGCACCGAGGTCGACGCCAAGAAGAGATCGCAGGACGTCGATATCGAAGGCGAGATGCTCATCATCGACGCGATCACCAGCAACCCCGGCGCGCCCGGCGGCGCGCTGATGACCGCCGACAAGAAGCTCGCCGGCATGATCGGCAAGATCATCGAGAGCAAGAGCACCAACACCCGCCTCAACTACGCGATCCCCTCCGACCGGCTCAAGACGTTCATGGATAACAAGGAGGCCCCCGCCGTGGCCATCGGCCCGGTGACGCCCGCCTCCACCGGCAAGGCCGACCTGGGCATCCGCCTGTTCCGCTTGAGCGGCAAGCGGGCCCCCGCCTACATCGACCGCGTCGCCCCCGGCTCCGTCGCCGAGAAAGCCGGCCTCATGAAGGACGACCTGATCCTCCGCATCGGCACCGACTTCGTCAGCAACATCAGCGACTACGACGAGATCGTCGCCAAGCTCCGCGCCGGCGAAGAGGTGCCGCTGATCTTCAAGCGGAAGAACGAAGTGCTTTCGGTGCGCGTGACGCCAGTGGGCGAGAAGGTGGAGTGACGGGTGGCAGGCAATGCGGTGCCGCGACTGGGTGGCACTGACAAGCGCAGTCTTCGGAGCTTGTCAGTGGAGCGACGGTAGAACGCTGTCGACATGGAGTCTTTGAATGCGATTTCTTCCTGATATCTCGGCCGCGCTGCTGGTGGCATTGGTGATCACCGCCGTCATCGCCGATGACAAACCCGACACCAAGCCCGTGAGGCCCGAAGGCATCGCGCCCGCGCCGACGGCGAAGCTGTCGCCCAAGACCATCATCCCCCCCGCCGATCCCGCGGGCTATTTCCTCGCCCCCAAGGTGTTCCGCGCCGCGGCGGCGAGCGTGCTGCCCTCCGTCGTCTCCATCGAAACCTACGGCGGCGTGCAGGTCGGCGGCGGCCCCGCGCCCAAGCAGCCCGCCAAGACCGACCGCCCAGGCCAGCGCCCGCCCAAGACCGGCATGCAGGGCATCGCACGCCCCGGTGAAGGACCCACCACCGGCCTGATCATCAGCGAAGACGGCCACATCATCACCAGCACCTTCAACTTCATCCGCAAGCCCGCCGTCATCACCGTCGTCCTCCACGACGGATCGCAGCACGTCGCCAAGCTGCTCGGCCAGGACGAGACCCGCAAGCTCTGCCTGCTGAAGATCGAGCCGCCCAAGGGCAAGAAACTGCCGCTGCCGAAGTACGTTTCGTCCGGCGAACTGAAAGTCGGCCAATGGTCGATCAGCCTCGGCGTCGGCTACGGCGACGCGGAGCCGGCCCTCTCGGCGGGCATCATCAGCGCCAAGAACCGCATCAGCGGGCGGGCCATCCAGACCGATGCGAACATCAGCCCCGCCAACTACGGCGGCCCGCTCATCGATCTCGAAGGCCGCGTCATCGGCATCTGCGTCCCGCTCTCGCCGCAGGGCGGCACCACCGCCGCCGGCGTCGAATGGTACGACTCGGGCATCGGCTTCGCCGTCCCGCTGCACGGCCTCGACCGGCTGATCCAGCAGATGAAAGACGGCAAAACGATCTACCTCGGCCGCATGGGCGTGCAGCCCGGCCCGCAGCCCCCGAAGGACGGCAAGGGCGTCGTCGCCGCACAGGTCATGCCCAAGAGCGCCGCCGACCGCGCGGGGATGAAGGCCAACGACATCATCACGCACATCGACGGCACCGAGATCGTCGACGGCCTGCACCTGCGGGCGGTGCTCGGCAAGTACATCGCGGGGGATGTGGCAAAGGTCACCGTGATGCGCGGCGATCAGAAACTGGAGATCGAGATCACGCTCGAAAGCGGTAACCCGGACGTGGACAATCCGACGCTGCCGCCGCCGGCGAAAATCGAGCCGGCGAAACCCGATGAGAAGAAGCCGGAAGAAAAGAAGCCAGACGCACCGAAGACACCATGACCTTCTATTTAGCCGCGGCGTCCTCGCCGCGCGTCCGATGGAAGCAGACGCGCGGTGCGGACACCGCGGCTAAGATCGATCCAGACATCACCTCAACGATTCACGCGCAGCAGTTCCACCGTCGGCAGCTTGCCCACCAGCGGGGTTAAGTACTCGCGGAAGCTGTCGTCGATGTTGTTGTCATCGACGATGTACTTGCGCTCGAGCGTGCGGGTTTTGCCCGCGACGTCGGCGAGGTTGATGCGCTTGTATTCGACCTTGTAGGGGTCGTTGCTCTTGCGCTGGATGGCGACGGAGCCGTCGAGGTCGCCGGCGCAGGCGAGCTCGGCGGCCTTGCGGCCGGCCATGCGGGCCTCGTCCGCATCGGTGGGCGACACGCAGCCGGCGAAGCAGCGCTGGGCGTAGCCGAAGGTGTCGGCCCGGACGCGGAGCTTCTTGCCGAGGTTGTTTTTGATGTGGATGCCGAGGAAGTCGCCCAGCGCGCCGCTGCCGGAGAGCGAGACGTTGCCGTGCATGTCGCGTTCGACGGCGTGGCCCTGGGCCTCGGCGAGGCGGGCGGCGACGGCGACGTGGTTCTTGTCCTCGATGCCTTCGCTGACAGCGATGAGGCAGCGGCCGTGCTTCTTGTAGACGCGGTCGACATCGGCGAGGAACTTCATTTCATCGAAGGCGACTTCGGGGACGTAGATCAGGTGCGGGCCGTCCTCGGGGTTCTGCCGGGCCATGGCGCTGGCGGCGGTGAGGAAGCCGGCGTGGCGGCCCATGATGACGTTGATCTTGATGCCGGGCAGCGAGCGGTTGTCGAGGTTGTCGCCGATGAAGGCGCAGGCGACATACCGCGCGGCCGAGCCGAAGCCGGGCGTGTGGTCGTTGTGGACGAGATCGTTGTCGATGGTCTTGGGCACATGAAAGCAGCGGAGCTCATAACCATTCTTTCGGCCCAGGTCATTGACGATGCGGCAGGTGTCGCTCGAGTCGTTGCCGCCAATGTAGAAAAAGTAGCGGACGTTCTGCTTCTCGAAGGAGGCGAAAATCTTCTTGCAGTATTCCGCGTCGGGCTTGTCGCGGCTCGATCCCAGCGCGGCCGAGGGCGTCTCGGCGACGCGATTAAGCCGGTCCTGCGGGATGTCCTGGAGTTCGATGTATTGATCGTTGACGATGCCCCGGACGGCATGGATGGCGCCGAATATTTTCTCGATGCCGGGCTTGCCGCGGAGCGTCTCGACGACACCGACGAGCGACTGGTTGATGACGGCGGTGGGGCCGCCGGACTGGCCGATGACGACGTTGCCTTTGATCGTATTGATGGCGCTCATGGTGGCTCGAAAGTGGTGGTTTTTGCGGGAGAAACACGTCGCCGGGAGCGACGGGCGGGCATTGTAGGGGAATGGGGGAGGGGTGCAAAAGAAAGTCGGCAGCGGCAGTCGGCAGTCGGCAGTTCAGAACGGACTGCCGACTGCATACTGCCGACTGCCGACTGATTCTCACCCGCCCATCTGACTCATCGCCCGGTTGCCGCGCTGCGAGTGAACGTCGGGCTTCATCGCCACGCAGCGGCGCATGAGGTCGATGATTCGCTGCGGGTCTGGCGAGGGTCGCAGTGCCGGGAGCACGCTCACCTCGCCGCCGTCGAACAGGCAGCTGCGCAGCTCGCCGGTGGCGGTGAGGCGCAGGCGGTTGCAGGTCTCGCAGAACGGCTTGCTCATCGCGCTGATGAATCCGATGCGGCCGCGGGCCCCGGGGAGTTGAAAGATGTTTGCCGGCCCCACGCCTTGCTCGGTTTCTCGCGGCACGGGCTCCATCGGGCCGAGATCATCTTCGATCATTCGGCGGACGATCGCGTTGTCGACCAGATATCCCTCGGCATCATCGACGAGCACGCTGTCGCCCAGCGGCATGTACTCGATGAAGCGGATGGTCCACGGGTTGAGCAGAGTCAGGCGGGCGAAGTCGGCGACCTCGTCATCGTTGATGCCGCCGATGACGACGACGTTGATCTTGAGCTTCTCGAACCCGGCCCGCTGGGCAGCTTCAAGCCCGCGCTCGAAGCGCGCGAAGGCGCAAGCGTTGGCGGCGGCCGCAGGAGAAGCCGCGGCGCTCTCGCCCGCCAAGTGGCCGCGGGTGATGCGGTTGAAGCGTGACGGAATCATCGAGTCGCAGCTGAGCGTCAGCCGGTCGAGTCCCGCGTCGCGCAGCTCGCCTGCCAAGCGGTCGAGGAGCAGTCCGTTGGTCGTCAGCGAAAGATCGCGCGGATTCAGGGCTTTCAATCCCGCGACAATGTCGGCGACGTCCTTGCGTACCGTCGGCTCGCCGCCCGTGACCTTGAAGTGGTCGACGCCCACCGACCGTGCCGCCCGCGCCACCGCCACAAAATCCTCGGCGCTCATCAGGTCGCGCTGGCTCTCGAACGCCACGCCGCCGGCCGGCATGCAGTAGACGCAGCGCAGGTTGCAGCGGTCGGTCACGCTGATGCGCAGCAGCTTCACCGCCGCCAGGCTGCGCGGCCCCTGCGCGTACACCGGCCGCTGCGGGGCGTCCTGCAAAATGGGAAGGGCCAATGTCATGGAACACTATTCTACGGGGTACGGCGGTGTGGCGTCGGCGGTCAGGACGATTGCATGTCATTGGGGTGGCACCGACAAGCGGAGTCCGCGGAGTTTGTCAGTGGTGGACCACCCCGCGATTTCGCCACTGACAAGCCCTGCGAGCAGGGCTTGTCAATGCCACCCCAGCCGTACCCGCGATTGCTTTGGGCGATGGAATGAATCTGGCTATCGCGCCGCCCTGCTGCTAAAGTGGTCTGACGCATGTACCTCGTCCACTGCTCATCCTGCGGCCAAGCCGAAAAATCACTCTTTGCCCGGGTCGGCGCGGTGATCACCTGCTCGGCGTGCAAGGCGGTGGTGCAGCTTCGCGCTGAGGACGTAAAGCGGCAGTTCAAGGTGCGCAACGACCTCGAAGATGACCTGTTCCGCGTGCCGCAGGTGCAGCGGGCCACTGAGGAGCACGCGGCGCCGGCGGTGACGGAGGAAGCCGTCGCCACCGAGCCGACGATGGTCGAGGAGATTCACGAAGACCACGCGGAACTGGCGGTCGAAGCCGAGCGCCGCGCCGACGCGGCCCGGCGGCGAAAGACGAAGGCCCAGCCGATCGTCAAGACCGGCATGTCGAGCGGCGAACTCGCCCAGCACCTGGCAGCCAAGCGTCACAAGCAGACCGCCGGCATCCTCATCGGCGTTGCCGCGGTCGTCATCATCGGCATCATTTTCATCGTCTCGGCGGCGTCGAACAAGAACGGCGCGACGAAGGATGGCGGCAATGACGTCGCGGTGAAGGACGGCTCGCCCGCCGCCGATGGCACGAAGGATGGCGCCGTGGTCCCCTCGCCGCCGGTCACCGACGGCGCGAAAGATGGCTCGGTCGCGACCAAGGACCGCACGGTCGTCACGCCGACGCCGAACAAGGACAAAACCATTGTCGTCCCCCCGCCCGCCATGGTCCGTGTGCCCGCAGTGCAACTGGGCATCGACGACTGGCAGCCCGCCAACGAGTCATTCACCGCGTCGCCGGCCGAGAGCAACATCTTGCTCGTCAACGAAACAAACGAAACCCTCGCCAGCGGCGAGCACGTGTTCAAGGCCGATATCGTCAGCGACGGCGTCGCGTCGGCGCTGGTGAGCGTCGCGCTGGTGAACGATGAAGACCGGGTCTACGCCAAGTTCGAGCGGCCCTACTTCCTCCTTGAAAGCAAGAAGGCCCGCCCGCTGCGGCTGGTGATCCCCAAGGACCTGATCGGCTCGTCGACCGGCGTGCACTGGGCCGTTCACCCCATCGACACCCACGTGAAAAACCCGACGCTGCTGGCTGACACGCTCGCCGAGGTGACCAGGAACGACAGCAAGCCGGTGATCCGCATCGACGCCTACAACCCGAGCGATCGGCCGCTCAAGGACTCGGCATTCGTCATTCAGGCGATGGACGCCGACGGGCAGATTGTGAGCCAGTGGCGGCTGAAATATCCCAGCGAAGTGGGCGCCAAGAGCTGGCTCAAGTTTGAATCCGAGCTGCCGGCGGCGATCCCGAAGAACGCCGCCAGTTGGCGCGTGCTCGGCGCGGGCATTGCCACCGGCGAAGTCGCCGTCGCCCCGCCACCGCCCGACACGACACCGAAAGAGCGCGACCCAAAGGAATACGTCCCGCCGCGCCGCGGCAAGGGCCTCTTCGATTTTTAATCGACGGCACCGCTTCATCTCGCTCGCTACACTTCTCCCATGCTGTTGTTCCCCGTCCGCACCGACAGGCCGCTGCGCTCCACGCCGGTGATCAACTACGCGCTGATCGCGCTCAACGTGATCATCTTCGTCCTGACCATGCGGCAGATCGGCAGTGCCGACGCCTGGCTCCGCGACCATCCGAGCTGGGACCAGGCGGCGGTCCATTTCCCGGTCGTGCAGTATTACCTGCATCCCACCGAGCCATCGCTGATTCAATTCCTGTCGAGCGTGTTCCTTCACGCCGACCTCTGGCACCTGCTGGGCAACATGGTGTTCCTCTATGTCTTTGGCAACAGTGTCGAGGACCGCCTGGGCAAGCTCGGTTACCTCTTTTTCTATCTGGCCGGCGGCGTGTTCGCGGCGCTGGGCCATGTGATGGTCGAGACCACCCCGGTGCTTGGCGCCAGCGGCGCGGTCTGCGCGGTCACCGGCGCGTATCTCGCGCTCTTCCCACTGAGCCGGGTGACTGTCTTGTTCTTCATGCTAATCGTGGGGTTCCTCGAAGTGCCCAGCATCGGCCTCATCCTGCTGTTCTTCATCCAGGACGCGCTGAAGTACCTGTCGCTTCAGGGCGGCGTGGCGTACCTCGCGCACATGAGCGGGTCGGTGTACGGTTTCCTGCTGGGGATGATGCTGCTGTGGACGCGCATCCTGCCGCGCGAGCCTTATGACATGATGAGCCTTTGGGAGCATCGCCGGCGGCGGTCGCAGTTCCGTGCCCTGACGCAGCAGGGGTTCGAGCCGTGGCAGAACCGGGCGGCCCAGCGCGACGTGGCGGCGACGCCCGAGGCGGCGCCGACGCCGGCCGAGATCGGCATCATGGAGAAGCGCGCCGAAATCAGCCGGGCGCTGGCGGCCCGCCACCACGACCGCGCCGCCGAGCTTTACGCGGAGCTGCTCGACCTCGATGGCGATCAGGTGCTCGGCCAGCAGGCCCAGATCGATCTCGCCAACTACCTCGCCGCCGCCGGCCGACACGACCTCGCCGCCCGCATGTACGAGCTGTACCTCAACAACTACCGCTCCACCGGCGACCGCGAGCAGATCGAGCTGATGCTCGCCCTGCTGTATGTCCGCTACCTCAAGCGCTGGCAGCGAGCCCGCGAGTTGCTCACCGCCGCGATGCCCCGGCTGCGCAACGCCCAGGAAAAGGCGCTCGCCGAGGCGCTGCTCCAGCAGATGGAGACGGCGTGAAATCGCCCGCCGCCGGGGGTGATTTTCCCGGCTGCGCAACGCCTGTCGGTCGTTACAATCCCTCTCGTGCCAAGCACCGAAAGCGTCATCGAACAACTCAACGTTCACATGGGCATCCCCGATGCGCTGCGCTTCGACGTGGGCCGCGGGGGCATGATCCGGGCCGTGCTCACCGCGGGCGGCGCCGAAGCGCATGTTTACCTTCACGGGGCCCACCTGCTCCAGTTCCAGCCGGCCGGGCAGGCGCCGCTGCTGTTCGTCAGCAAGGAGAGCCGGTTCGAGGCGGGCAAGCCGATCCGAGGCGGCGTGCCGATCTGCTTCCCGTGGTTCGGGCCGAGGGCCGATGACCCCAAAGCGCCGATGCACGGCTTCGCGCGCGACCGCAACTGGAAATTCAAAACCGTGGAGCGGCTGCCGGACGGGTCGGTCACGGCGGTGCTCATTCTCAAATGGACGCCGACACTGCTGCAACTGTGGCCACACCGGTTCACCGCGACGCACACCATCACGCTCGACGCCCGCGGCGACCGGGTGACGATGGAGCTGGCGGTGAAGAACCTCGATCCGCTTGACGCCGTCGAAGCGATGACGCCGTTCACTTTTGAAGAGGCTCTGCACACCTATTTCGCCGTCGGGGACATCCGGCAAGTGACCATCACCGGGCTGGAGAACGTCACCTTCATCGACAAGACCGACGGCTTCACCCGCAAGCAGCAGCCCGCCGAGCCGCTGAAGATCACCGGCGAAACCGACCGCGTGTTCATCAACGCCACCGGCCCGACGAAGGTGGATGACCCGGCGAACCACAGGCGCATCGTGGTCGAGAAGAGCAACTCCAACTCCACGGTCGTGTGGAACCCGTGGATCAACAAGGCCAAGGCGATGGCGGACTTCGGCGATGAGGAATGGCCGGGCATGGTCTGCATCGAGACCGCGAACGTCGCCGAAAACGCCATCACGCTGCGGCCGAAGCAGTCGCACGTGTTGAAGGCAACGGTGCGCGTCGAGGCGATGTGAGGAGCACCATTCGATCGATTCGTAAATGACGGAATCAATCGGTGCCTGCGGCCCGAAGGGCCAGAAAGCATCAGCCCAGGGCAAAGCGCAGCGCCGCCCTGGGTCACGCGGACCAGGATTGAGCAAGCCCTGAAGGGGCGTTGGTCGTAACGAACCCCGACAATCAATTGTGCCACCGCCCCTTCAGGGCTCGTCTCATCGTTCGCCCAGAAACCCAGGGCGGCGCTGCGCTTTGCCCTGGGCTGGCGCTCTTTGGCCCTTCGGGCCGCTGCGTGTTGGTTTCCTGGGAGATTTGGCGAGAACGAAGCGCTTTCTCACGACCCCTTCAACGGCCCCTTCCCATTCGCCGGTGGCCGAACGGGGCCGACAGGTCCCGGCTGCGGCTGCGCAGGCGTCGTCTGGAAGTTCGGCAGCGGCGGCAGCGGCCGGGGGTTCGCGATGCGGTACTCCGCCATGCCCGGCGGCTCGGGGAACACCTTCGCCGGATCGAGCTTCGCCGCCTCCGCATCGGCCTTGAGCCGCGGGCCCACCACGTCCCACGCCGCCTGACGCAATTCAACGCCGGCGACACGCCACATCCGGCCGCGGAACTCCAGCCCGCTCGGCTGCTTCATCATCGCAATGAAATTGTTCTTCACCATCGCCCCCGGCGCCAGGCCCATGCGGTCCTGCTCGGTCAGCGTCGTCGCATCGGTCGACTTCATGTAACTGACGTACGCCTCATCTGCGGCCTTCATCGCCCGGGTGTACGCCTTCTTGTCGTTGGTGATCAGGGCGACCAGCGCCTGCTGCGTCATCGCCAACAGGAACGCGCGGGTGCTCTCCAGATTGGGGATGAGCGACGCGAGCTCGATTCGGAAGAGGTCTTCCATCGGCAACAGATAGCGCTTGGTGCGCACGTTGTGCTCCAACTTGCCGAAGCGGGCCGCCGCTTTGTCGCGGTACTTCTGCGCGACTTCCTTGTTGCCTTCCTGATAGGAGAGCACGAAGACTTTGAGCATGAAGTTCTCGGCGCCGGCCTCGTAGGGCTTGTCGTTGCCCTGCTCGACCGCGGCCAGTTCCACCTCGGCGTCTTCGACGGCGCGAAGGTACGGCTCGGCGAACCGGATGTCGGGCAGCACGTCGAGCGCGCCCGACTCGGGAACGAACATCAGCTTGCCGGAGTCGGTTAAATCCTGGATCGCGTGGATTCGGTGGCGCAGGGTATTGATGCGGTCTACTTTGTCCTTGTTGAGCCGGTCGACCATCATCTCGATGCCGACGTGGGCCCAGTAGAGGCTGTGGCTGGAGGCGGCCCGGTAATCGACGGGGCCGTAGCGATCCATGATCGCCAGCATCATCGCCGGGTTCATGCGGTAGTTTTCGGTAAGCACGCTCTTGCGGAGATAGCCGAGCAGGGCGGCGATCGCCTCGCGGTACTTCGGCTCGCGGAGCATTGGGAGCAGCGACTCGTCGTAATAAGGCAGCGGCCGCAGCTCGAAGGGCAGTTCCTCGATGCGGGCGACGTAGTTGTACATCATCACCTTGCCGATGGAGCGCAGCAGCCGCTCGCGCTCCTTGCGGCGGGCTTCGTTGAATCCGCTTTCCAGTTCGATGCCCGCAGGTTTGATGTGCTGATCGATGACCTCGCGCAAAACCGGGTGAGCCGCGATCACCGCGTCGAGCGTGTCGGGGGCGTCGACGATTTTCTTGAACTCGGCCTTGGTTTCCTCGGTGTCCCGGCCCTCGCCTTGGATGCCCAGAATCTCCTGCCACTCCCGGCAGAGCTCGGCCTTGTAATACCAGTGGGCATCGTCGGAGTATTGGCCGATCTTATGGAAGAAGATCCACGACAGCTCGCGGTACAGCCGCACCGCCCGCGGGTTGTAGCGGATGCCTTCCTCGCGGAGCAGGCGCACGCCCTTGTTGACCCAGTCCCAGCGCTCTTCCTTCGTGTAGGTCTGCACCGACACGTTGTACGCCAGGTTCCAGCCATGGAAGCGCCAGACCTCCGGGAAGCGCGGCTGAAGCATCGTGATGGTCCGGCTCAGCTCGTTGATCTCCGCGAACTTGCCCTGCTGCTTGAGCTGCTCGACCTGATACCAGAGTGCGTTGACCATGAATCCCTTGAGCGGGCCGAGCAGCGAACTGGCGAACTGAATGTCGGCGCGAACCACTTCATCGGCGGAGCGGGCGAAGCCGAGCTGAAGCTCCTCGCGCTCGCGCTGCGTCGCGGGGATCGCGAACAAGCCGACCGCGAGCAGGCAGATGAGCGTGATGCCCACCGCCACGAGTTGGACCATGCGATTGGTAGTCATATTGCGCTTACGGTTGCGGGAGGGCAATGGTTCTTAGGGTGGCACGGGCAGGCCGCGGTCCGCCGCGGTTTGCCCGTGTACGACCTCGCTCGCGTCAAGGTCACGGGCAAACCGCCCAGGGCGGCGGCCTGCCCGTGCCACCCACTTCAATCACGGCGTCGCGGGCACCGATTCCCGCTTGGTGATGGTCAGCTTCACGAGGGGCAGCGTCGATACGGGGGTGACCCCGGCGGGCAGACGGAGCTCGGGCAGCTTGGACGGCAACTTTTTCTCGAGGTCTTCCGGGTCCAGCCGAAGCAGCGCCTCGACGCGGAATTGCCCCGACTTGATACGGGCGATCATGTCGCTGGGGCCTTTGATCTTGATGTCGCGGAGCAGCAGGTTTTCCTGGTCGACGGTCACGTCGTATTGCCGGGCGAGGTTCGGGGCGATGTTGAGCACCACCGGCACCAGGCCGATGACGAACTCGTCTTCCTTCTTCTTGACGGTGAAGGTGATCTTGACCTTCTGCGGGCCGAAGCGGGCGTCGGGCATCGACGCCATCGCCGGCGGCAGCGTGACGGCGATGTTGTCGCGGTCGGTCGGCACGCCGGGCACCACGCCGGCCAGCGCGTTCTGATCCAGCGGCGCGATCAGTTCGAGCACGCCTTCGATGTTGACGAGCTGGCTGGCGGGGAGCGTGATCTGGCCGACCTGCGGCTCCAGCGTCGCGGGACCGGCGAGCTCCAGGTCGGGCGGGGTCACCAGCCGGATGCTCACCGACCGCGTCTCGAGCTTCTCGACGCGCAGGGGCGCCGACACGGGCTCGACGCGCTCGATGGTGATGCCCAGCCGGTTCACCCGCGAATGCACCGCGAACTCCCGATCCAGGTCGATCGTCTGCTCCGGCTGCCCCGGCACGTTGTTCACCTCGATGCGGATCGGCGTCTCGGCGGCGTCGCTGCGAATCTGGTCGAGCTGGCTGGTGGCGCAGCGCACCGTTGCCGTCACGTTCTGCGTCGGCGGGCTGATCAGCAGCGGCTGGTCCTGGGCGGCAACGAACTGCACGATGAAGTTCACCGTGTGCTGCTTGCGGGTGGCCCCCTCGGCGTAAAGCCAGACCATGACCGCGATCAGCGTGATGGTGGCGAAGCGTGTGATCTTCTCGAGCATGGCGGGGTCCCGTGGCGTTCGGGCGTCTCAAAAACGCTTAGTTCCGCTGGTTCTTCTCGGCGACGGCGGCGGCCTCGGGGTCGTCGCTCTTGGCGAGCTTCTCCATCTCGGTCTTGCCCAGGCCGCGCACCAGCTCGGTGCGAAGCCCGTCGATGCTGAGCCCGCGCTTCAGGTTGCCGCGCTCGGCGAGGCTGATCGTGCCCGTCTCCTCGCTGACCACGATGATCAGGCAGTCGGCCTCCTGCGACAGGCCGATCGCCGCCCGGTGCCGCGAGCCCAGCTCGGTGTCGAACTGGCCGCCCTCGGCGAGCGGGAACTGCACGCCGGCGGCGATGATCTTGTCGCCCTGGATGACGACGCCCATGTCGTGCAGGGCGCTGCCGGGCCAGAAGATCGTGTTGATCAACTCCGCGGTGACCACGGCATCGATGCGGGTGCCGCCCTCAACGATATGCCGCAGGCCGGTCTCGCGCTCGATGGCGATGAGGCCGCCGATCTTGTTCTTGCTGAGGTACTGCACGGCCGCCAGCATCTCCTCGATGACCACCTTGCGGCGCAGCCCGCCGCCGGTGCCGAATAACGTGGTCTCGCCCAGGCGGACGAGGCCGCGGCGGATCTCCGGCTGAAAGAGGATCACCAGCGCGATGGCCGCGAAGCCGACGAAGCCGCTGTAGATGTAGTTGATGCGCTCGAACATGTCCTCGCGCACCACGATGCGGATGAAGACGGTGGCGACGATGAAGATCAACGCGGCGCCTTTGAGGGCCCGGGCCCCGCGCGTGCCGCGCAGGAAATTGAAGATGAAATAGACGAGCAGCCAGATCACCAGCAGCTCGAGAAACACCACCAGAGGCTCGTTTTCGAGGTAGCCTCTGAACCGAAAGAAGAGTTGCTCGAGTCGTTCAATCACGGGTCACTTGCTTCCCCATCTGCGGGATTTGCGGTCGCCGATCGCATCTTATCAATCGTGTCAAGGGGCGTCAGAAAGAGCAAGAAATCAGGCCGGTGCCACGGGTCGGCTCGGCGACCCGTGTCGGAACACCGCTTGGAAGCACGGGTCGCCGAGCCGACCCGTGGCACCGCGGACCGGTCCTCCGATGGGACTCTTTCCACCCCAAAAAAAAGGAAGGCCCATGCGGCCTTCCTTTTTCATTTCACGCATCAATTCAGATCAGGTCGCCGACAGTTCAAGCAGGCCCATCGCCTGCTGCACGATGTCCTTCGCGGTCAGCCCGGTGTAGGCGAGCAGTTCTTCGGGCGTCCGGCCGGACTTGGGGATCCGGCGGACGTGCAGCTGCTTCACGTTGAACCCGTCGCCGCTGGCGGAGACGACATCCGCGATCGCCGAGCCGAAGCCAGCGCCGTAGTTGTCTTCGAGCGTGATGACCTTGCCGTTGTTCTCGTTGGCGAGGTCGAGGATGGCCTCTTCGTCGAACGGGATGGAGTAAAGGTCGACGAGGGTGGCGTCGATGCCCTGGGCGTCGAGCTCATCGAGGGCACGGTTGGCTTCGTGGACCATGTAGCCGCTGGCGATGATGAGCAAGTCGCGGCCGGGGCTGAGCACCTCGAAGCCGGTGCCGCCGATCTCGAACTTGTCGTTGTCGCCGTATAGAAACTCGGTAGCCGGCCGCATGGTCCGCATGTAGACCGGGCCGTCGTAAGCCGCCATGGACACGGTGAGGGCGTAAGCCTGGAAGGCATCGGAGGGATTGAGCACGTAAAACGCGGGATTGCCCTTGTGATTCTTCACGGTGGCGAAGGAGCGGAACCAGGCGATGTCGGGCAGCGACATCTGGCTGGGGCCGTCGGCGGCGAGGGTGATGCCGCTGTGCGAGCCGACGACCTTGAAGTTGGCGCCGCTGTTGACCGCCATCTCGATCTGGTCGTACCCCCGGCAGACGAACTTGGCGAAGGTCGAGCAGAAGGGGGTCTTGCCGCCTGCCGAAAGGCCCGCCGCCACGCCGAACATGTTCTGCTCGGCGATGCGGCACTCGAGGTACCGGCTCTTGAGCGCCTCGTCCTTCGAGAAGTCCTCCGCGTGGGTCGAGTTTTTCACATCGGCGTCGAGGGCGGTCACCGCGCTGTTGGCGTGACCGATGGCCCGCAGCGCGACGCCGTAGGCCCGCCGGGTGGCGCAGGTGCCGCCGGCGATCAGCTTCTCCCAGCCGAACTTCTTGCACGCCTCGGTGAACGTCATCGGCGTGGTGATCTCCGGTGCCTTGGGCTTGGCGGGCGACATCATGCCGATGCGCAGCGACGTGTCGGCGCTGGCGCCAATCGACCGGCCGGTTGCGTCCAGTTCCTCCAGCGCCTTCTTGAGGTCGTCCTTCTCCGCGGGCTTGCCGTGGTGGCCGTGGCCCTGCTGCGAGGGGCTGCCCCAACCCTTTTGCGTCTTGGCGATGATCGCGACCGGCTTGGCCTGCGGATCGAACTGCGCCTGGGCGTGCTTGCTCAAGGCATCGGCAACCTGCGAGGGGTTGTGACCGTCGATCGTGATCGCGTTGAAGCCGAACGCCTCCGCCTTCTTGGCGAGCGCCTCGGCCGTCTGACCCTGCGCGACCTTGTCGCTCTGGGCGTAAAGATTGCAGTTGAAGATCGGGCACACGGCCGACAGGCGGTGATCGACGAGGAAGTCCATCGCCTCCCAGATCTGCCCCTCGCGCGACTCGCCGTCGCCGATGATGCAGAACACCCGCTTGTCGAGGCCATCGATGCGTGCGGCGGCGGCGAGGCCGGCGGCGTGGCTGAGGCCCTGGCCCAGCGAGCCGGTGGCGGTGTCGAAGAACGGGAATCCTTCGACGGGGTTCGGGTGGCCATCGATGACGGAATCCATCGCCCGCAGCGACATGGCATCGTCGCGGGTCATCGGGCGGAGGTTCGCCTTGTCCTTGCCGATGCCGATGCCGAGGTCCGCGGCGGCGGCGTAAACGATCGGCACCGCGTGGCCTTCCGAGAGCACGAGGCGGTCGCTCGACGGATGTCCGGGGTTGGCCGGCTCATACCGCATGTGCTGATACATCAGCACCGAAATGATGTGCGACAGGCTGGCGGCGGTCGTCGGGTGGCCGGAGCCCGAGGCGGCGGTCATCTCGTAGGAGAGCTTGGAGATCTCAACTGCTTTGGCATGAATCGTCGAATCGAATGACATCGTGAAATCCTTCCTGGCTTGGTGTTCGTTTGAATATCGACGCCGATGACGACCGGCCGCAAAAAAGGAAGAGCGGCCGACACCGAACGTATGCGTCGTGCGATGCCTGATCGCCCCTGCGTCGGCCGCGCGCCGTGCCCCGTGAGTGCGGCAAAACGGGCTACCGTGCGTAGCACCCGATTATGGGCGCAAACCCGCGTGGCCGCAATGCCGTTTAAGAAAAATGTTCGGGGAAGGCCGAGGTCGAGCGCGTGCGATCAGGAGTTACCACGAAGGCACGAAGACACGAAGGTGAGAAAGGATCAAAAAATCGATCGGGTGATGTTCCGTGAAAATGGTGGCGGCACCCCAAGCCCGATGATGAGGCTCGGCGAATCGTCGGCGTAATTTCACCGAACTACATGGCACTTTACCCCGAGGATTCGGCGGACCTCATCCTCGGGCTTGTCATGCGCCCCGCGTTCTCATCGTCGCGGCTCGGATTTGTTTTGCATTACACTGAATCGCGTGGACTTGACCGGCAAAAAAAGCATCCTGCTCTTCGGCGGCACGTTCGATCCGCCGCATGTCGCTCATGTGATCCTGCCCATGCTCGCGATGGAGGCGGTCGGCGCCGACGCGGTGGCGTACGTGCCCGCCGCCCAGTCGCCGCACAAGCTGGACCAGACGCAGACTCCCGCGCAACACCGGCTGGCGATGCTGCGCTTGGCGCTGGCCGAGGTACCGTGGGCCACGGTGCTCACCGACGAGTTTGACCGCTTCGACGACAGCGGCGGGCAGCCCAGCTACACCGTCGACACACTCACCGCCCTCCGCGCCACACTCGGCCCGGCCGTCACGCTGCGCCTGCTCATCGGCACCGACCAGATGATGGCGTTCAACCGCTGGCGCGAGCCGCAGCGAATCATCGAGCTCGCGGACCCCGTCGTGATGCTTCGGCCGCCCGGAGATCGCGAGACGGCGCTCGATATGTTCCCGCGACATAAACGGGCAGCGTGGGACAAGCGGATCGTCACGTTGCCGATGATGGACATCAGCGCGACGATGATCCGGTCACGCATCGCTCGGGGGTTGTCGATCACGGGATTGGTGCATCCGGCTGTCGAGCGGTACATCGCGGAGCATCGGTTGTATCAATGATGTTTGACGCCGCCTACCCTCGACGCAGGCCGCCGCTTCCGCCTACCATGCCGCTCGTGACGCAGTCCCCCACCAT
>Ga0163150_10003267_pt1 | contig 23077 bp, 21 predicted proteins | sample OliLakLV19P2IB_FD_148628 | JGI IMG/M metagenome (GOLD analysis project Ga0163150, IMG submission 148628) | Freshwater microbial mat bacterial communities from Lake Vanda, McMurdo Dry Valleys, Antarctica - Oligotrophic Lake LV.19.P2.IB | ecosystem: Environmental > Aquatic > Freshwater > Lake >...
GCTACGGCGTGCGTGAAGCCTGTTCCAGTCCCGAAGACATGAAAAAACTCGGACTGACTACCGGGCTGGATGGCAAGCGGGTGGTGATTCAGGGATTTGGCAATGTCGGTTATCACAGTGCGAAATTTCTGGCCGAGCAGGGGGCAAAAATCATCGCGATCGCCGAATGGGACGGAGCGGTTACCTGCGAACAGGGTCTCGATATTTATGCACTGGATGCCTTCCGGAATGAGACCGGGTCGATCACGAAATTCCCGGGCGCCAAAGAACTGAATCCCAGTGCTGCGGCGCTGGAGCTGGATTGCGAGATCCTCGTTCCTGCGGCGATGGAGAATGTTATCAACGACACCAACGCCCCGAAAATCAGGGCGAAAATCATTGCCGAAGCGGCCAATGGTCCGGTCACATCAGCCGCGTCGGATCTGCTGTATCAGCGGGGAATCATGATCATTCCCGATGCTTATCTGAATGCGGGTGGCGTTACGGTTTCGTATTTCGAGTGGCTGAAAGATCTTTCCCACGTCCGGTTTGGCCGGATGGAAAAACGTTTCGAGGAGCGGGCTTTCCGCCGGGTGGTCGAGGCGATGGAGGGAGTGACGCACCACAAGTTTGATCCTGAACAGGTCGAAACGCTTTCCCATGGAGCCGACGAACGGGATCTGGTTTATTCGGGCCTGGAAGAAACCATGATCACGGCCTATCGCGAAATTCGCGCCCAGCAGGAAAAGCTTGGCGGAAAAGTCGACCAGCGCTCGGCCATGTTCGTATTGGCCATTAACAAGATCGCTGTCTACTACGGTGGAATGGGAATCTTTCCCTAACAAGCCGTTTCGCCAGCCGGTTCTGGCGGCAAAAGAAATTCCGCAATCAGTTTTCCACGGCCGGTTTCGCCAGCATGGTCCGGATGCATTCGGCAATCTGGGGATCTTTCTGCAATCGCATCGACAGGTCCGGGTCAATCGCTCCTGTCAGCCGCAGGTGCCGAAAAGTGTTTACCAGCAGCAGCGATGAGGCCTCGTTATCCGGCCGGGACAACTCCGCCATCAGTGCGGCGACCGCTGCATCCTGTTGACCCGATGCAACCAGTGCATGGGCCGCAGCGATCCGGTTGCACGCATGGGCGTCGCTCAAACGGGCCGTCAGACTTTGCCGGAACGGTTCCGCAAGGTCGTTCTGGGCCAAACACCCGACAATTGCCCAATACCGGAATACCGGATCGTCCGAATCGATATTGTCCCGGATTGCATCGGCCAAACCGGGGGACTGGCTGGTCACGGTAAACGCAAGCCCGGCCGCCGAATCGAAATCGAATCCCGATTCCTTCAGGTAGGTGACCACAGGTTGTTCGCTGGCCAGTTCCTCAAACATCCCCTCGGGTACAAGTCCGGTATCGCGGACGGCAATCATCTCCGATTTTAGCCGTTGCTGCATGATCAGCAGTTGCGACGGGAATTCCGTGGCCAGGTTGTGGGTTTCCCAGGGGTCGTGCTCCAGATCAAACAGCTGCTCGACGGGCTGAGGCGTTTCCCATATTTCCTGGTGGTAACCGGACAGGGACTTGTTGCCGGCCGCAATTTGCCAGGCTTTCCAGCCAGGCATGGTCAGCGGGTAATAACTGTAGGCCGCCGCCGGCAGCCAGGAGGTGAACCGCCGGATGTATTTGAAGCGTCCATCGGTAATGCCCCTGCGCATGCCGACGATGTCATCGAACCGGTCACCAAACAAAAAGACGACGGCATCCGCAGCCGGATCGATACGCCGCGTGCCCAAAAACGGCCGACCCTGGAATTGGGGCTGCTGTTCCAATCCGGCCAGTGACAACAGCGTAGGAGCAAAATCAACAAACGAAACCAGCTCACCGGTTTGCGATCCCGTTTCAAACGGGCAAACGTGTTTCCATTTCTCCGGAACATGAATCACCAGCGGTACCTGGACTCCCGTTTTCTCGAGATAACGTTTTCCACGCGGAGTCGGACCGCCATGATCGGAGAAATAGAAAACGATCGTGTCATCAGCCAGGCCCGATGCCTGTAATTCATCCAGTACCTGTCCGACCTGCGTGTCCATTGCTGTCATGACGTCATGATAGACGGCAAAGTCGTTACGGATCTCAGGCAAGTCCGGGAGGTACGGTGGCAAATCAATTTCTGCCGGTGACAAACGGCTTTGCCTGGGAATGATCCCGCCGTTTCGGTTTTTTTTCACTGTCTGCGGAAAGAGCGAGCTTTCGTGAGAGACCGTCAGATTGAAGATGGAAAAAAACGGATGGCCTGCTCCGCGGTTTCGATAATGGGCTTCTCCGGAACACTCGTCCCAGATGGCCCGGTCATTGCCTTTGATATTGAAATCGGTCTTCGCATTGTTGGTGCAGTAATAGCCGACATCGCGCAGATAGCGGACATAAGGCCGATAACCCGTCGGAACCGGATAACGGCTCCGCATATGCTGGGTGCCCATGCTTGGGGCATAGACTCCGGTCAACAGGGTAGAACGGGCGACCGCACAAACAGGAGCGTTGGAAAAGGCCCTGGTGAAGCGGACTCCGTCGCGTGCCAAACCATCGATCTGCGGTGTGATTGCCTGGGCATTTCCATAACAGCCCAGCCACTGGGCTGAATTGCCTTCGCTTGTTATCCAGAGAATGTTGGGCCGGTCAGGCAGAGTTCCGTCCGCCGGAACTGCACCCGATATCGCCGGCAAGATAACGCCGGCCAGAATTGCAATTGCCCACAGGGTCGTGGTTTGAATAGTCATGATTGCCGACCGGGTCAGGGAATGGGAAAATGCTGCCCCATTCTAGCCCGACCGGGGCTTCATGACTGTTGAACGATCGTCGCGAGCTGGCTGTAGCTCCGGCAAACAGTCTCGAATGCCCGTTCCAGCTGCGGGTCCGCTTGTTCACTCCTGGCCAGGATGTTGCCGAAATCGACCAGCCGATGCCTCAATTGCTCGGTCATGACCAGCAGGTCCGATTTTTCCCGCCGGGTCACCGATTCTTCCCGGGTCGCCGGTGAGGGCAACAGCCGTTCGTCGAAGGCCTCGGCACTCACTTTGCCGGTCTGTTCTGTGCGGACACCGGGTATGTTTCCGCTTCGTCCCAAAAAGGATTCCTTGTGTGTTGCATCAACCCGTACAGAAACATCTTCCTTGCGAATCCAATTAGCTGTACCAGGCGGTGGAACGCGTCTCGAAGGGATGTGTGGGAACCGGATGGGAACATCTGTCACGGTCAACGAAGGGTCCGTTGTAACGGGCTGGTTATTTTGCATGACAGTTCCTGTACCTGGAATGAAGCATCATCATGCATCGGAACGATGAGGCCGGCAGGTTGTGCGTAAACTGGAAGGTTTGCGTTGTAACGGATGCGCCGGTTTTAAGACCAGGTCGTGGGGTGGAAGGCCGGAAGTCAAATCGGCCCGGTTTTTCCAGGGCAAAAACTGGCGTAAAATCCGGCACCCGGAATCGCAAATATCGCGGTTTGCGGCGATTGCCTTGCCGTCAGGACTTCCCGATGTGACAATGCCTGATGTTCAGGTAGCGGCATTGGCGGGTCAGATTTTTGACAGCACTGTTTGCCCTATGTTTCGTTGAGGAGTCCTGATGAGGATCGTTCCGATTGGTGACCGGGTTGTTGTGAAACGTCTGGAAGCCAGTGAAGTTACCGCAGGTGGAATTGTGTTGCCGGACTCCGCCAGGGAAAAGTCGAAACAGGGCAGGGTCCTTTCCGTGGGACCGGGCCGCCTGCTGGATAGCGGCAAAAGGGGCAAACTGCAGATCGACGAGGGGGATGTTGTCGTATTTTCAAGCTACGCTGGCAACGAACTCGAATGTGACGGCGAAAAGCTGCTGATCATGAACGAATCGGATATTTTGGCCGTAGTATAATGTGCCTGGACAGAGGCAGATGTCAGTCATTGGAACAGGAAATTCTCGCATGAACGCGCTTGGGAAAACGGTTTTTTCAGCATCGTTGGCCGGATTGTTGTTCGCCGCGAACACCCTGTCTGCACAGGTACCTGCGTCCGTGGCCGACACGGTCGATGCTACGAAATACCGGGAGGTCGTGCAAAAAGGAGTCACCTATCTGATCGAAAAAGGCCAGAACCGTGAAAACGGTTCGTTCAGCAGCGACAAGGGCCCCGGCGTCACGGCACTTTGTGCAACTGCGCTGTTGGACAGCGGCGTCGGTGCCGACAACCCCGCAGTGTCAAAAGCGATCGATTATCTGCTGGGATTCGTTCAGAAAGACGGCGGCATTTACGCTCCGGACAGTGTCCTGAAAAACTATGAAACCAGCATTTCCGTTATGGCACTGGTTCGCTCAAACAGCGGCGGCAAACACGACGAGACAATCAGCCGGGCGGTAGCATTTCTGAAAGATCTGCAATGGGACGGGGGCGAAGGCCATGATCCGTCCAGCAATCATTACGGCGGCCAGGGTTACGGAAGCCATCAGCGACCGGACATGAGCAACACGTCGTTCTTTATCGACGCACTTAAGGATAGCGGCGAACCGATGGACAGCGAAGCCATGCGAAAGGCCATCCTGTTTGTTTCACGCTCGCAAAACCTGGCGACGGCGCACAATACGGCCGGCTGGGTACTCAAGGCGACCGAAGAAGACCGGGGTGGATTTATCTACTCGCCGGTAGGGGAAGGAGAAACCAAAGCAGAGACAACTCCCGATGGTGGACTGCGAAGTTACGCTTCGATGACCTACACCGGGCTGAAAAGTTTTCTGTATGCCAAAATTCAATCTGATGACATTCGCGTAGAGGCTGCCATCGACTGGATCCGCCGCCATTATGACGTCCAGTCCAATCCGGGCATCGGCCAGCAGGGTTTGTATTACTACTATCACGTATTTGCCAAAGCACTGAATGAACTTGGCGAACGAACGGTTTCGGACAGCGATGGAGAATTGCATAACTGGCGCAGCGATCTGCTTCAGGCCTTGGCCGAACGGCAACAGGCCGACGGTTCCTGGATCAACCCGACCGACCGCTGGTACGAAGGAGATCCCAACCTGGTCTCGGCTTATTCGTTGATGGCGCTCCGTTACTGCTCGCCCGACCTCGACCGCGACGAGTAATGTAGTCATCACCCAATGTAGTCATCACGCTCCGCCGTGATGACCCGCTGCTGACCTGTCAAGTCGCACCGCACATTCCCCATTCCCCTGCGGCCTGCATTCATGCCTGAACCGATCCGCACCCCAATCCTCGTCGAAGTTTGTTGTGGCAGTCTCGACGACGCGATCACGGCGATGCAGGCTGGTGCCAACCGGATCGAACTGAATTCCGGCCTGCCCCTCGGCGGGTTGACACCTTCGTCCGGGCTGGTTCGCGAAGTGCTCGCCGCAGCCCGGATTCCGGTCGTCGCCATGGTCCGTCCCCGACCCGGCGGGTTCTGCTACAGCGGCAATGAGTGGAAGACGCTTTTGGCAGATGCCAGATGGATGCTGGAAAACGGAGTCCACGGACTGGCCTTCGGAGTGCTGGACGAAAGTTCCCACATCGATGTTCGGCGCACGACAGAATTCGTCACACAATTCAGGAACGTAGAACTGGTCTTTCACCGCGCATTTGATTTGACCCTGGATTGGACGACAGCGCTTCGGCAACTGGCCGACTGCGGAGTTCATCGTGTGATGACCAGCGGTCAGGCGGCAACGGCAATCGAAGGGGCCGATACGATCCGGAAAATGATCGGGCTGGCAGAGGGCCAAATCGAAATTCTTCCAGCCAGCGGCATCTCCGTTCACAACGCCCAATCGCTGCTTCAGGCCACGGGCGCCACCCAGCTTCACGGCACGTTTTCACGGCCTGTCCACGACCCGGGTTATCCCCCGCAAAACGGAATCCGCTTTGCATCCAACGATGATTTGCGACAACCGGACCAGGAGCAAATCCGGAAACTGGTCCGCTTGCTCAGCCAATAATCGTTCAGGGAAAATTGAGCTGGCAAAAAAGTGTAGAACAATTGTCCCCAATTGTTCAGGGAATAGTTTGACGGGTTTTTGCGCCAGTAGCCATGTCGGAACAATTGGGACAATTGTTCTACACTTACATTGCCTCAAGACATGGTCAGAACACTCGCTTCCATGTTCATGCCAGGGTAAACGTCAATCGCCCGAGTTATCGCTGCCGGATCCCCATAATGGTTCGACCAGTTCTGATTCCCAGGCTTTCAACCGTTCCAGCATCGGGTTCAGGATTTCCGGATGTTTTTCCGAGACGTCATTCGCTTCGCCGATGTCGGCCGCCAGATCGAACAGCTGCGGTTTTGCGTCGGGCTGGTTGCGGTTGTGGACCAATTTCCACTTTGCGTTTCGCACGGCGATTTGCCCGGACGATCCGTGAGTGCGCCAAAACAGGTCGCGCTCGGGAAGGGATCCGGTTTTGCCAGTGATTCGTGCCCGTAAATCAGCGCCATCCAGTTTCCATTCTGGATCGATCGCGCCGCCAGCCAGGGCCAGCACCGTGGGTGCAAAATCAAGTGTAATAACGGGGTCGTCGATAACGTTTCCTGCCACTATCTGGCCCGGCCAGCGCATGGCCATCGGGACCCGAATGCCCCCTTCGAAAACGTCACCCTTCTTGCCCCTCAGCGGATCGTTTTTTGCACCGGTCTGGGTCTGTCCGCCGTTGTCGTTGGTGAAAATAACCAGCGTGTTTTTGGCCAGACCCGCGTCGTCCAGAGCCTGCAGAATCTTGCCGACGTTGTCATCCAGTGATTTGACCAGTCCGGCATAGTTGCGACGGCGTTCGTTCCGGATCGAGGAAAGCGCGGCGGCATCCTCGGGTTTGGGCTGCAGGGGCCCGTGGCGCCGTGAATGAAACGAACAGGTAGAACGGTTGGCTGGCGTTCCCGCGGATAAAGCGGACTGCTCCGTCGCCGATGCGGTCGGTCGTATATCCCCCTTCTTCGGTTGGCGTGGTGTTCTCCAAAAAGACTCGATGGGGTGTGGGTTTGGCGACCGGAAAGTAGGGACGTGATCCCTGCAAACAGCCAAAGAACCAGTCGTACCCGCGCTGGTTGGGCTGAAACTGGTCCGGATATCCCAAATGCCACTTTGCCGACCAGTCCGGTTTTGTAACCCAGCGGCTGCATACGTTTCACAAAAAAAGTTTCTTCCAGCGGCAGTCCCCCCTTCATGAAACCAGGCGGGATGTTGGTCTCGTGGCCGAACCGCTGCTGGTACCTGCCGGTCATCAAACCCGCCCGCGAAGGGGAACAGACGGCACCTCAAACGTAGGCGTTACTGAACCTCGCTCCATCACGCGCCAGGGTATCGATATACGGCGTCAGATTTTTCATCTCCGGCATCACGTTTGGCTGAAAGCCAAAATCGGCGTACCCCGCATCGTCGGAAAACAGAATCACCACGTTGGGAGGCGCGGACTCCTGTACTCCGCTTGCCGGCATCGGGATCGCAAAAGCAGTCAGTAAAATTGCCAGCATTATCCGGAAAACTGCGGCCAGGTCTTTGGTCCCTGAAAATTGGATGGTCAGTGGAATGCCTGTCGCGGATGGGTGGGTGCTTGAATCCATAATCTAACTTGCCCGTGCTATTTTTACTTCAACCAGCCCGAGACCCGCATCCGGTCAGCAGGATGTTGTTGGACCGGGTTCAGGAAAAAGATTGTTGATCTGCAGCCAATGGCAGGCCTGCTGGACGTCCGTCGCGCGATGCGGCCGGGAAAGGCCAATCGCGACCAGCAACTCCGGCTGGCTGGCAACCAGTTCCTGCATGGTCCGAATCGCATCCCGCTCTGGCGTTATGTGGTCGTCACAATACATCCGGATATCGGTCACGGCGACGCTGAATGGGTGACCTTCTTCTTCAAACAGCATTCGGACTTTCGGCCCGCGCTCCGTCTCCAGAATCTTCAGTTCTGTTTTCGAGGCCCAATAGCAGCCCAGCGAATGAAGACCGTGGTGTTCTTCGATGCAGGCTGTCCCCGGTCCGCCCCATCTGGTTGCGGTAAACACCAGTTCCGGGCCAAACAGGTTCCGCAAACTCCGTTCGGCGACTTCATTGCATTTTTCATACAGTTCACTGTATTCGGCCTGGTACACGACCGTCACCGAATCCGGGTTGAACTTCCGGTCCTCGATTTCCGGGAACCGTCCGCAAAAAGTCGAATCGCCCAGTTCAAGAACCCGCCCCAGTCCAAACGGACCGCCGTTACGGGCCAGCAAATTGACTGGCAGCGGTCTGCCCATAACGGGGCGAACGTGGTTTCCTGTCGCCAGGTCGATCCCCGCCGTGCACATCAGTCCCGGCTGCATCCGTGTCAGATGATTGATCATGATCTGCATGGCAACTCCATGATTGAAGTTGTGTTGTTTTGGGAATGATTGCGATTGGGCATTGAGTGGCACGATCGGACGTCCACGATCTGAGCGGTATCGTCTTACAGGTGAACGGCCACAATATCCTTCCAGTGCTGTTGCAAGTATTCGAGTACCAGTCGCCGGTGGCAATTCTCCGCAGTCGCTTCACTGCAAAGCAATACCGTCGGGTCGGCAAAATCGGACGGGGAAAGCTCGGTCTCGATTTTTCTTTCACGCATAAGTTTCTTGAACTCCCGCTCGTAATCCGCCCAGTCCCCGCCGTTTTTTCTGTAGGTGTCGAGGAGTTCTTTTGTCGGAGCCAGGAGAGGCTCATGCCAGTAGCCCGCGCCGCAAATCTCGCGGAGGAAAAAGGCGAGGTCGTCCTGTTTGGCAAAACCGGCCAGTTGCGAGCGGTTGTTCAATCGCACGTCCATTAGTTGCCGGACCCCCGCAGTCCTTAACCGCTCAAAAAAATTCGCGGCCGTGCATTGCGTAAAACCGATGGTAAAGATTTTCATGCGATATTCATGGGGGTGCATGTGAAGGAATTTGCGTACAAAAAAAACATTTTCACGGAGTGAAAAGCTACGTAGCCGTTCACTCCGTGAACGAGTCTGGCAACCGCAAAATCAAAAACCGAATGATCAATCCGGCGATTCAGTTTTCGGCATGATTGGTTTGAGTGACCGCCAGACGTCCTGCTCCAGTTCCTGAAACAGCATCCCCTGATCGCGGTCATCGCCGCTGGTCGCCCGAATCTGTTTTTCCGTCGCGACCGTTCCGTCACCGCGAATGTGAAGAATTTCGACGTTGTCATCGGCCATCACACGCGTCACGAGCAGAAACCGGTGACAGACCGACGGATTCTCTTCGCTGCACATGATCGCGACTCGCTGCGTCTGAATGGCGTCCTTCAGTTGCCGGACACCGGTCCGGAACGATTCGGTCTCGGCAACGAGACTGTACAGCACATGGCCCGAGTCGTCGTACAGCTGCGCTCCGTCGGGCCGCCCGCCCAGTTGATCACCCAGGAACAGGTACTGGATGCCGAGGCCGGGCAGTGAATGTTTCAGCGATTCCGAATTGAAATGGGGTGTATAGCGGGACCAGGGGGCGGAACGGACATCCGCCAACACCTGAATCCGGTGCTGGACCAGCAATCCGGCAAAATGGTCCAGCTCGTGATTCGAGTGTCCAATCGTATAAAGTGTGGGAATGGATTCGCTCATGGCAAACGTTTATTATGATGGTTTCCCCGTTGCCGATGCTGCCAGCATCAGCGTGTTTTTGTTTAACCGCGAAGTGCGCCCTGCAGGATCTCGCCGAATATCGTCTACCTGCCCTGCGCGATTTGCGTTTAAACGAATGCAACCAGATTAGTTGAGTTATTATAGCGTCCTTCACGAGGTCAGTGAATTGTCATGCCGGGACCGGTCGCAATGTCGGGAAACACGCCCGCCGACGTCCTCAAACAGACTTGGGGATACGACGAATTCCTGCCGCTCCAGCAGGAAGCGATCGGCTGTTCTCTCAACGGTCGCGACGCACTCGTAGTCCTCCCCACGGGTGGGGGGAAATCAATTTGCTTCCAGCTTCCGGCCCTGATGCGCGACGGAGTTACCGTTGTCGTATCGCCGCTGATTTCGCTGATGAAAGACCAGGTTGATGCGCTACGTGGATTCGGCATCGCGGCCGGGTCGCTGAACAGTTCGCTGAGCGCATCGCAACAGGAAGAAACGCTGCGTCAGGCCCGAACTGGAGAATTGAAACTGCTGTACCTCGCCCCCGAGCGGTTGCTTTCCCCCTCGACGATGGATTTTCTGCAACGCAATCTGCCAGCGGCTTTTGCAATCGACGAGGCCCACTGCATCAGTGCCTGGGGGCACGATTTTCGCCCGGAGTATCGCGAGCTGAAGACGCTGAAAGAACGCTTTGCCGGCATTCCAGTCCACGCTTTCACTGCCACCGCAACGCCGGAAGTCCGCAGCGACATCGCGCTGCAATTGGGACTGCACGATCCGGAAATCCTGGTCGGTGATTTTCACCGCCGCAATCTGGTCTATCGGGTCCAGCGACGCGAGTCGGGCTGGAACCAGATTTGCAGTGTGATCGACCGCTTTCGAAACCAGTCCGGAATCATCTACGCGATCTCCCGTGCCAAAGTCGAACAGATCAGCGGCCATCTGAACCGTTTGGGATACAAGACACGTCCTTACCACGCCGGAATGACCGAGCAGCAACGGACACGCAATCAGGAAGCGCTGGTGCACGACGAAATCGAAGCGATCGTTGCAACGGTCGCCTTCGGGATGGGGATCGACAAATCCAATGTGCGGTACGTGATTCACGCCGAAATGCCCAAATCGATCGAGGGATATCAACAGGAGAGTGGCCGGGCCGGGCGGGACGGACTGGAAGCCGAGTGCTGGCTGCTGTATTCGGCGGGAGACCGGATGACCTGGCAGCGGATTATCGAGAACTCTGCCGCTGACGTTCGGGACCGGGCCCTGCAATCGCTCCGTTCGGTCGATCAGTTTTGCAACGCAGTTACTTGCCGCCACAAATATTTGGTCGAGTATTTTGGACAGGATTTTGATCGTGAATGTTCGGCCTGCGACATATGCCTGGGCCAGGTGACGTCGGCGGTCGATCCGCTAAAAGCTGGCCAGATGATTTTGTCCTGCGTTTTTCGTTGTGGTGAACGGTTTGGTGCGGTGCATGTCGCCAAAGTGTTGAAGGGGAGCATGGAAACCAGGCTGGTCGAACTGGGGCATGACAGACTGAGTACCTGGGGACTGATGAAGGAGACGCCGCTGCCGCAGATTCGCGACTGGATCGACCAGCTGCTGGGGCAGGAGTTTTTGGTTCGAACCGGCGAGTACCAGGTCCTTTCGATTACCGAATCGGGCTGGAAACTGTTGCGCGGCGAAACAACACCGACGCTGTTGCAAACCGTGGTTCAGGGATCCGGCACGACATCAACGAAGATTTTTGATTCGTGGGAAGGAGTCGAGCGGGGCCTGTTCGAAAAACTGCGCGAGGTCCGTCGCGAACTGGCCGACGCGGCCACCGTTCCCGCTTTCATCATCTTCAGCGACGCAACGCTCCGCGATCTCGCCCGCCGCCGGCCTGTCTCGACAGAACACCTGCGGTCAATCCACGGCATCGGCCAGCGCAAATCGGCTGATTACGGCGAGCGGATCATGGCCGAGATCAGTTCCTGGTGCTCGGCCGAAAGTGTCTCGGTCAACGTCGAACCCCCGCGACCCGAACGCCCGGTCACTTGGGATTCCGGTCCCAAAGTGGCTTCGGCAGGAGCGCTCGCTTCGTTTCCCCTGTTCGACGCCGGGTTGAGCGTCGAGGCGGTTGCCGAAAAACTGCAGCGGGCACCATCGACCGTATATGGCTATCTCGAACAATACATCGCCGACCGGAAGATTACGGACCCTGGTCGCTGGGTAGATGGCGAAACCACAACCGCCATCCGGATCGCCGCCACGCACAACGACACCGGCCGCCTCCGCCCGATTTTCGAAGCCCTCCATAATCAGGTCACCTACGAGAACATCCGCATCGTCGTAGCCTGTCTGAAAAACGTCAAACCGGAGGGAAATCCGGGCTGAACATGTCGATCGGTCATTGCGGCCCGATTCCCGACAGCCAGGCACCAGCACGTTCACGGAGTGAACGGCTACGTAGCTTTTCACTCCGTGAAAACGCTCGTCATGGCCCGAAAACATGAGCCAAATTGTAAATTGCCCATCCCGAAGTTAACCTTTTCAATGGAAACAAAAGGGCAACGTAGCCATCACGCTCCGCCGTGATGCCGCGCAGAATCGAAACAAAATTCATCACGGCGGAGCGTGATGGCTACAATCGGGGATCTTCAACGATGACCAATTCCAGAATCGACCGGCGGGGATTTATCGGAGCGACAGCTGTTGCTGGCGCTGCCTTGGTCCCCGGAGCCACTGCATTTGGCGCAGGTCTCCCGACTTCACACGCAGCGCCGCGATTTCTGCGCCGGCCGGACAGCAAACCCGTTATCATCTCGTCGGCCAACGGATTCAGCCAGCGAAACGGTGGCGATGAAACTTGCGTCGTGCGAGCGTTTCGGATGATGACTGAAGGGGCCGACGTTCTCGATGCGCTGATAGCCGGTGTGAATATTGTCGAACTTGACCCGGCAGACACGAGTGTGGGATTTGGAGGATTGCCCGATGCCGATGGGAATGTGACGCTCGATTCATGCTGCATGCACGGTCCCAAACGCCGGGCCGGTGGAGTCGCTGCGATTCAGGGAGTCCGGACCCCGTCGCTCGTTGCCCAGGCGGTGGCCAATTCGACGGATCACCACCTGATCGTCGGATCCGGTGCCCAGCGATTTGCCCGAAACATGGGATTCACAATCGAAGACGATCTGAACACGGACAAATCGCGTGGGTTGTGGCTGGAGTGGAAACGCCGGACCGATCCCGAGCATTACCTCGATCCCAAGGATCGCGCCGACGCCGGAATGCGGGTCGGTTTGCAGATGGTCGCCGAAGGCAAGATTGACCCCGACCATTTCTATGGCACGATCAACTGCAACGGCGTGAATGCCAAAGGGGACGTCTGCGGAGTCACGACAACCAGCGGCCTGGCCTGGAAGATCCCGGGACGGGTAGGCGATTCACCGGTCCTCGGCGCGGGCCTGTACGTCGACAACGAATTCGGTGCAGCCGGATCGACCGGTCGGGGTGAAGCGAACCTGTACAACCTCGCGTCGTTCCTGATCGTCGAACAGTTGCGGTTGGGCAAGCACCCCAAAGACGCCGGGATGGAAGCCTTGAAGCGAATCCAGTCCAACACGGTGGAAAAACGTTTGCTGAAGGAAAATGGGCAACCCGGTTTCGACGTCAATTTCTATGTCGTCAACAAGGCCGGAGTCCACGCCGGAGTTTCCTTCTTCGGCGGCCGATACGCTGTCTGCGACGAAAACGGCCCCCGCCACGAACAGGTCGAGGCGTTGTTAACGTAGTCATCACGCTCCGTCGTGATGACATCCGCGCAATTTGCGTTAATTCATCACAATGACCCAATTAATTGATCCCCAAAACAGTCATCACGGCGGAGCGTGATGACTACAATCCATCATCACGGCGGAGCGTGATGACTACAATCCATCATCACGGCGGAGCGTGATGACTACAATCCATCATCACGGCGGAGCGTGATGACTACAATCCATCATCACGGCGGAGCGTGATGATTACGATTGGTTAACAGGCTATTTCACCAAAACTCTTGAGTAGTGAATGAACTCACCAGGTTTCAATCCAGCCTTCGAAGGGTTTTCAGCGATGTATCTCCGGAAATATTCGAATTGTTCGGCTGAACGGACCAGGTGATCAAAATCATCCTGTTGCCAGAAACGACCTTGCTGTCCCAATAGTCGGTTCAGCCTGGTCGCTGTGAAATGTTTCCACGATTCACACTGCAACAGCATCGAATCTTCGTCGGCAAACGCAGCCAGGAGATGGGTATGATTGGGCATGACTATGAAATCGGTTAACAGGTATCGTTGCTCATCGAAATGAAGAAAGCTGTCAGCCACGATTTTCGCGTAATCCGGTTGCCGCAAAACACATGCTCCATGGCAGTTGTCGAGATTGTCGTGCCATTTTTCCGACAGCCTATTGTTAATTCGATTCTTCAGAGAAGCCGGCAACCGGTCGAATTCGTTGCGCCAATTCTCCAGCGAGGAATCAATGCCGTGCTCGCGGAGCATGTCCCTGCGATCGTCCAGCCATTGTTGAATGACAGCCTTGGGAAGCGAGTCGGCCGTGCGGAAAGTGATGAAGCAAACCGTCCCGGATTGCGACCAGTGGGGCAATCGCCGGTCAAAGGTCCAGAATTCGTCCGCTTTGTCGAAAAAGCGAATGTCCCGTTCATCCATGGGATCGCTCCCGGGAACCGTAATGTAGTCATCACGATTGCGGCCATCACGCCATTGTAGTCATCACGCCATTGTAGTCATCACGCTCCGTCGTGATGACATGGACCAGGCGTATTTTAACAATTGGCCAGGGTTACGCAAATGTATTGCGCGGGCTCATCACGGCGGAGCGTGATGACTACATTCGACCGTCCAGCGATCGTACAGTTCCCGTAACACTTCCCGGATGTTTCCGCGATGCGTTTGGAACAACCGTTGGGATTCGTTAATTAACGACTCGTTGGGCGATTCGATCAGCCTTTCCAGAATGGATTGCATCAGCGGCCAGTCCGTTTGGCACCCGATCCAGACGGGCAAGCCGGTTGGACGATGCGCTGTCACGACGATTCGTATTCGGCCGGCATCGTGCCGAAACAGTCTTCGTCGTTGCCACCACGTCAGCCGTTCGATGCCATCGACCAGCAAAACGGAACCGTCAGATGATCGCTGGATTAACTCATCGAGTTGTTTCGAGTGCTCCGTTCTATCGCGCGAGGTGAAACAGAAGTGCGCCTGGATTTCTGAATTGGGACCGTTTGCAAGTCGCGATTGCAATTCCAGCATCAAGGTCGTTTTCCCCGATCCCTGCGCGCCGACGATCGCGCCTCGCCAGTTCATGGATCGCAGCCGTTGCAGATTACTTTCCCAGTCGCCTGTGGCAAAACAAAACGGGACCGCCTCAACCCGGTGCGTGGCAAACGGGTTGTCTTTGGCAGAAACCGTTACGGTTGAATTCAATGTCATCGGTGAACGGGTTTCTTTTCCGGTACGGTTCTGGAGGCCCACACGACCGGGCGAATCCTCGATTGGATTCCATCCCGGGTGGGACGAGGGCTATTTTCGTTTGGAGTACCGTTCCACCGCAACCTGGGTCAATCCGCCTTTCCATTCGGGCAGGTCCTGCACTTACGGCCGCAGTTTCGCTTTCAGGTAGATGACCGGCCCGCTCCCGTGTCCAAACGGGCAACGGAAAATGGTCTCAGGCCAGGTTCTCCTTCGTTAAGGAAAGGGCAGCATTTGCCATCGCAGTCTGGCTGGTTTTCAATCCTTCCAGTTCGGCGGGCGACATTTCCGGAACGAACGAACGGGAGACCCCACCGCGTCCAATCACGGAGAGAAGCGACAGGACGGCTGGTTCGCCCCCCAGCAATTCTTCGCACCGAATGGAAACCGGCATCACCCTGCGTTTGTCCCGAATCACCGCGCCAGCAATCTCCGACAGACAGCTGGCGATGCCGAACCAGGTAGCCCCTTTGCCTTGGACAATCCGGTAGGCAGCCTTGCGAACACTCGTGGCAATGCCCTCCTGGTCCGTGGGCGTCCAGCTGCACCTGGTCGATTTCGCGTACGAATCCAGGCTCAGTCCGCCGATTCGGGCCGATGAAAACAGGGAAACCTGGCTGTCACCATGTTCACCGACAACCAGCGCGTCGACCGAATTCGGACTGACTTCAAAATGTGCGGCCAGTTCGCAACGCAGGCGGCAGCTGTCCAGAGTTGTTCCCGATCCGATCACCTGATTCGGAGCAATCCCGATCTGTCGACCGATCCCGATCGCCAAATGGGTCAGCACATCGACCGGATTGGTAGTCATTAGCAACACGGCGTCCGGCGCATGCCGAAAAATCTCTGGCAGTGTTTCAGCGACGACTGCGGCGTTGCGGCCCAGCAGATCCAAACGCGTTTCACCCGGCTTTGAGTTGACCCCGGCCGAAAACACAACGACCGCTGCGCCGTCCAGATCGGCTATCTCGCCAACCCGAACCCGCGCATCGTGCTGCCACGGAACCGCATGCCAGATATCCGAGGCCTCGGCGGCACTTCGCGCCCGGTCACAGTCGACCATCACGATCTCGTCGGCGACGCCATTCAGCAGCATGGAATACGCTGTTGTACCCCCTACCATTCCGCTTCCCACAATTCCAACTTTGGCCCCGGTCATTTTTGTTCCTGCTTGCGTGTTTGATTCGCCATATTGCGTAAATAGACCTGATCGTGAGTTGATTGCACACTTCGTGCCAGGCGAAGACCGTGGTTTTGCAGCTATTCAGCATTCAAATCAAACCCAGCCGTGCCCGATAGCACGTTCCTGCCGTGCGACGATTGGGGCCGTGCGGATTCGGTGCGGTTGCAGAAGAAAGCATTTTCTCGGAGTGATAAGCTACGTAGCCGTTCACTCCGTGAACGTGCTGGGATTATTTCAGAACTGCCAGCAAAGCATCCGGAACTCCCCCCGCCACCAAAAAACCGTTCTTGCCAGGTTTTGTTCTGTCCCGATAAAATTCACCGACGCATTCAACCCGTAACGGAATGATCCAGGCCGGCCAACTAAAAGGATTCCCATGTTGCCCAACAGCCAGTTTTCAGTCGTCTTCGTTTTGCGATTTCTGTCACTGTGACGTTGGCGATCCTGGTTACCGGTTTTGCGGCGGCACAGGAACCTGGTACGCGGAACGAGAATGCCCAGCTGTCGAGCCCCGTCGAAAAAGTGCCTGACGCATACTTTGCGGAGATCACAGTTATTCAGGGCCCATGCAGGGACGTGCACAGTTTGCTGGAAGAATCGGGAGATGAAAAACTTGCCGGGTTGGCGGGCAATGCGGAAAGAACCGGATTTGAAAGAACCGGTTTGAAGTCAATCGCCGGTATTTTGCATGCTGCCAACGAGAATCATTGTTCCTTTGTATGCAGTCCGACATTGATCGCCCAGTTGGGCAGAAAGGCAACAGTGGAGGCAACACTTGATTTTTCCCCCGGCCAGCTGGTTGAGGCGTCTGGTGAATGGGAGTGGGTCGGTGAGCAGCCGGCCGGTACCGGAGAGTTACTGTTCGAATGGACTCCGAAAGCAGGAAGTGGGTCGCCGTCCGGAACCCAGGTCAGCGAGGTGACGGTTCAACTCAGGCATTTTTTTGTTGGGGCCTCACACGGCAAAGCGACCAGCAAAACGGACCGGTCAAAATCATTGACCATTCCGGGATTTTCTGTACGTCGAACATCCATGAGCATTAGCCAATCTGATGGTGAATACCATGTAGCGTTGGATCGATACACGGTTTCGCCAACGCAGCCGGCAACCACCCAGGTGCAGCCGGTTTATTGGCGAAATCCGGATGGATCCGTGTGCCCCTGTCCAGCGGTTCCAACGAATCCCGGCGCGGCCAACGGGCTACATGCCGTTGCCGCAGCCAGTAATGATCCGGGTTCAGTCGCAGTCAGCGCCACGTTGATTTTCATCAAAACCGGCAAGGCTGATTGCCCGACCGGCCAGGACCGGAAATAGTCCGGGCACCAGGTCATACTTCCAGCCTGGAAGCTGAAGAGGCGCACCGCCAACTATTTTGTCAGCAGAAACTTGCTGATGGGGAGTGGCCCACTCACCATTACAAAAGTTTCTCCGCCAGAGTTGGCAACGGAGACTTGTAGCAATCGTACCTGCTTGATCAATTCTTTGCGGGTCTGGCCGGATTCGGGGGAATTGTCTGGAGAACTGTCCAGGGCCGCCATGACGATACTTTGAGCCTTTTTCAGTTCATGGACCAGTTCGGAAGCGGACTGCCCGGCCGCAGGTTCGATCGCCAAGCGGACGTATTCGCATTCGCCTCCCGGCACAAAATCCATTCCCGCGGCAATCGATTGCGTCTTGAAATACAGGCCAAACAGTGCCCGTTCCAGCTCGGTCGAATCTTCATTGTCTCCACCGTTTTGAGCCGGGGCCGATGCAGCGTCGCTGCTGACCCGGGTAAACATGGTGACAACGCCCCCGCCGACCGAGTTCCACATCTGCTGTTGCAGCTCCGTGGGAACGGCCGATTCTCCCGTCTTGGATGAATCGGCATCAGGGGCGGATTTGGAAACGACCAACCGGTGTCCAGGCTCCGCGACTTTGGACATCTCGTCCCGAATCAACGTGTCGGTTTTTGCATCGACCAGCCATCGCAAGTCGAGCGACCGGACCAGTCGTGGCCAGTCGACAACGGTCGTGGTGGTGACGATCGCCCCGCCAGTCCCCGCGCTCAATCCGGCCCTTTTGGTCTGGCCGCTGTCGTCACGCTCTGCCTCGGGAATCATTTCGACAACTGCCGATGCACGACAGTCCGGCGACCAGGCCCAAAACAAACCGGGCAGATGAAAACTGGCAATGAGACATATGTCGGCAGAGCCTCCAGTTCCTCTTCATCATCCGTGCGAAGCGCCGCGTTGGGCACAGGAATATTGGCCTGCAAGACCTGTTGTTTGGCAAACTGCGGACGCTGACGCATGATCGGATCGATGCCAACGTATTCGGTGTGGATGTTTCTGGTCTCGATGCCGGACGTTTTCAGAAACTCGAGTACCTGGGCAATTACGGCACAGTCTATGGTACGTTATGTCTTGCGAAACGTGTCAGGCGGCTTTGAGGCAAGCATGAAAAAACAGTCGGTGTTATCAACCAGTGAAAAGCCGTTGGCGTACGACGCGTACGAACAGCTGGCGGATGCCTACGCAGCCAAGTCAGAATCCAAGCCGCACAATGCCTATTACGACCGGCCAGCCGTGATGGGTCTGTGGCCCAACCTGAAGGGCAAGCGGGTTCTGGATGCAGGATGCGGGCCAGGAGTGTATGCCGAGGCGATTCTGAAACGGGGCGGTGAAGTGGTTGCGATTGATATCAGTGACCGAATGCTCGCACACGCCCGCGAACGGCTGCATGGCCGGGCGGAGGTTCGCAAAGTCGACATGGAACAGCCACTGGGCATGTTTTCTGCCGGCGACTTTGACATGGTGAATGCGCCATTGTGTTTGGACTACATTCGTGACTGGGACAAGCTGTTCGCCGAGTTTTTTCGCGTGCTGAAACCGGGCGGCGTGTTTGTTGTGTCGACTGGCCATCCCTCGTTTGACGCCGAGTATTACCGGTCGAAGAAATATTTTGAAGTCGAGCCGGTCGAAAGCGACTGGAACGGCTTCGGGATCAAGGTGCGCATGCCCAGCTACCGGCGGTCAATCGAAAAGCACTTGATGGCGTTCATTGGGGCCGGATTTGTCTTCGAAAAAATCGTCGAGCCTTTGCCGACGGCAGATTTCCGGAGAACCGATCCGAGGAACTATGCGAAACTGATGCATCGACCCGGGTTCATCTGCGTGCGTGCCGGAAAACCACTGTGATCGCTGGTTCAGTGGGACGTTGTGTTTGAGGCGGGTCAATGGGCGGTGTAGAATGGATGATCTGGCAATTCGATGCGCGAAGGGGACGGCGTTCGAAAATTGATGGCTGACAAAATTATTTATCTCGACAACGGTGCGACGAGCTGGCCCAAGCCCGAATGTATGGGGCGGGCGATGGTCGATTTTCTGACGCTTAAAGCGGGCAATCCTGGCCGGGGTGGGCATCATCTGGCACGCGAAGCGAGTGCGTTGGTTGATCAGGCGCGGGAAGCACTTTCGACGCTGATTCATGCTCCATGTGCCAAACGGATTGTCTTGACTCATGGTTGTACCGATTCCATCAACATGGCAATTCACGGTGTGATTCGGGCTTTCAATCGCGACAACACACCAACCAATGGCGGAAATTGTCCGGCTCCGCACATCGTGACGACTACGATCGAACACAATGCCGTGCTTCGGACACTACATTGTTACGCTTCGAACAAACAGATTGAGCTGGACATCGTGCCTTGCGATACCGAGGGACTTGTAAGCGCGGAGGCAGTTGCGAAAAAAACTCGCCCGGACACTTTGATGTTTGCGATTTCGCATTCGTCGAATGTTCTGGGTACGATCCAGCCGGTGCAGGAAATCGTTTCGCGGATTCGAAAAATCAGCCCCGAGATACTGGTGTTGCTCGACGCGGCCCAAACGATTGGACATATTCCGATTGACGTTGCAGAGTTGGATATCGATTTGCTTTCGATTGCCGGGCACAAGGCGCTACGGGGACCGACTGGGACAGGTGCGCTGTACGTTGGCTGTCGGGCTTTTCCCGATGTTGGCGATCACCCAAGAATTTTTTGTGAACGACGAGGCGGAACAGGAGCGATCGCGCCGGGGTTGGAAATGCCCAACGTGTTGCCTGACGCAATGGAAGCGGGGACGCCGAATGCTGTTGGTTTCGCCGGCTTGTTGGCCGCGATGCTGGAGTGCAACGAAAAACGATCCGCCGAAATCCACAGGCATGAAATGGAGATGACGCAAAAAATTATCGACGGTTTGAAAGAAATCGAAGGGACAACGGTTTACGGCCGTCACGATTCGCGGAACCGAACGCCGGTTGTATTGTTTAACCTCGCAGGCTGGCATCCGCGCAAACTGGCGGCGCACCTGGATTCAGAATTCGGAATCGCTGTGCGCGGCGGAGTTCATTGCGCTCCGATGCTGCACCAGACAATTGGGACGGGAACGGATGGTGGCGTTCGGGTTTCACCAGGATTTTGTACGACGGGCGAAGAGATCGAAGTATTCTTGAACGCAGTTCGGCAAGCGGTAGAAGTGGGTGCGCCGGCGAATTGTTAGGTTGCGAGGCGATGGAGGCCGTTGCCGCGCGATGGTTTGAAGCTCAGGTAGCGGAGCAGCGCGAGCTGCCCGGTATTGCGCTTCGTTCGCGCCGTTACTGGACGGCTCGCGCCAGTAACCGTTCACGAGGCGGGGTCTGACGCATTTTTTGGCCATTTATCGAACCAGCTTGCTGAAGTTGAGCGAACTACGGCAGCCAAAAATTGGGTCTGACCCCCTAATAATGAGCAACACACTTGACCGAACCGTGAACGATTACCTCGCGCCCTTCCGCTACCAATTGTCAAACGTAGTGCCTTTCCAAAATCGTGCCCCCTCACCCCAACCCTGGCCTGTCAAAAAATTTGGATTTGTAACTGAATTTGTTTGCGCAAGGTTTTTGACTTCACCCTCCCCAAACTTGTTTGGGGAGGGTCGAACCAGCGAAGCGAAGTTCGGGGAGGGGCGAAAGTGCAAAACACTGTGAATTGCGCTGTCCGCCCTTCCCGGAAATCTCGCTTGAAGCTCGATTTCCGACCCTCCCTGGCTTCGCCGGGAGGTTGTATGCACGATCCATTTGGAACAAAACTGAAAACCTAAAAATCCGTGTTAACCCCAAATTTTTGACAGGCCACCCCAACCCGCTCCCACGTAAAGGGCGGGGAAGAGGGAGCAAGAAAGGTATCGGATTTTTATTGCGTCCCATTTGAATCCTGCCGCCGTCCGGCTTGCTATTATAATCCCGGCTAACTTCTTGCCTCCGGAACAGAAACAGGAACAACATGGCGACTGCAGAAGAACAGAAGCAATTGGCGACGGACGATGTGGCGGGTATCGACGAGCTTGGATTAGTCTTTCGACGTCTGAAAGCCGAACTTGCCAAAATCATCGTTGGGCAGAATCACGTGATCGAGCGGCTGGCGATCTGTTTGTTCGCGCGCGGTCATGCGTTGCTGATGGGCGTGCCGGGATTGGCCAAGACGCTGCTGATCAGCCGGTTGGCTGAAACGATGTCGCTGAAATTTTCCCGAATCCAGTTCACGCCCGACCTGATGCCGATGGACATCACCGGCACTGACATCTTGCAGGACACGGCGGCTGGCCGACGCGAGTTTGAATTTATTCACGGGCCGGTGTTTGCGAATATCGTGTTGGCCGATGAAATCAATCGCGCGCCGGCAAAAACCCAGGCGGCGATGCTGGAAGCGATGCAGGAACATCGTGTGACAGTCGTTGGAAAAACATTTACACTCGATCAACCGTTCTTTGTCCTCGCAACACAGAATCCGGTCGAGCAGGAGGGGACTTATCCGTTGCCCGAGGCGCAACTGGACCGCTTCATGTTTTTGATCGAAGTTGATTACCCCGATCGCGCCGAAGAAATCCAGATCGCCCGAACAACAACCGGTGCCGCGTTTCCAACGCTAGACCATATTCTGACAGGCGAAGATGTCATTCGTTTTCAGAATCTGGTTCGCCGCGTGCCGGTACCCGATCACATTTACGAATTCGCGGTCGATCTGACCCGCCGTTCCCGGCCGAACTCTGTCGAGGCACCTGAGTGGTTGCGTCCGCTTGTCGGATGGGGGGCGGGTCCGAGGGCGGTTCAGTATTTGATTTTGGGAGCGCGGGCGCGCGCGGCGCTCCATGGCAGTTACATGGTGCGGTTGGAGGATGTTCTGGAAGTCGCCGAGCCAGTGCTGACTCACCGCGTGCTCACAACGTTCGCCGCCGAGTCCGAAGGAATGCGCAGTCGCGACATCGTGAAGAAACTGGTCGAAGAGTTGAGTAGGGAAGTTTGAAAGGTTCCTGGTTCTTGGTGCTTGGTTAAAGAAATTCGCACGAGGCATTAAGCACCAGGAACCAAGCACCAGGAACCAAGCACCAGGAACCAAAAAACCATGTCCCAACTCCACAATTTCATTGAACCGCGAGTGATTGCACGCTTGAAGGCGTTGCCGTTGCATTCGCGGTTGCCGATGTTGGGAAGCGTGACGGGGATGCACCGCAGTCCCCATCGCGGGTCGAGTCTGGAGTTTGCCGAGTACCGAAAGTATGTGCCGGGTGACGATACGCGGCGGCTCGACTGGCGGGCCTATGGGCGGAGCGACCGGTACTACATCAAGGAGTTTGAGGCCGACACCAATCTGCGGCTCTGTTTGATCGTCGATACGAGTGGCTCGATGAACTATTCCAGTGGCGGTCAGTCGAAACTGGAATTCGCGCGTCGACTGGCGGGAACGCTGGCCTATCTCGCTGCCGAGCAGGGGGATGCGATTGGGCTGTATT
>Ga0163150_10003270_pt1 | contig 23070 bp, 17 predicted proteins | sample OliLakLV19P2IB_FD_148628 | JGI IMG/M metagenome (GOLD analysis project Ga0163150, IMG submission 148628) | Freshwater microbial mat bacterial communities from Lake Vanda, McMurdo Dry Valleys, Antarctica - Oligotrophic Lake LV.19.P2.IB | ecosystem: Environmental > Aquatic > Freshwater > Lake >...
GGGTCTATCGCTCTGGAGCCGGCACCGCCGCGTGGATTGTTGAAACATTCAGGATTCCGCGAAGGCTCTCTCCTTTCCGCCCAGCTTGCTCTCCCTTAGGGTCATGATGCTTCATCAAGGATTGCGCCGCTGGTTGTCGCCCTTGCTGTTGGCATTCGTCCTCATCACCGAGTGCGGGTGCAGCAACGGTTTGGACCTGGGTGCCATCCCTCCCTTCACGCATGCCTACGTCGCCAATCTGGGCAGTCACACCGTTTCAGTCATCGATCTCAAAAGTTTCAAGAGCGTCAAGACTATTGCCGTTGGAAAGTCGCCAGGAAGGTTGGCCGCCAGCCCGATTGACGACCTGGTGTTTACGGCAAACCTGGGTTCTGCATCCATCAGCGTGATCGATGCCAACACTCATGTCGTCAAGAAAACCATTTCGGTCGGGAAAAACCCTGCAGACATCGTGTTCTCGTCAGACGGCCGCCATGCGTTTGTCGCCTGCTATGGGTCGAACACGATTGTCGTGATTGATTGCGAAGCTCTCTCGGTGGTGAAGACGATCAAAACCCAGGCAGGACCGGCCGCGCTAAAGCTATCCGAGCCACGCAAGCAACTCTGGGTGGCACAGCAAGCCGCCAACTCCGTAGCCGTGGTCAACCTGGAGACTCTGAAGCTGGAGGAATCGATCCCGACAGGCAATGGCCCGCTGTTTCTGGAAATCTTGCCCGACCAGTCGAAACTGTTTGTCGCGGATGCTGGCGATAAGAGCGTGACCGTCATCGACACGCAGACACGCAAGGCCCTTGAACCCATCGTGACCGGGCAATCGCCGATGCAGCTCGTGATGAAACCCGACGGAGGCGAGATTTATGCAAACAATTTCGACGCGGGCTCGGTGGTTGTGATCAACACTTCCAATTGCACGTTGAATGGGTCGTTTTCGGTAGGAAGAAATCCTATTCGCGGCGTCATCTCTCGCGACGGGCAGCGGCTGTATGTCGCCAACTACGGATCGAACACTGTTTCGGTACTCGATCCTCCGAACAACAGGTCCGTGGTTGCCTCAATTGCGGTGGGCGCCCAACCAGAGTCGGTGTATCTCACGCCCGACGACTTGTACCTTTTCGTTCTGAATTCCGGTTCCAATGATGTCTCGGTCGTCCGCACCGACGCCATCGGCTCTGGAAGCAATGCTCTCTTTGCTGTCATCGCAACCGGCGCCAATCCCTCGGCGATCGTCACGAAGTAAGTCAGCACCTAACGTTGCTTCCTGCGTTCGGACTATTGAGGATTGCAGATTACAATGAGACCGGTGCGTGCTGTGTTCTGATGCCATCACGGTCGTTAGAATCAGATCCCCTCGCTCCAACGAGGGAGAGGGGAGCTGTGAAAAAATGACCGCAGCCTGCGGTTGCGAAAAATTCCCCCTTCGAAAAGGGGGTTGTCTTGGGACACCGAAAGGCCAAGGGAAGAAAGATGACGGCGTCATTAGAGATACGATGCGCTGAGGTGAGGCTTTCCCCAATTCGTAAGGCAACCCTCGGGCGGCTACGCAACCGCTGTCGCTACGCCGCCCCCTTTGACTAAGGAAGATTTTTTTCACCGCTTCAGGGGTGAGGGGAGCTATGAAAACATTCCGTTTGCCGGATCAACCTAATCCGGTAGGGACTCGGTGCCCCTCGTCCAGCTTGGGTTTCCGGTTGCGGACGCGCGGCAGCGCGTCCCTACCGTTGATTTTTTTCACCGCTTCAGGGGCTGAGGGTGAGGGATGCCTCTATGCTGATTCAACTCCCGAAACCCGGCTCTGAAAGAGCGTTTCAGAGCACTCGCGAAGACATTCAGCGATATGCTCGCCCCCCTCACTCCTAACCCCTCTGCCGCGTTGGGAAGAGGGAAACCGAAGTCTGGCGAGTTTTTCGAGAGACGAAAAGTATCGTCACCCTATTCTGTAGTTCCCAATAGAATGTTAGGATTCCCAAGGTCCAATACTGTTTCCAAACATGAAAGGTGCAAAACTGATGAAGAAAAGAACTGGTCTCGCCGCAAGTTTGCTGCTGCTTTGTCTCGCTGGCACGATGGTGGCTCATCCACACTTCAACAAGACGGTCACGGCCGCTGTCAAGGGATTGGAGCTGAAGTTGAGCTATTTTACCCTGCCCTATAACGCCAAGCATCTGGAGGGAATCAAGGAAGGATTTGTCTTTCATTGCGGACGGGCGAAGCTCAACGTCGCGGGCGAACTGACTGTGGGAAGCAACAAGGTGGCGGCCGGCACCTATCTCCTTCGCGCGAAAGCAAAGTCGGCAGACGAATGGACGCTGGTGCTCATTCCCGAAGCTCAAGCCGGCGACGCTCAGAATCCGGATATCAGCAAGGGAATTGCTCTCGAGACCAGATCTTTCACAGAACAGTCCCAGCTCCATCATCTCGACCTCAACCTCACCGCCGGCCACGGCAACACCGATGGCAAGCTGTTAGTGACGGTGACCTTCGGATCGAGAAGGATCGAAGCGGCCATCACTTTGCCGGCTCCAGCTTAAGTCGACGCCGAATCATCAATGTCGCGACCCGTGATTTGCACGGGTCGGCGGCCTTCGTCGTCCGGGGAGGCGTTCTCTTCTCTCAGTACCTCCCGATCCGCAAGGCACACACGGCTTCAGTGTCTGCCTGACTTACAGGACTCCTTGAGATCCTCTGAAAATGAGCTTAGAGTTCAGGCTTTAGCCTGCCCTCCAGAGCGGAACGTGGGAGCCGCTGTCCCCAGCGGCGATCTCAGGGCCTCGGCTGAGACGACCAATCGCCGCTCGGGCGTCAGCGGACGCACGACCGGCTCCCACTTTTTCATGGATCGTGACCGCCGCACAGCGGCCTGAAAAACTTTCCTGAGATCGACCCTATGCACCGCCGCCAATTTCTCAAGACGTTGCCTACCGCGATCGCTGCCGCATCATCGCCCGCTTCCTTCGCCGCTCCGCCTGCTTCGCGAGTCAACACCGTGCTCGGCGAGCGCTCACCGCGCGCCCTCGGTATGACGCTCATGCACGAGCATGTTCTGGTCGATTTCGTGGGCGCTGACAAGGTAAGCCCGCAGCGCTACAACGCCGAGGAAGTCTTCCAGACGGCTTTGCCTCACCTCAAGACTCTGCGCGCCGCAGGTTGCCGCACGCTGGTGGAATGTACGCCTGACTTTCTAGGCCGGGACGTAAATCTCCTGAAACGATTGGCCAGTGCCTCGGGTTTGCACATCATCACCAACACCGGTTTCTATGGAGCTGCGAACGACAAATACGTGCCCACACTAGCTCGGGAGGAATCGGCTCAACAACTGGCAGCTCGATGGACGCGCGAGTTTCAGGAAGGTATCGACGGCACGGGTATTCGACCGGGCATCATCAAAATTGGAGTTGATCCGGGACCTCTCTCGGAGATCGACACCAAGCTGGTGCGCGCCGCCGCCAGAACGCATCTTCAAACCGGGCTGACCATCGCCTCCCACACGGGTGATGGCGTGGCAGCCCTGGAAGAATTGGAAGTCCTGAAGCAAGAGGGAGTGCATCCCGGCGCCTTCATCTGGGTGCACACCCAGATTGAAGACAATGGACAACTCCATCTCAAGGCTGCGCAGCAAGGCGCCTGGGTCGAGTTTGATGGCATCAGCGAAGGCTCAGCGGAAAAACATCTCCAGTTGGTGAAAGGCATGGTAGAGCAAGGATTCTCTAACCGTGTGCTCATCTCGCAGGACGCCGGCTGGTACCACGTCGGCGAGCCCAAGGGTGGAACCTATCGTCCCTACACTTTTGTCTTTGCGAATTTCATTCCGTTGCTGCGCCGGTCCGGCATCTCTCCGGAACAGATACGGTCGCTTCTCATCGATAACCCCAGGAAGGCTCTCACTCTGCAAATTCGGAAACTCAACAGGACCTCATGATGAACGCACCCTTGCGGCAACCCAAGTTTTACAAGGACCCCAAATTCATGAACTCTCCGGATGCCCGGTCCTTGCGCATCCTTTCAGAGTACTTGGGACCGCTTTCCCATTTTCATCGAGAGAAGATTAAAGACACGATCGTCTTCTTTGGCTCAGCTCGCGCGATCCCCAGGAGTCAGGCAGAGAAGGAATATCGCGAGTTGCTCAAGGCAAAGAACAAGTCCGGAAAGTCATCCGAACATGCCGGGGCGCTGCAACGCGCCAAGACCCGTTTGGAGTTGGCGACTTACTATGATGAGGCTGTGGAACTCTCACGGCTCCTCACCATGTGGGCTCTTTCACTGGGAAAGAAGGCCCGCCGCTTCGTGGTGTGTTCCGGTGGTGGACCTGGCATCATGGAAGCCGCCAACCGGGGTGCGAGCCTGGCAGGCGGCAAGACCATCGGACTCAATATCAGCCTGCCTTTCGAGCAGGCGCCTAACCCGTACATCAGTCCCGAACTGAGCTTCGAGTTTCACTACTTCTTCACGCGCAAGTACTGGTTCGCCTATCTGGCGAAAGCGCTGATTGTTTTTCCGGGCGGGTTTGGCACGCTGGACGAGCTGATGGAGATTCTGACGCTGATCCAGACACGCAAGATCAGCAAGAAGATGGTCGTGCTACTTTACGGGACCAGGTATTGGAAGGAATTGCTGAACTTCGATGCCCTGGTGCGCTGGGGAACGGTTGATCCCGCCGATCTCAAGCTTTTTGCCTTTGCCGATTCGCCGAAAAAAGCATTCCAGATCGTTCGATCGGGTCTCGAAGAACACTATTTGAACTCCGATGCAGGTGGGCAAACTCCCTGAATGGCCTTCAAACGCCACCAATTCTCCCGTGGGGGTGAAAATGATGCAAAGACGGCACCTACATTCTCCGTTGATGAAGCGACTTCTCCGCCTAGGCACAGGTTTTCTCGTGTCTCAAGCGGCATTCGCGCAGGTTGCACTGAAAGTGGAAACTCCCATGAGCCCACCGGCGTGGGCGCTCATGGAGCGGGCGCTTCTCGAGGCCAACTCCCGGGCGGTGGAAGCTTTCGCTGAAAAGTACCTGGACTCACGCGGCTATCTGCTCCACACGCCGCGCTGGGGAACGCTGGACGGACCCGACGATGCCATCGAGACCTACTTCAACTGGACTCTGTTGCACGCGTTGGGTGGCTCGGACAGAGTTTTGGAGCTTTACAAGAAAGGATTGGAAGGACACCTCCAGCAGTACAAAGAACTGCGCACGGTGAAAACAGAGCTCGCCGCCAATGGTGCGTATGACAGGGAATTCATCACCATGTCCGACTGGTTCCATACCGCTGAAGGCATGCGAGGATTCTTTCTTTGGGGATTGTCAGAACCGTCGAATCCCAGTCTGGTGCAGCGAATGAAGCGCTTTGCAGGCATGTACATGAATGAAGATCCAGAGGCGCCGAACTACGATCCTTCGAAAAAAATCATCAAGAGCATTTGGAACGGCTCGAAGGGCCCCATGCTGCGCAAGGCCACCGTGTATGACTGGGTGGGCGATCCGGTTCCTGGAACGTTTCACCTGCTGCACAATTCCGCGGGCTCATCGAAAATGTTGAACCTCATGGAATGGTATCCGCGCATGCTGGCCCACTGTGAGGAGTACCTGGACTCGGTCGGCGACAATCACCTCAACACGGCGGCTACCCTGCTTGGCTTGAACGCCTACGCGCTCACTCAGGAAGAGAAGTATCGCAACTGGACGCTCGAATACATGAATGCGTGGAAAGAGCGCACCCAGAAGACCGGGGGCATGATTCCGTCGAACGTGGGCTTGGACGGGGAACCAGGAGGCGAACACAACGGACAGTGGTGGAAAGGCACCTACGGCTGGAACTTCACCATCTTCGACGGCGAGCTGCAGCAGATCGCCCACCGCAACTATTTCCAGGGTGCATGGCCGGGTTTTGCCAACGCGCTGCTGCTCACCGGCGATCAGTCTTATGTCGGCGTGTTGCGCAAGCAACTGGATCTGATCTACCAGCAAAAGAAAGTTGAGAACGGCAAGACGCTGCTTCCTCAGATGTATGGCGATTCCCGCGGCTACAAGCATAACGGCAAACCTGAGTTTTACCATTACACCGGCAATCTGTTCCTGGACAGGCTCACCGAGATCTATCTCTGGTCGATGGACCGGCGCGATCTTGAGCGCATACCTACAGACCGGGGTTGGATCGGCTTTCTCGAAGGCAAAAACCCTACCTATCCTGAAATGGCATTGGCAGCCGATTTCGAGCACATCCGAAAGCGCCTGGAACTGATGCGCAACGACCCAACGTCCCCAGACACGCGACTGGCTGACTATCTTCTGGGCATTGTGCCTGCCACCACGGACACTCTGGTAGAGCTCACTCTGGGAGGCTACTTTGCCGCGGGCCGCATCTGGGTGCTCCACAGCCGGCTGCGTTACTTTGACCCGGAGAAGCGACGCTCCGGCCTGCCCCAGGATGTTGCAGCGCTGGTGGAGAAGTTGACCACCGACTCCGTCACTGTCACCCTGGTCAACACCAACCAACTCGAACCCCGCGTGCTCGATGTGCAGGCGGGTGGTTATGGCGAGCACCAGTTCACTGCAGTCTCTGCAAACGGGAAGAAGACGCTGCTGCAATCGCCCGTGCTCACTGTTCGACTGGCTCCGGGAGCCGGTTCACGTCTCACGCTGTCGATGAATCGCTACGTCAATCGGCCAACACTCGCTCAGCCCTGGAATCGAGCGCTGCTGGAGAGTCAGTAGCCGGCAAAGGACGAGCGGCGTGACACCTCCGCCACATCCCCTCCGCCATTCCGGCCAAGCGGGGCGCGCTCCGAAATCCAGGCTGCCGCAGCGGCCAGCGATGATCTCGACCTCCCTCAGACTTATTGCCGGAATGATGGTTGAGGAAAAGCTTGCAGGAAAGCACGGTTTGGCAACTGACGACGAAACGTCGGATTGCTGGGCCGCGAGAACTGCCCCTTGGAGTGCGGTCGCACGAGGCCGCCTTGGATGGGCGGTGTCGAGCAATGCTCGCACCGTCGCGCCCAAGGAAAGCGGCGACACGCCGCCGCACTCCAAAATAGCCAATGTCCAGATTCCCGCAAACGCGGGAATAAAACTGCATTCTTGCTTTCGCGGGAATGCCAATGCAAACAGTCGGGAAGCGAGCTGACTGTTCTGTAGGGCTGCTGTGGCGAAGCTACACTCACCGGCAGGGGATCATGCCGCAGTTCAAGCCGATCTGCGTTCACCCGTGGCTGGTTTAGCCCCATCCCCATGCCCCTGCAGCCTGTTCCGCGATCCGTGTTGATCGCCGCCAGCCGTGCGGCCTCGGTTTTACAAGAACCCGCCAATCGGAATATACTTCGCCGCCTTATTGGCGCTGTGCGCGCGGCATTGGGCCGGCGGCGCAATCTGACAGGATCAAGGAGTCCTCATGAAACTTGCAAAGCGGGTCAGCCAATTGTCCAGTTCGCCCACCATGGCTGTGTCCGCGGAAGCGGCACGGCTCAAGGCGGAAGGCAAAGAGATTATCGACTTTAGTGTGGGCGAACCCGATTTCCACACGCCAGAAAACATCAAGGTGAAAGGGCATGATGCCATTGCCAGGAACTTCACCAAGTACCCTCCTGCGGGCGGAATTAACGATCTGAGGGAAGCGGTCGCCCTGAAATACAAGAACCAGTACTGCGTCCACTACTCGACGGCTGAAGTGGCCATCTCCTGCGGCGCGAAGCACACACTATTCAATCTGGCCTTTGTGCTCTTCGAGGAAGGCGACGAGGTGCTGCTTCCTGTGCCTTACTGGGTAACGTTTCCAGAGCAGATCAAGCTGGTTGGCGCCACGCCGGTCGAGGTGCAAACTTACGAGACGGACAATTTCATTTTGCGGGCTGCCGCCTTGAAGGAGAAAATTACCCCGCGCACGAAAGCCATCATCGTTAACTCCCCCAACAACCCGACGGGCGCGGTCATTCCTCCGGACGAGATGGAGAAGATCGTGGATCTCGCCGTGGCGAACAATCTGTTGTTCATATTTGATGAGTGCTACGAGTATTTCGTGTTCGATGGCAATGTTCACACTTCACTGCCTAAGTTTGCCAGCAAGGCCCGGCACCTTTCCATCATCGTCAACACAGCTTCCAAGACCTACGCGATGACTGGCTGGCGGATTGGCTATCTCGTGGCGCCGAAGGAAATCGTGAAAGCCGTTAACGACGTGCAAAGCCACAGTGCGAACGCATCGACCGTATCCCAAAAGGCAGCGGTAGAGTCAATCCTGGGAGCGCAAGACTCCGTACTGGCGATGATCGCGGAATACGAGCGGCGCCGAAAATACGTGGTCGAGAAACTCAACTCGATTCCCGGACTCACCTGCGCGAATCCGGGTGGTGCTTTCTACGCTTTCCCGAATGTGTCAAGCTTCTTCAAAGGCGACATCAAAGATTCGATCCAGTTTTCCAGCGCCTTGCTGCGCCAAGCCGGTGTCGCCGTAGTGCCCGGTTCTGCTTTCGGGCGGGAAGGGCATGTCCGAATCTCCTTTGCCACCAGCATGGAAAACCTGCAAAAGGGACTCGACCGGATGGAGAAAGCTCTGGCGCAAATGTAGGTTAGAGGGGACAGGAAAAAGCACCGTGATGCGCGATACGTGACGCCACGAATCACGCATCAAGTTTCACGTATCACCCCTCTGTCCCCCTCTTCACCGTGATCTGTCACCTGTTCCCTATCCTCTGTAACCTGTATCCTATGGGTTCGGCTGGCGCCACAAAACTGCTCGACGAATTGCTCCACGTCATTCGAGATCTCTTTCACTACCCTCACGCCGCCATCCTGTTGGCCGACGATGCTGGAAAGCACCTCTTTCTCCAAGCGTCTCGCGGCTATCGCAAGCAAGCCAGCCGCGCTTTTCAGATTGCCATTGGCAAGGAGGGCATCACCGGCTGGGTGGCAGCCCACCGCAAGCCACTGATCATTCCGGATGTTCGTCGCGATCCCCGTTACATCCAGGGAATCGTGCAGGGGCGTTCTGAGATTGCTGTTCCATTGCTGATTGGCAAGCGGCTCATCGGAGTTCTGGACGTCGAAAGCGAAAAGCTCAATGCCTTTTCCCGCCGTGATCTGAGAATTCTTTCCCTTTTCGCCGCGCAGGCAGCAGTTGCCATTGAGAATGCCCGCCTCTATCAAGAGTCTAAGGCGGCCAAAGATCGACTGCAGAAGCTGATCGAAAGCTCCAGTGATGCCATCACCACGGCTGACAATCACGGGCGGCTGGTATTCTGGAGCAAGGGCGCGGAAGCAATCTTCGGCTACAAGGCGTCTGAAGTGCTGGGCCAGTCGGCGGCGCCGTTCTATGCAAAAGGCCGGGAAGAAGCGCGGCGCATCATGGGGCAACTGCTCAGAAAGGGACAGCTTAAGAACATTGAGGTGGATTATCTTGGCAAGGATGGCAGAAAAATTTTCGCCAGCCTGTCGGCTTCGCTGTTGCGCGACGAGCGTGGCGAGGTCACCGGTTCGCTCGGCATTATTCGCGACATCACAGAATTCCGGGTGCTCAGCCAGCAACTGCTGCAGTCTGAACGCCTCGCCACCATCGGCCAGCTTTCAACGCAGATCGCGCACGAGATCATGAATCCGCTGTCGTCGATCAAGATGAACATCCGTATCCTGTCCAAGCGGGAGTGGCTCTCCGCAAACGATCGGCGGCGGCTCGAGATCGCCAACTTTGAGATCGATCACCTGCAGAAAATTTTGCAGGACACCTTCGACTACTCACGGACACTGCAGCTGAATCTTTCGCACGAAGATGCCAATGAGGTGATCGAGAAATCTCTGTTGATGGTGCAGGACCGTCTGGAGGAAAAACAAGTTTCCGTGACAAAACGCTTCTCTCGGAAGCTCCCTCGCGTCGCAATGGATTTAGTGCGGATGATGCAGGTTTTCACCAATCTCTTCTTGAATGCGATTCAAGCGGTAAACCGGGGCGGCAAGGTGATTGTGACCACGCGGCTGGAAGGCAAGGCACGGGGACGCTCCTTGCGGACCACCGTGGCCGACAACGGCAAGGGAATTTCGGTTGCACAACAGGCGTCCATCTTCGAGCCGTTCTACACAACCCGGAGCGATGGCACCGGGCTCGGGCTCACCATCGTGAAAAAGATCGTGGAACAGCATAACGGCCGCATCGAGGTAGAGAGCGAGGAGGGAAAGGGCACTCGATTCACGATTTTTTTGCCGTTGGTGCGGCGCGGGTGAGGAGGAACTTAACCACTGTCTTCGTCATTCCTGCGAAAGCGGGAATAACGCACGGAGTTACAAGGTCTAATCTTGATTGGGCTGAGTTGAAATCCAAAGGGTGGGCCTATCGCGTATGGGCTTCTTCGAGGTAGGTATAACCGTGCAGGCCGGATTCGTAAAAGCGCAGAAACAGTGCCGACTCTTCAAGCGTAATTTTCTTGTCGCGCACAGCACGCTCCACGTCTTTTCGCATCAATGACAACAGTTCGTCGGGGTTGTACTGCACGTAGCTCAACACCTCCCGCACCGTGTCCCCCTTAACCACGTGGTCCACACTGACCTCGCCATCGGCCTCCAGTGTCACGTGTACCGCGTTGGTGTCGCCGAGGAGATTGTGCAGGTCGCCTAGAATTTCCTGATACGCACCCACCAAGAACACCGCCAGGTAGTAACCATCGCCCGTGTAGGGATGCAGTGGCAAGACTTTCTTGACGTCATGCAGATCAATGAAGCGGTCTACCTTGCCGTCGGAATCGCAGGTAATGTCGGCCAGAATGGCGCGCCGGCTGGGCTTCTCCGTCAACCGATGAATCGGCAATATCGGAAAGAGCTGCCGGATGGCCCAACTATCAGGCATGGATTGGAAAATGGAGTAATTGCAGAAATAGGTGTCGGAGATGAGACTCTCCAGGCTCTTCAACTCATCGGGCACGTAGTCCAACTCGTCGACCATCTTCAACACACGGCTGCAAATGGTCCAGTAAAGGCTTTCAGTGACGCTCCGCTGCTCCAGGGTGAGATAGCCGAGATTAAACAGATTCATGGCGTCCTCACGCAACTGAAGAGCGTCATGATAGCCTTCTACAAAATTCTTTTTGTTAATGTTCCGGCTCGTCCAGAACAGGTCCGTCAGCGGCTGAGGCGCGTTCTCCGGAACCGTGTCGGGCGTCACAAATCCGTCAAAGCCTGAAACACCCAGAACATTGAAGACCAGCACGCTGTGATAAGCAACGACGGCCCGGCCTGACTCGGAAATGATGGTGGGGTGTTTCACCTTCGCTTCGTCGCAAATGGACTTGAGGCGAAAGACAATGTCGTTGGCATATTCCTGCAAGGTATAGTTCACCGACGATTCGTAGTTGGACTGCGAGCCATCGTAGTCGATGCCCAGCCCTCCGCCCACGTCAATGTATTGCAAGCCTGCACCGGCCCGTTGCAACTCCACGTAGACGCGGCCAGCTTCCGTCAGAACGTCCTTGATCTTGCGGATGTTCGTTACCTGGCTGCCCATGTGAAAATGGAGCAGTATCAAGCAATCTTCCATCTGCCGCTGGCGCAAGTAGTCGAGCGCGGCCAGCACTTCAGTCACCGTGAGACCAAACTTCGAGCGGTAGCCCGCTGAAGCCTCCCAGCGGCCCGATCCGCGGCTGGCAAGTTTTACCCGCACGCCGATTTGCGGTTTTACCTGCAGCTTCTCGGCATACTTGACGATCAACTCAAGCTCGGTGAATTTCTCGACAACCGGAATGATGTTCTTCCCAATCTTCTGGGCGAGGATGACGGTCTCGATGAACTCGTCGTCCTTAAATCCATTGCAGATAATCGGCACATCCTTGCCGTTGGTGATGGCGAGCACTGCCAGAAGTTCAGGCTTGGAGCCGGCTTCCAAACCGAAGTTGTAGGCGCTGCCGAAGTCCAGGATCTCCTCCACCACGTGGCGCTGCTGGTTCACTTTTATGGGGTAAACGCAGCTGTACTTTCCCTGGTACTCGTATTCCTGAATGGCCGCTTTGAAAGCGTCGTGGATCTCACCGAGACGGTGTTTGAGAATATCGGTGAAACGGATGAGGATGGGCAGCCCAATGCCGCGCGCTTGAAGCTGGTCTACCAGCTCTTTTAGATCGATGGCGTGATCCGATCGTTTGTCGGGATGAACGGTGACGTGACCTTTGTCGTTGACGGAGAAGTAATCCTTGCCCCAGTTCTTGATGTTGTAGCAGTCAATCGAGTCTTGAATTGTCCAGTTTTCCATTCTCTCCCGTTTTGCAGTGTTTGGATTTCTAAAGGTTAGACAAGGGTGCGCTCAGTACGCTCACGCGCCACCCGTTCTGGGCAGCGCACATTTAAGAACGGATTACCAAAGACAGCAACAGAAAAATCCTCTGGAGATGTGGATGAGCACACTTTCAAGCTGGTGTCCCAGCCACACCGGGCTTCAGCCTCGCCAATGCGGCATCTCACTCCGCTTGCCGCAGTCCCAATAGGCCGTTAAGACACGAGTCGCGAAACGCCCATGAAGACCCCAGAGATGGAGGCTGTCACAAAAGAGATCACAATAATCACGATCGCGGAAACAATCATGTAGGGAATCACCTTGTCCGGAGGCGTCTTCATCACGAAAGGCAGACCGAGATAAAAAAGGTAGATGCCGTACAGGGCTGCCAGCAACGCCAGAACGCCCAGTAGTGGAACAAGCTGCAGCACGCCGGCTACCCAGGACGCAGTCGAAGCGTACGCCACCATCTTCAGAGCCTGAACCATGCCTCCACTGGATTGGAAACTGGGTGCCAGCTTGTCTACGATAAAAGCCGCAAGGAAGATTCCCAGCAGCGAGAGCACATAGCCAATCACCAAGCCCGTAATACCGCTGGCGATGGGCGTTCGGATCTGTCCCACAAACGGGACGCTGACACCCACAATCGTCATTCCCACAAAACCGCAAATTGCAGGAATGGCCGCCAACGGCATGATGTACTCCTTATAGAGTCCGGCAACGTCCGTCGATTCAGATGCAATGACGGGCCATTCTTGCTTCGGCTTCGACAGGATATTGATTACACGGGTCTGTAGGTTCATCGCAGGCTCTCCTTACTGAGTTGATTAGCGGTATAGTGAGCTTCAAGTAGTTTAGGGACCGAAACAGATGGCGAAGAGTCTACGCGTTAAGGGCAGGCGCCTGCAACTCTGTCAGCGCCTGTGCAATTTCCTCGACGTGCATTTTCGGATTCACGCTCTTGAAGATTTGTCGAATCTTGCCGTGCGGATCAATGATAAACGTCATCCGCCGCGCCAACCGGTAAAAAGCCAGCGCGCCATAAGCTCTCGTGATTTTCTTGGTTGGATCGGCCAGGATTGGAAAGTTTAGTCTGAACTGCCTCGCAAAGCCTTCGTGCGACTCGCGGCTATCGACACTGACGCCGAGCACCTGGACGTTGAACGGCGCCAGCCGTTCCGACTCATCTCGAAAGTTACAGGCCTCGCGGGTGCAACCCGGCGTGTCATCCTTGGGGTAAAAATACAACACCACCCATCGGCCGGCAAAGTCGCGCAAAAATACCAGGTTGCCGTGCTGATCCTTCAATTTGAGCTCCGGCGCGCTATCGCCGATTTGCAAAGTTATCTGATCGAACATTTTTAGGTAGTGGCGAGTGATGAGTGGCGAGTGAAAAGACTGGCCACTCGTCACTTGTCGCTCAATTTCGGATTCAGCCGACGAGCGTCCCGATACGCTGTCTCCGCCTGTTGCCGCCTGCCTGCTGCATCGAACGCTCTTGCCAGATTGAGCTGCGCAATCCAGTGCTTCGGGTCGGCTTTGATCGCCTCCCGAAAATTTCGCATGGCCCGCTCCAGGTTTCCCTGCGCTCCCCAGACTTTACCGAGGTTATTGTAAGCATCTGCATTGGAAGGTTCAATACGCAACGCCTCTTCAAATTCGGCGATCGCCTCGTTCCAATGCTTCCCTTCAGCGAGGACATTGCCGAAGTTGTTGTGCGCATCAACAAACAGGGGGTTGCGATGCAAGGCCTTCTGAAAGTGTTGCTGGGCGTCAGCAACGTGGCCCTGGACCTGGAAAACCAGACCGAGGTTATTGTGTGCTTCAGCATGTTCCGCGTCGATCTCTAACACCCTGCGGTAGTGCGCTGCTGCCTCGTCCATTTGGCCCAGGAGCTGGCAAGCACGCGCCAGGTTGTAGCGCGCGAGAACCAGGCCCGGATCAATGCCCAGTGCGCGACGGAATCCCTGCTTCGCGGCTTCCAGTTCACCGTTCTGCATGTGGGCCAGTGCCCGTTCCACCCACGGTTCCGCAAACCCCGGCTGCTGCGTTTCAACCGCTGTCTGGAAGCGAACCAGCGCCTTCAAGTTTGAGTGCTGCTTCACTTGAGCAACGCCCCAATAAAGATCAGACACTGCGTCTCCGGCAGCGGCTTGGAAATATCGAACGACTTCACCTCGATAAGGCGTGTGCTCTTCCTCTAACCGCGCTTGCAGCTGTTTGCCTGGCGGCCGCCGCTGAATTCGATGATCGGTCATCACCACATGGACCACGTCTTCGGTTCGTCTCTTGGGCATGTGGCAATTTGCGCAGTCTGCTGAGGCTGGATCTGGATGCGAGCGCGTCAATGGTTCGTTGTGGCACTTCAAACAGCTTTGGCGAAACTGCTGAACGGCCTCAGCTCCGCGTGGCGTGCGATGCGGAGTGTGGCAGGAGGTGCATGTCAGCCGTCCGCCGCTCTTTTGAAAGCATTGGGACTGTCGCAATCGATAGGCGGAGCTGTTGATCTCAAATTTATCGTCATGCCCGGTTCCAGGCGCATGGTCGAAATGAATCAGGTAGTCGCCGAGAGCCTCGCCCGGTCGGAACGAATAGACTGCCCGGCCGAAGACCCGCACCGCCTGCGGCAACTCGTCGCTGGTGGTCTCCAAATGACATTGCTGACAAACATCCATCTGACGTTCAGGACTCAGCCGGGCTGGATTGACAATGGCCTGTCGAATCGCCTCCACTCCTTTCCCGCCGCCGGCCAATGCCACATGTTGCGACCCCGGACCATGGCAGCGCTGGCAGTCGATACCACTCGGCAATTCTTGCGGAAACAGATTCTCGCGACCGTAGCGATCAGCGCCTTCAGCAAGCTTCGGAGTAGCGTTGTGGCAAAACAGGCAGCCGTAGTCGATCTTGCGCGAGAAGTCATCATGCCGCTTCCGGTCGTAGCCGGGACTGATGGCCCACCGTTTTTCCTGTGGGTACCACGTCACCGGCAGTTGCGTCAGAACACCTCCCGCCGAAAGATTCAGATAACTACGCGCATGCTTTCCGGAGCCGACGACGTAGTGGATCTCCTCCTCGAACAGGTTCACTTCCCTGCCCTGTTGAAGCTGGTAACGTCGCTGGAAAAACCGTCCGTCACGGCGCAGCATGCGGTAATGACGGCTGGAGGCAGCATGGAAGAAACGATTGTTCTTTTCATAGTCCTCAACGACGTTGTTTGTGGCCGGGCGATAGAACGAGCGCGCCATGGCGACGCCTTGATAGCTCGCGTAGATCTCCGTGTGACAAGGCCGGCAGGAACGGGCGTCAGCGTAGTGAGCCGGCTCGGAGAACTGGGCAGCTGGCGGCGTTCTTTGAGACGCACAAGCCAAAAGGAACGGCATCATTGCTGCGCTTGAAATCGAACGCTGCTTCCGAGCCAGCTGACGTACGCATAGCCGATAGCTAAGAGCCACTATGTGCATTACGCGGAATTGGGGTCTGACCGCCAGACTGGAGGACAAGGAAACTCACGGCAGGTTAAGGCAGCACGCCGGGACATTCAACAATAAAAAAGGGAGGGATGACAGCCGAAAATCAACCCTTCAAGGTGACATTGACGGTGCTCACAGGCTAATCTGTCAAAGTTAAATCTTCCACGAAGACTACTTGAGCGTCACATTTGGCCCGCCTGGCGGCGCACGTCAGGTCCCTGTGAAAGGAGTGTTGTACCCATGAAATCGCGATTCTGTCTCACGCTGCTTCTATGGATCCTAGCCGCTCCGCTGGCGCTGGCCCAGCAGACCACAGCCACGCTGGTCGGAACCGTCAGTGATGCCTCCGGCGCGGTGGTTCCAGGCGCCGCGATTCGCGTTACGAATCTGGCTAACCAGGTTTCCCGCGAAACGAAGAGCGATGCCGGCGGCGCTTATTCCATACCCTTCTTACCGTCGGGCGAGTATTCCGTCAGTGCCACTACCGAGGGGTTCAAGGTTCAAAAAATCGACCGGGTCATTCTCGGCGTGCAGCAGACCGGCCGCGTGGACTTTCAGCTCGTGCTCGGCGAAGTGACGCAGACGATTGATGTGCAGGGCGGCGGGCTGCTGCTACAAACCGAAACATCCACCGTCGGCACGGTGATTGACTCCGCCAAGATTGTGGAACTGCCATTGAACGGGCGGAACTTCGTGCAACTGGCCCAGCTGATTCCCGGAGTCCAAGCCGGAACGCCGGGCAGTATTACGGTGCGGCGGGGGCGCGGCTCCATCGGCCAGACCGACTCGCCGTTTGGGTCGACCGCGATGTCGGCTAACGGTTCCCGCGACACCGCCAACCGCTACTTCATGGCTGGCATCGAAATGATGGACTATGATGCCATGACCTACAGCTTTTCTCCCTCAATTGACTCGCTGGCTGAGTTCAAGGTCGAAACGAGCACGTACTCTGCTGAAATGGGAGGCGCGCCCGGTGGACAGGTGAACATGGTGACGCGCTAGGGAGCTTCCGCCTATCACGGGACACTGTGGGAGTTCAATCGCAACGATGCGTTGACGCAAGTCTACGACGCCATTGCTCGCAAGGACGTCGATCCCCCGCGCCTCAACAGAAATCAGTTCGGAGCAAACGTCGGCGGGCCCGTACGTCTTCCAAAGTACAACGACCGCACAAGACATTCTTCTTCTTTAACTGGGAAAGTGGACGCCAGCTTCAGGCCGCTGCGAGCGGAGTGCGGACGATTCCTCCAACGGAAATGCGCAACGGCGACTTCAGCAAATTAATCAATGCGAGCACCCGGCAACCCATTGTGCTGCGCGATCCGCTGAATGTTGGGATTCAGAATAATATCATTCCACGTTCTGCGCTGAGCCGGCAGGCGCTGACTTTCCTGGAGTTTATGCCACAGCCAAACACTCAGGAAGGTACCGTCAATTTCCGCTCGGCCTCAAATGCAGCCACGTCAACTCAAGACAACTACCTGGCCCGTATCGATCACAACTTCTCTACTCGCGACTCCATTAATGGCCGGTATGTTTTTAACGACACCTACGAGGCCAGTATCCCCTTCTGGGGTCATGACACACGTGACAACCTGGGACGCGGCCAGAATCTCTCGACTTCCTGGTTGCATACGTTCAGCCCGCGAATTCTCAACGAGCTTCGCGGCGGGTGGAACAAGTTTTTCGAAAGCGAAATTTTTGGCACGACCAACGATGAAGCCTATGACATCGCAGGAAAGATGGGAATCCCGTTGGTGTCACGCCTGCCTGCCGAGTACGGCCCGCCGACGATCAGCATTAGCGGCCCCGACGGTGCGTTTTCTAGGTACGACCTGCAACGTCAAATCGGCCCACGGGATCGCGCAAATCAGATCTTTGAATTCAAGGACACCCTTTCCTGGCAAGCCGGCAAGCATTATCTGAAGTTCGGCGCCGAAATCTCCCGTCGCAACGTCACTTTCGAGCAGGCGCGAGCGCCACGCGGATCATTCACCTTCGCCGGCACCTATACCGGCTCGGCGCTGGCAGACTTCATGCTGGGCTATGTGCGCAACGCCAGCATTAATCCGGCCCACACGTCCACGAACCTTTGGAATTTTTGGCATTCCTACTTCGTTCAGGACGACTTTTAAGATAACACCCCGGCTGACTTTGAACCTGGGCCTGCGCTATGACTACTTCCAGCCTTACAAGCAAGTTGACGACAAATTCGTGAACATTGAGCTGAACGGGTTCATCGCAGGCGATCTGGTTAATCCCCAGACTTCGCGTTATGGCCGCGCTTTGATTGCACCCGATCGGAACAACTGGGGGCCGCGCTTTGGTTTCGCATACCGCCCGAGCCGCCTGGACGACACGGTGATTCGCGGTGGTTATGGCATCTATTTCACCCCGCAGATTTCCAACGCGATCTTTGCCATGGCGGAAGGAGCCCAGGCCACCGCTGGAGCGAGCATCATTGGCAGCCTCACGACTATACCCAACACTTTCTTTAACGACCCTTTTTCTTCAGCGGTAACCACCGGAGCGCTAAACTTTGCAGTGGGCAACGATCAAAACCTTCGCGATTCCTATTCATCGGAGCTCCGCAGGACATCTACTACCTGGAAGGCGATCATTCAGTGTCGGGCTTTGATCTGACTCAGCGCTTCGTTCAGACCGTAATCTACGATGTGCCCTTCTTCAAATCCATGCAGGGCGCAGCCAGGCACATCCTGGACGGCTGGCAATTGAGCACGATCATTACTGAGCAAAGTGGTTTCCCGGCGCCGGTGACCCGATCGACCCTGGACACGACAGGGACGGGGATCAATTCGAGGCCCGATCAAGTGCCGGGGCAGGAAGGAAACTTGCCGGGCAGCGAACGGACCTGGGATCGCTGGTTCAACACGGCCGCCTTCACCACGGCGCCCTTTGGCCGTTTTGGCACGTCTTCCCGCACCGCAGCCATCCGGCTTCCAGGATTGAACAACGTGGATTTCTCTGTGTCGAAATCGATTCGCTTCAGGGAATCGCGCTCAGTGCAGTTGCGGGTTGAGACCTTCAACCTGTCCAACCACTTCAATCCCACTCCAGCCTCAGTGGATCGCAATTTGACGTCCGCCACTTTCGGAAAGATTGGCCTCGGCGTTCAGGGTCTGACGACGCGCGTCATTCAAGTGGGAGCGAAGTTCTATTTTTGAAGGGCGGAAGCGCTGTGGTGGAACCCTAATGTAGCGCAGACCGCTGCTTCTGGCGGTCTGCTTTCTCTGGCCGACGGCCAGAAGTTTGTCCCCCTTGGCAAGGGGGACTACAGGGGGTCTGCTACGAAGTGATGAAGACCCCCTGCCGCAAAAAACGCGGCGTCCCCCTTAGAAAAAGGGGGACAGCTTCAACTGCCGCAGACCTGCCCAAAAACGGCAGGTCTGCGCTACACGGTGCGGCGCATCTCCTCATCGTTTGCCCTTCAATTCGCTTGCAACCCTTTCCACCGCACGCATGAGTCGCAGTGTATTGCCACCATAAATTTTGCGGATGTCCGACGCGGAGTAACCCTCCTCCAGCAGAGTCCGCGTCAGGTTCAGAAACTTCGACACATCCTCCAGCCCCGCGGGCATGCTATTGGTGCCGTCGAAGTCGCTGCCGATGCCAACTGCACCGATCCCGGCAATCTTGACGACGTGGTTGATGTGGGCAACGGCATCTTCCATGGCGGCCGGTGGCGGTGCAGCCCGGTCTTCTGTGGGTGTCGCTGCCTTGGCCAGCCGATCAGCATCCGCAGACTTCTGCGAGACGAAGGCGCTGTAGAAGTTGATTTGAATCACACCGCCTTTCTTCGCCATTGCAACAATCATCTCGTCGGTCATATTCCGCACCACGTTGCACATCGTCCGGCAGGAAGAATGGGACGCAAAGACAGGTGCGCGGCTGGTTTCCAGTGCATCCCAGAATGTCTTGTCCGAAACATGCGATACATCGACGATCATTCCCAGCCGGTTCATCTCAGCGACAACTTGCTTCCCAAAGTCGGTTAACCCGTTGTGATGTTTGATCTCAGGCTTGTCCGTGTCTCCAGACGAGTCAGCCCAGTTGTTGGTGTTTGTGTGGGTCAGAGTCATGTAGCGGACGCCCAGCGCATGGAAGTCGCGCAGGAGTCGCAAACTGTCTTCGATTGCGTGACCGCCTTCAATCCCGATCAAGGCGGCAATGCGGCCGCGCTTGTGCGCCGCTTCAATGTCAGCGGCGCTCTGAGCCAGGACGAAGTCGTTGGGATATCGGGCGACAATATCCGTCCGGATGGTGTCGATCATCTGCAAGGCTCGGATGGCAGAGTTTCTGCTCGCGGCATACTCGGGTCCAACGTAGGCAGCGAAGAATACGGCTCCAACACCGCCCTCCTTCAGTCGCGGCAGATCGGTCTGGTGCTTTGACCCGGTGGTTCCGATGTCGAACCCTTCCACGGTCATGCTCGTAACGTCATTGTGCGTATCGATGAGTAACGCGGAACGGTGGACGCTTTGCACCTCTTTCTCAGACACTTTCCTCTTCGCTGCCAGCAGATCTGCGAACGCAAGCAACGCGAAAAACGCAACCAGAGACACCTTGTGCAAGAGCCGCATGGGGCACATTCCTTTTAGAAAGATGATAAACTGCCCGTCGTTTGCCAGAGCAGGCTCGGGTCGTGTGTTTGCGTGGACTGGGACCATCGTTCAGCCAGGCCTGCACCTTGACGGGCTGGGGCTGCTGCTGTTTTCAGCCGCTCACGGTCGGGGCTGCCAGACTGTCTGCCAACTAGCCAAGAGCGTTGCCCTTGATATCCCCGTATTGGCAGCCGTGATCACCGCGCCCTTTGCGGTGGGCGTGGGTAGTTGGTAACCAAAAGCCCACGGCCAGCAGAAAGGGCTGGCCGTAGCTACCTACGAAAGCAACAACGAGAGCAAATTTTCGTTTCGGGCGACATAACGGCCTATGACCAAAGAACAATCCTTTTTCGTAGTCACGATCTGTGCCGCTTTTCTGGGGGCATTTTTCCTACTTTACCCTTTTCTGCAATATCTTGTGTTTGCTCTTCTCCTGACCTATATGCTCCATCCGCTCAAGCGACGCCTGCAGGTTCGCATCCGCAGCCGCAGCGTAGTGGCGTTGCTAATGATTCTCCTGATACTGGTGGCGATAATTCTACCTGTTGTCTTCATCACCACCAAATTGGTTAGGGAAGTCCGTTCCACGGTTTCAATTTTAACAGAGTCTCCGGACCGTTACGTCTACCTCGAAAAGGTCGAAGTATGGGTCCAGCGCGTGACAGGCGAACCAGCAGACTTGCATGTTTACAAGAATCAGCTCATTGCCCAGGTGAGAGGTTTCCTGGTTAAGACCGCACCCGACTTTCTGGGATCGCTTACCGACTGGTTGCTTGGATTCTTCATCATGCTGTTCGTGATGTTCTACTCCTTGCAGTCTGGCCGTAGCGGCTTTGAGCGGGTGCGCGCCCTCATTCCGCTGGCGCCCAATCTGAAAGACAAACTAATCGAGGAGATCAAGAGTGTCACTTGGGCGGTTGTTTATGGACAAGTCGTGACGGCCTTGATTCAGGGAAGCCTGGGAGGACTCGGTTTTCTCATCTTCGGTGTGCCGAACGCCGTCTTGTGGGGATTCGTCATGATCGTGCTTTCTTTCCTGCCGCTCATCGGCACTCCCATCATCTGGGCGCCGGCTGGCATTTTCCTGATTCTGTCAGGAGCAACGGCGCGAGGAATTGGACTCTTGCTTTGGGGCGGCATTCTCGTGATGAATGTAGACAACTTTCTCAAGCCCCGGCTGATCAGCGGACAATCCAACATCCATCCGGTCGTGGTTTTACTGGGAGTGCTGGGGGGTCTGAAACTCTTTGGGTTTATCGGACTGGTGACAGGCCCGTTGACGCTGGCTCTGCTGATTGCCTTGGTCAGATTCTATGAGGAAGACTATCTGGGGATCAGGGCTGAAGGGTGAAATTCCAGTTCGCAACCATGGTCGGCAGGGAGTTCCGAAGCTGAGTAGCGGCGATACGGCCGCAAACAAAGTGGGGCAGGCTTTCCAGCCTGCCGGTTCGCCGGACTTTCCAGTCCGGCGCTGGGGCGTTTGAAAAACGCACCTGACGCGGCCGCAGGCCGCGTTTTGTCCCGCTTGGCAAGGGGGACACTTGGAGGGGGTGTGCTACGAACTAACGAAGACCCCCTGCCGCAAGAGACGCGGCGTCCCCCTTGAAAAATGGGGACAACTGAGAAACTCCGGCGTTGGAGCGGATGGAAATCTGCCCCAACTGGCAGACAGGAATGCCTACGCCACGCCAGCAGCCTTGCAGCGTCCACGGCGAACTTCGGGATTTTTCAACCGACACGCATCACTGTGAAGGCATCGAAACCTACGCTCACGGCAGATCCTGCCGTGAGCGCGGCTCGAACATCAGTTCTCTGCCTTCACTGCCTGTCATACACAACAACACTTGAGGATGCTTCTCCTTTCGCATTCTTGCCTTTCGCTGTTACGGTCATCGACTTTCCATCCTTTGCGACGACGATACTGATGTTTCCGGTTACTTTGCCGCCTTTTTTTGTCGTGGCTTCAACCGTGTTGTCATCGATCCTCTTGTAAGCAATCGTGTCGGCCATCGGATTTCCTGTGACGGGATTGTCCTTCCCATCATAGTTCGCGCTGTAGGAATACGCGTGCTTCGAGCCATCTCCGGACACACCATCCACGGTTACGCTGATTCCTTCACCGTGGGCTTCCACCTTCACCGTCCGGCTCTTGTAGGCCGGCCCAGGGTCGAACTTCGACTTCGCGGCATTGTACTTCCATGTTCCCACCGACGTGTTAGCGGCCAGCAGAGTCGAGGTTGTCGCCAACGCTGCCAACGCCAGGATCACGAGGGATCTTCTCATCGCTTTTCTCCTTATTGAATTGAGTTGAGGTGTGTATAGAGAAACTGCTCGAACGGCGGATGCAACAATCAGAAGCCTCGCAAGCGAAGAACTTGGAGTGCAATCCAGCATGAAAACCAGGGTATCAAACCTGCTCCACAAACAAACTTGGACTGGATTGCACACCAAAAAAACGGCGGCCCAAGCAGGCCCTTCCCGAATCCTAAAAGCACCCATTTAGTTCTGCGAGTGAAAGTAGAGAGGAAATGGAGCAAAATACTAGGCAAGACATCTCAGGCTTGTCAAGAACCAAGAAACAGGGGCAGTAATGGGTTAGTTACAGGGAGAGTTTGGAGACATGTATGCTGAATGTCAGGTCGGGCGTTTAGAATGGGGCTGCGGTTAAGAAACCCGCCCAGGAGGAAACGACGATGACAGTTCAGTCGCAGGTCTCCGCGTTTATTCCCCGCAACTACGAGA
>Ga0163150_10003271_pt1 | contig 23063 bp, 16 predicted proteins | sample OliLakLV19P2IB_FD_148628 | JGI IMG/M metagenome (GOLD analysis project Ga0163150, IMG submission 148628) | Freshwater microbial mat bacterial communities from Lake Vanda, McMurdo Dry Valleys, Antarctica - Oligotrophic Lake LV.19.P2.IB | ecosystem: Environmental > Aquatic > Freshwater > Lake >...
GCCAGGCGGGTGATCTACCTGTTTCAGTCGGGGGCGCCGTCGCAGTACGAGACGTTTGATTATAAGCCGGGGCTGGCCGAGCTGGCCGGTTCCGAATTGCCCGACTCGATTCGCCAGGGGCAGCGGCTGACGGGGATGACGTCAGGGCAATCGTCGTTTCCGGTCGTTCCATCGATGTTTGAATTTCAGCAACGGGGCGAGTCGGGAACGTGGATCAGCGATTTGCTGCCGCACATTGCGACGCAGGCCGACCAGCTGTGTGTTGTCCGCACGATGTATACCGAAGCGATCAATCACGATCCGGCAATTACGTTTTTTCAAACCGGTTCGCAACTGGCCGGCCGCCCCAGTATGGGGGCTTGGGTGGCGTACGGGCTGGGTTCGATGAATCAGGACTTGCCCAATTACATCGTGATGATTTCACGGGGGACGGGGCGGGCTGCGGGTCAGCCACTATACGATCGTTTGTGGGGAAGTGGCATGTTGCCTGGAAAATACCAGGGGGTCAAACTTCGCGGGGGCAACGAACCGATTCTGTATCTGACCAATCCGGCCGGTTGTCCGCCACAAGTTCGTCGGCGGATGCTGGATGATCTGCAGTCACTGAACCGGGAAACACTGGAACGTACGATGGACCCGGAAGTCGCCACGCGGATCGAACAGTACGAACTGGCGTTCCGGATGCAGACTTCGGTGCCGGACCTTACTGACCTGTCGGGTGAGCCGCAATCGGTGCTGGACCGTTACGGACCGGACGTGACGAAGCCCGGTACGTACGCGCGCAACTGTTTGCTGGCCCGGCGGCTGGCCGAGCGCGATGTGCGTTTCATCCAGCTGTTTCACATGGGTTGGGACCAGCACGACAATCTGCCCGATCACATGACGAAGCAATGTCGCGATACTGACCAGCCGACGGCGGCACTGATCCAGGACCTGGAAGAGCGGGGATTGCTGGACGATACGCTGGTCGTTTGGGGAGGCGAGTTTGGGAGGACGGTTTACTGCCAGGGAAAACTGACGAAGGAAAATTACGGCCGCGATCATCACCCCCGCTGCTTTTCGATCTTTATGGCGGGTGGCGGAGTTCGGCCGGGAACGGTTTACGGGACGACTGATGAGTTTGGATACAACATCGTCGAGAAACCGGTCCACGTGAACGATCTTCACGCGACGATTCTGCATGCATTGGGAATCGATCACCGGCGGCTGACGGTCCCCTATCAGGGACTCGACCTGCGATTGTCGGGGGTGGAAGAACGAAACCCGGTACTGGAAATTCTGACCGGCTGATGCAGATCACCCATGAACGTCAATGGGCTCAAAGACAGCTGCATGGGCGCGAAGGAATTAAGACCGATTCGAATCAGGGAAATTGCTCCCCTAACTGTTTCATTCCTCTCGCTTCACACTTCTCCCAATTATCCTATTCCTCGCACCCGCCATGCCAGCACCCGGTGCCATCGGAAGTGTGAATACAGATTTGATTGAGTGCAGTCGGGGCATGCCGACATCAGCCTTGCGATCACCTGTTCCGTGTCTGTAAAAGCGGCTCTGAAAAGCCACGTTTTCCCCGGAGCCGATTTGCATGAGCGCGCCGACAGGGTCCGTTTTGCCTTGCGCCGAACCTTTTTATTCGCGATGGGACGCGATTCGGGACTACGCTCTGGTCCTTTCTTTCATCATCGGTGCCGTGGGTACCATCTGGTTTCCCGACCGACTTGAGCCCAAGTTGCTGTTTGGTTTTGCGATGGCCGCCATGGCAATCTGTGCGTGGAAAACTCGCAAGCCGGTACCGCGTCAGTCACCTGCCGTGACACCTGCCGCCACCGACTGGTTGCAAATGGCGATGCTGACCACGGTAGGCGGGACAATCCTGTTTGTAGTTTGCAATCTGACAGGGGCCTGGCAGGGGGAAAAGCTGTTCGGGATGCTCGACAAATCGTGGTCCCACTGGTTATCGGTCAAGCTTCCGACTGTGCTCGGTCAACAACTGATGCTGCAGTTGTTATTGGCTCCCGTGATCTTTCGTTTATGTGGCCGGGTCTGGATTGCGGCTGCGGGTTGTGCATCCGTTTTCGCGATGTTGCATTTGCCGAATCCGGTTTTGATGGGTTTGACCTTTGTTGCGGGACTGGTGTGGGTGGCGTGGTACCATCGGACACACCGAATCGCACCTGTCGTCGTTTCGCATTTTGTACTGGCGGTGCTGACCGCCGGTTTGTGCGGGGAGTACGTCTTTAACATGCGTGTCGGGCCACCATGTGTTGCCCTGTTTCCGTCGCTGCAGAATACGGTAGGGGGAACTGTGTACGAGTTTCCCCGCTGTGTAACCGGCTGTACAGAACAGCTTGTGCAATATGGCGATGAACTCATTCTGAAAGGCTGGGCGGTGGATTCGGTTCACGACGAGCAGCCTGAACGGCTGTTTTTCAAACGCGCCGGAATGTTGCACCCGATTGAGGATGTGGAGTTCCAGGAAGCACCAATGGAACGGTGGAAAAACGCGACCGATTCGGGATTCGTCGGTGACGCCTGTTACGCGTTCGTCGCCCGGCTGGAATTGTCTGACCTGGATCCGGCCGATCCGGTTCAGATTTACTGCGCCAATGCAAATGGCCATGTCGCCGAACTCGGAAGAATGGGTGAGATCAAACCGTTGGCCCGGGCACCAGTTGACCGGCCGATCCGGATCTTTCCGGTTGAGGTGGATGGCCGCGTTTTTCAGACGGTGTACGCGAACGGCCAGCTACGCCTGCGCGGGTGGATTGCCGACCTTCGAAACGGAACCGTTCCGGATCAGGTTTACATTGAATGTGACGATCAGACCCACCTGGTGGATGTGGACAAATCCCACTTTCCCTTTCAGCCAGCTGCCGACCGGTACCAGCAGCCGGGATTTGCCAACAGCGGTTTCGAAGTTGTTCTCAGCAACGTGGTCATACGTGACCCGGAACGGATCCAATGCTATGTATCCGACAGCGCCCACGAGTTGCATCCCATCGTGATTACCGGCAAGGCGCAGACGCGTGTTGCCACGCCCGTTGTCCCTTCTACGGAAACCAAATTGAGATAATGCGCCAGTCATTCAGGCAAAAAACAAGCAAACCATCAACGCTGATCAGGCGGGTGGGATGGCTGCGCCGATTGGCCAGGGTTACGGTCGTCGTCTGGTTCGTTTCCGGTCTGGTGCCGTTGACGCTGGTGGCGGATGAATTCTCTATCCTGCAAAACTCCTCGGTAATCGGCCGCAACTTTGGACTTCCTTACACCATGGCGATCGCTCCGGAACGGAACGCGGGTGAGCTGTCGCTGATCACTGAGGGGATCTTCTTTGCCAAAAACCTTGAGCTGACCGGATCGCCCAATATCGATGGCGAAACATTTATCGGAATGCTTGTACCAGCGCGACTCGCTTACCTGGCAGCTGACAATGTCCAGATCGAGGCCGGTGCTTATCTCGGAAGAAACTATGGTGACGACGACAGCCTGGATATCCAGGAACCGATCCTGCGCGTGGTTTGGGAACCGGCTCCGCAACAGTTTGTGATCGCCGGTACGCTGGTCCAGTCGCACTGGATTCACGATGCATTGCGGGACGATGTGTTCCTGTACCGGAACGGAAGTGAAACGGGTTTGCAGTACCGGGCCGATACGCCCTGGATGAAGGCGGACTATTGGATGGACTGGAGAGTCCGGGAAACTTCGACCCGTTCGGAACAGTTCGACGGTGCGGGGGCAAACCAGCTGCGCCTCGGCCGGTTGTGGCTGGACGGCCAGTTCTTCTGGTCACATACCGGTGGCCAAAAAAACTCGATGAGTATGGTGAGCAACAGTTCCAGCGGCATGCTGGGTGCCTCTCTTGGACTGGGTCCGGAGGCGTGGCCGGATTATCCGGTCCGGTTGGGCGCAAGTTTTCTCGCCAGCCAGTTTGAAGCGCGCGGGTCACCGACAACGTCGGGCAATGGGGTGGAGGTCTGGCTGGGAGTTTACTTGCCGGTCCCTGAGAACCAGATCGTCCAGCTGTTCGCAAAACATTTTGAGGGTGACCAGTTCTTTGCAGTCCAGGGGGACCCGCTGTACGCCTTTGACCGGTATTCGCAAGCAGGAATTGACTGGGTCATATTTGCATCCCCCAATCTGGATGTGGAAACCGGATTCGTCGGCCAGTACGCCGACGACACGTTTATGAACACATTCCGGATCAACCTGTTGTGGCACAACCGTTATGTGCTGACCAACACGCGGTGTAGCGATCCCATGATGGTTTACAATTCCGAAGACTACGTTGGCGAAGAATGAAGAGCGCACCATTCCATTCAGATACAGCTTCCGGGATCAGGCGGTTTTCTGGGCCCGTTCTGGTGGCGATATTATTGTTGGCAAGCGGCTGCGTTTCGGGGCCTGATCCGACTCTGCCCATGGTTTTTCCGATCCATGGGACGGAGGAGGAGATCGTTCCGGAAAAGGAGAATGTGCCCGGTCGAAATCAGGACCAGGGAAGCACTGGTGCGGCGGTCACCTCACGTTCGACAGAACGGGTCATTTATAACGAAGCCGGAATCCCGGTAGATGAATTCGCGGCCGAAGAGCTGGTCGGCGCCGATGGAACAATTTCGCAAGCGGGAACGCCGTCCGGTCATTACCCGGCGTATTCGGGTGACTGGGGAACACCTGTATTTGATGAGATTCGAACATCAGGTTTTTTGGAGACGCTGATCAGTGACCAGCGTCATTTTTACAGCCGGGAGAACGCCGGTCCCTTCATGCTTTCGCTGGGTGCGACGGGCATTCTGGCCAACACCCGGATGGACCAGGAATTCGCCGACTGGTACCAGGACGGTGTCCGGAGCGAAACGACTGACGACATCGCCGCCTTTGCCAAGGAATTTGGCGAGCAATGGCAAATGATGGGGATGTACGTCGGTGCTTCGCTGCTTGGCCGGACCATGTCGGACGATTCCATGCTGGCGATGTGGGGTGATCGCAGCATTCGATCGATGCTGGTCGGTGTGCCGCCGCTACTGTTCATGCAAAGGGCCCTTGGATCCAGCCGACCCAATGATGTTCCGCCCGATTCGCACTGGGATTTCTGGGGAGACGACAATGGTGCCAGTGGCCATACTTTTGTCGGAGCTGTTCCGTTTCTGGTGGCGGCGCAAATGGCGGAACGGCCAGCTGCGCGCGCAACCTGGACGGTTCTGTCGACGTTCGCTGGATGGTCGCGAATCAACGACAACGATCACTATCTGTCGCAGGTGGTCATGGGTTGGACACTGGCCTGGCTGGCAACCCGTTCGGTCGGGAATTCCGACGCTTCCCTGATGCCCGAGATTGTGCCGGTTGTCGTTGGCGAGACTCCCGGGATCGGGCTCAGCATCCGCCGCTAACACCGGGCGCACACTCGAAGGCGGCTTTTCCTCCCATCAGCCAAAACCGGTGCGTTCAGCTTTCGGCATTCATTGCCCGCACGTACTGCCGGTCGAAGGCGGCGGACATTGCTTCGCGGTTGGAGTAGGGGCCGGGCGCGTAGCGCGAGCTGGTGACGCCCAGCTGTGTCAGTTCGGAGACTTCCCAGTCTTCGCGATTGGTGCGGTCCCAGAATTCGATCCCGTCGTCGGGATTCCATTTTTTGCTGCCGATGGAATCGGGATGGAACAGCCACTCGCATTCAACCCGTGTCCGCCCCGGCTCCAGCGGCCAGAGCGTATGGACCATCACGTAATCGTGATGAAGGGACAGCAGCAAATGCGGGAACAGGACATAGAAATACGCCCGCTGGATGTCCTCTTGGGAAAACGCCCCAACAGGCAAACCACAGGCCCGGCCGCTTTCGGTCAGCGATCCTCCCGGTTCGGTGACATCCATATATCCACCCAAAAACGGACCTTCGACCAGATCGTTGCCCCCCGATTTGGGAGGTGCCATGCGGGTCAGTCCTGGATGGATCACCGCGCAGTGATAACACTCGCTGTAGTTTTGTACGATCAGTTTCCAGTTGGCAGCCACTTCATAATTGCGACGGCCACCGCAAACCAGTGAGCCCATATTCCACGCTTCAAATTTGTTCAGCACCGGAGCGAAACTGGTTTCGAACGGCTCGGGTTCCTCTGCGAGGTTGATCCAGACAAAGCCCTCCCAGACCACACACTCTACCGCGTGAAGCGGGTAATCGTCGCGACAGAAATCGTCGAACTGTGTTTCGTCAGGGACTCCGACCAGTTTTCCATCCAGTCCATAGGTCCAGGCGTGATAGGGACACTGGATCGTCCGGGAAAAAGTCCCGCGGTCTTTCGTGCAAATGCGGGTTCCCCGATGCCGGCACAGATTCAAATGGGCACGGATTTGATGGTCCTGACTGCAGACGACAATCACGGATTCGTTTCCGATCTCGCGAACCCTGAAATCACCTGCCTTGGAAAATTCATCGGCGCGGGCAACACACAACCAGCGCCGCGAAAAAATCCGCTTGTGTTCCAACGCCAGGACTTCCGCCGACAAATACGCTTCCGCCGGAAGAGTCTTTTGGCCCTTCACTCCAATTTCCACACTGTTCAGGAACTGTTTCATGTTTCGACTTCGGCCGGCGCGGCAGATTGAAATCCGGAACGTTGTTGGCCGCAAAAAATACAAAGTGACGCAAGAATAGTTTCAGGACTGGTGATCACGGATTCCTTTTTTTGCGTTTTTTTGTTTTTCTTGCGGCAATCACTCTCTCGGGCTATTCCCGGATGGCGTCTCTGTTTGTTCCCAGTTTGTGAATGGTATTGTGAATTTTGCCTTGCAGCGGTTTGCCGTCGGCGGCTTGGATTGCGTAGACGATCTCCATTCCCCAGGTCGGTGCGATGTCGGGAATGGTCAATGAGACGGTTTTGCCATCCGGCAGCAAACGGGCGGATTCGACCGGCCAGCGGCGTTCATTGTAGTGGTCTGATCCGTAATTGGCAGTTCGTTTTAAATCCCAGGCCTGGATCGCAAAATTTGCCGGATCGGATACTGAACCGGGATCAACCGGATCGCTGAAGACAATCTCGACGCCTGTTTCCAGTGCATGCAGCCCCACCGGCAGGTTCGCGGACTGGCCCGTGTAACGAATCCGGTATAGACCGCCAGGCTGTTCCTGGGTGCCGCTCCAGGCAAACATGCCGCAGCAATAAAGCTGTCCGTCGACCGGGTTGAACCGGCCGCGCATAATCCCGGTGGGAAACTGCGGCAGATCAAAGGCACACATGCCACCCTGCATTTGTCCATCGACCTGTTCATGCGGACACACGTAGATTTTCCCGTAGCCGTAGGAAAAATTCAGCAGTGACCCCTCCAGCGGTCCCCACCGGTCACTGTCGACCCACATCAATTCGGCGGGCGACCGGTCAAACGAATTGGTGATCCAGCACAACGGTGGAACCATCGCATCGTCCGACGAGTCGGTGACATCGTGATAGCCAAACATGTTTCCGTAAAATCCGCCGGGCGTCACCCAGTTGATTCGGTTCTTGGGGTTCCAGTGACCTTCCTGGTCGGTCACAACAAACGACCCGTCCGGATTCAGACAGACTCCGTTCGCCGCGCGAAATCCGTTGGCGATGATTTCCGTTTTTTGACCGTCGGCACTGATTTTCAGTAGCGTTCCATGATGCGGAATGAGGGCAGGGAGTGCATGCCGGGCAGACTTGGCGTAATAAAAATTCCCGTTCGCATCGATCTGCAGCCCCATCGCAAATTCGTGAAAATGCTCGGTCACCTGGTGATCGTTGTTGTAGCATTCGTACCAGTCCATTTCGCCATCACCATTCAGGTCGTGCAGCAAAACCAGCTGGTCGCGGCAAGTCACAAAGATCACACCGTCGCGCAGTTTGATGCCCAGCGGCTGGAACAGCCCCGCTGCAATCCGTCGCCACTGAAGTTTGCTGCCGGTCGCCGTTTCGCCGATACCGCTGACCTTCCAGACTCCGCCGTCCCATGTACAAACGTAAGCCGCATCTTCACCCGGCACAAAGTCGACTCCGGTCGTTCGCAACAGGCAGTTCCAGGGATTGTTGACAGGATGCGTCAATACATCGACGGCATAAGGCCCGTCGTCGGGACCGACGGCGATTTTCGTTTCCAATACTTCCGGCCAGTTTGGTGGCCCACCGCGAGTCAAATGTTCCAATCGTGCGGGGACATCGAAGCCGCCCGATGCGTTGGTAATCATTTCAACCTGGTCAGGTGCTGAAACCGAAGCGGTCAACACTTTCAGCAATACCGGATTGTCTCCCGCCGGAATTCTCAGCCGCAGGTTTCCGTCGTCTGTCGCCAACCAATGATCCGCAGGAACAGGTCCGACCCCGGTATTGGCGGACACAACCAGTCCCACCGGATTGGGATCGGCCGGTTGCAAGTTATCCGTGATCGCGGTTTCGTCCAGCGAAACCATCGCGCCCGCCCGATGGATAAACGGTCGAGCGTCCTTGGCAACTTGCAGGATCAACTCCCCGTCCCTCGCCCCAATCTCGAGTGATCTAACAAACACAGGTCGATCTCCGGCAAACTGCAGGGCAGGGGATTCGAGGATTTCCGTTTTGCCGACCGTATAGCGGATGATGGTCTGTTTTCCGTAACGGTACATCCCCCGGTACTGGACCCAGCTTCTGTCGAGCGGTCCGTACCGTTTGTTGTCTCGGCCGGTCAGCCGGTTGTCTTCGAAGGAGCCGTCACCGGGTCTGCCCCAACCGGGTCCGGTTGGATTGTGAACATGTACCGGCCCGGCAACTTTTGGATGTTGTCCGTGCACGCCGTTGAAGTGGATTCCGTTGTAGTCGATGAACGCTCCGCTCCACGCGCCGGCCATCCGCATTGTGTCATGGTCGTACATCATCCAGTACGAACCCGACTCGACGCCCCCCGGCCCATCGTCCAGCCGCATGGCAATCCCCTTTTGCGCGATGTTCGATCCGTCCTTCGATACTTCGATCGTGTTGATCAGGCTGGGTCCGTAATTCATCAACGTCCACGGCCGGGACTCGACTGGTTTCGGCCCACGTGTGTCGCCCGCTGGCAGGCCCGACAAATATTCATCGGTTACCGCAAACATTTGCGTCGGATTATTCCGTTTCAGAAATGTTGTACGGATGTAATGGATCACGGCGTATTTTTGTTCGGGGACCATCCAGCGCTGCGGGTTCATCATGCCGTAGCCGTGGGTCAGCGTCTGGTACATGGTGTATGGGTCATTCCCCCGCTTGAATTTCCCTTCTGGAAATCGAAGCGAAGTCGGCATCGAGCCTTCGCCGTCCAGGTCACCGTGGCAACTGGCGCATCGCAGTCGATAAATTTCCGCCCCCTGAGCCAGCAGTTTCTGGTCCATCGATCCAATCATGCCGCGATGGTCAATCCGGCTTTCGTATTCGGGCAAAGGCGCGATGGCGGCCATCGATGTAGTCGGTAACAGCTGCGCGGCGCGGGCCGGTCCGCCATGGGCGATTTCCTGGAGGTAACGCACCAGGTCGAGGAACTCGCTTCGGTCGGCCAACTGGTTGGCCAGTGCTTCGGGCATGGTGGAGAGTGTTGTCTTTTTCCGGTCCTCAATTTCGGACTGGCTGACCGACAGGGGTTCGGACGATTCCTCAATCCGGTCAATCCGGACGGTGGCTGCAGTTTCGTCGAGGACAATCCCGGAGATTTGCCGGCCATCGTCCAGCATTAACAAGGTCGTTTCAAAACCCTCGCGGATTTCTGCCGAGGGGTGCAGGATCGAATCCGCCAGTTTTTCGATCGAGATCTCGCGCCGTTCGGCGAGGTCTGGACCCAATCGTCGGCCCCGGTCTCCAGGCTCATGACATTTGGCACAGTTTATTTCCGGCCGGAAGAAGGCGATCGCACCCCGAACCGGATCGCCAAAGCGGGTCACGTCTCCGGCCAGTTGGGACAGATTCCCGCCAGCCAGTTTCTCCGTCAACCGCGTTTGTTGGGCGCTCACGACACCTTCGGCCAGTGAACCCAACAAGGCAACCTTAATCAGGGCATTCAGCAGACAGATTCGGATCACGGAACGGACCTTGGGAAGGTTGCAATTTTCTTCAGCAGAGGTGCGCCCAAGTATAAACCGGATTGGCGGTAGATACTTGCGTTGCTGCGGCAATGAGTTTGCTGCTCTGGCTGATTGCGACTGGAACTGGGGGAACGCTATGCTGATTCCCGGACTCAGAAGTGAACCGGGGCACATTTGGCTTTGGAGGTCGATGATTGAAAAACGCTGCCAGTCAATCGAAACGGGTGAACCGTGCAGTTGCCGGAATTGCATTGGCCTTTGCAGGTCTGTTTTTGCTGAATGCTTCGACGGCGTCTGCCCAGGATGCACTGGAAAAAATCCGGCAGCGGGGGAGTCTGGTCTGGGGAGCCGACCAGGAAGGGGGCGGGCCGTTTATTTATCCGGCTGCCGACGATCCAACGCGGCTGGAGGGGTTTGAGGTCGAGATCGCCGAATACCTGGCTGGAAAACTGGGGGTCAAGTCGCAGTTTCAGCAGGGGCAATGGGACAAGCTGCCCGATTTGATGGATCGGGGCGACATTGACATTGTGCTGAACGGTTACGAGTGGACCCCCAATCGCGCGACGCGGTATGGGACGTCGATACCGTACTACATCTATGAGCTTCAGCTGCTGGCCAGGAAAGACGACGAATCACTTCGTGCCTGGGACGATCTGGCGAATCCTTCAGACGGAGAGTTGAAACGGGTTTCCGTGCTGGGGGGCTCGGCGGCTCAAAGTTACCTGGAATCCAGGTATCCGGATCAGGTCGCCATCGCAAACTTCGATGGAGCGGCAGATGCAATGCGGGCTGTCGAATTGCAGCTGGACGGAATCGATGCCAATCTTCAGGATCTTCCAGTCTGGACTTTCTATCAAAACGGCTTTCCGGATCTTGTTCCCATCGGTCTGCCAGTCGGCAGGGGCTATTACGTCATCCTCACCCGGTCGAACGAAACCGCGCTGCTTCAGCAGCTCAATCGGGCCATTATCGACGGCATGCTGGACGGAAGTCTCCGGAGAATTTATGAGAAATACCGGATGTGGAATTTGACCCAGTCCGAACGTGGGCTGGATGTTGATGGGAAAGGCAATTTTTCGGGGGACCGGATCGCCCGCGCCGCCGGCGAAAGCGGACCCGACGAGCAGGATTTTCAGGCTGTTCGGGGCTGGAGCGTTGTAATGCAGCGGGGGGGCCTGCTGGTTTGGGCAGCGGGGCTGACCATTGTGTTGGCGGTGATTTCGATGCCGTTGGCCATATTGATTGGACTGGTCCTGGCCCTCTGCCGGATGTTTGGCAACGGGTTATTGAAGTTCCTGGCATCGCTGTATATCGAAGTGGTTCGGGGCACGCCGCTGGTTCTGCAGCTGTACGTGATCTTTTTTCTCCTTCCCGAAATCGGAATTTCGATTCACGCATTTTGGGCTGCCGTGATTGGGTTGGCGGTCAACTATTCGGCTTACGAAGCGGAAATCTACCGCGCCGGAATCCAGGCGATTCCTCGCGGGCAGATGGAAGCGGCGACGGCGCTGGGCATGAGTCGGGGCCTGACGCTTCGGCGGATTGTGATTCCCCAAGCCACACGGTTGGTCATCCCGCCGATGACCAACGACTTTATTGCGCTGTTCAAAGACACGGCGGTCTGCAGCGTGATTACCGTGGTTGAGCTGAGCAAACAGTATTACATCCACGCCCGGAGTACCGGTGCGATTCTGGAATTGGGAATCGTGACGGCGCTGCTGTATATGGCGATGAGCTACCCTCTGTCACTGGTTGCCAGCCATCTGGAGAAACGGCTGGCGAGGGAGCGACGCAAATGATCCGGCTGGAGAACATCTGCAAAAAATACGGCGATACGCCCGTGCTGCGGGGCGTTTCGATGTCGGTCGCCAGGGGCGAAGTCTGTGTGTTGCTCGGCCCGTCTGGGGGTGGCAAAAGTACCCTCTTGCGCGCGATCAACGGATTGGAAACGTTTGACTCGGGGTCCATCCGCGTCGATTCGATCGAGCTGGGACCGACGCCTGGACCGGCACGGGATGCAGCCCTGTTTGCCATTCGCCGCAGGGTCGGAATGGTCTTCCAGCAGTTCAATCTGTTTCCCCACCGCACGGTTCTGGAAAACGTGATCGAAGCGCCGGTTCACGTTTTGAAACAGAAACCGGACGAGGCGAGAGCGGTTGCGAAAGAGCTGCTGGACCGGGTGGGGATCCTGGACAAGATCGACGTTCGGCCCGCGTCACTTTCCGGCGGGCAACAACAACGGGTCGCGATCGCGCGGGCCCTGGCGATGAAGCCGGAGGTAATCCTGTTTGACGAACCGACCAGCGCGCTGGATCCGCGGATGACGAACGAAGTCACGGGCGTGATGAGCGATCTGGCACGTTCAGGACAAACCATGATCGTCGTGACACATGCAATGAGTTTCGCCCGCAACGTGGCTCATCAGGTTCATATCCTGCACGCCGGAACGATTGCCGAGTCGGGACCGCCCGAACAGATTTTCGAGTCGCCCCAAAACCAGATCACCAAAGACTTTTTGAACGAAGCAGTCGTGGCCTAGGCTTCCAGCCTGGGAGTCTTCGAAGTCAGCCTGCAAACAGGAGGACTTCTGCCATGCTGGCGGCAAGGGCGAAATTGCCCAGCCAGTAGGTCCTCAATTTTTTGTAGCTTGCAAATGACAAGCTGGAAGCTTATCCCACGTCGGATTTGCCGGGCCAGGCTGCCCACCATTTCCGGAACAGTGTCCACTGGGCGTGGATAAACTCGCGCTGGCTGTCGGAGAGGCGATCAGTCGGGTTGAAGTGGTGTTCATATTCGGGGTTCCCTTCGAGGACCATCAAATACTTGTAGTACAGTACCAGGTCGGGGCCTTCGTCGAACGTGGAAAGAACCGACATCGCGCTGTCCAGTTCCAGAGCCAGCCGTCGCGACTCGACACAACCGGCGGCGGCCCGTTCGCACAATTCCACCAGCCGCAATGATTCCTTGGGAAGCGCGTTGCCGACACCGGTGATCGCACCGGCCGCTCCGCAGTTGACGAATCCGTGAAAGACCTGCGTATCGACCCCAACCATCAACGTGAGCGACTTGTTTCCGCTGGTAATGTGTTCGGCGGCGTAGCTGAGCGAGTCGGCGCCGCCAAACTCCTTGAACCCGACCAGCGATGGAAACTCGCGGTGCAAGTCAAAAAACAACTCAGCCCGGGTTTCGAATCCGTAGTAGGGGCTGTTGTAAATCACGGCAGGCAGAGCACCACCAGCGCGAAGAATGGCAGCAAAATGATGGCGTTGGGCGGAGGGCGACGTGCCACGGGAAAGGACCCGGGGAATGACCATCAGGCCTTTCGCGCCAGCTTGCAAGGCGTGAGCAGCGTGAGCAGCGGCAAGTTTGGAGTTTTGTGCTCCCGTCCCAACGATCACGGGGACTCCGGCAGCGGCCAGTCGCTGGACTCCTTCCTGCCGCTGGGCATCGGTCAGCAATGGCCAGTCCCCCATCGATCCGCAGTAAACGACCGCGCGCATTCCGGAGGCAACCAGTTCCTGGCCTTTTTTGACCAGTGCGTCCCAGATGGGAGTTCCCCGTCCGTCACAGGGAGTCATCAATGCCGGAATACAGCCGGTAAAAATGCTTTTGTCGAAGGACATGGGTCAGATCTGTTGATGGGCATTGGGTGAAGTGGAAAGAGGTTTATCTTAAACCGCCCACGGTTTTGCGAAAGGCGCGAGGGGGCAGGAGAAAAAGAAACCGCAAAAGGCCGCGAATGAACGCGAATCAGGTCAGAAACAGGGGTACGAATACTTTCAGAATCGGAAGGTATGGCTGATCCATAGATTTTCACGACAAGAAACCGCTACAATGACCGAATGCGGGTTTGAAACAGGTTTGTTTCCAGGGGGTTTGCCCTGTCCATGCAGACCATTGGGCAATTTGATTAAGGGGTAATGCGATGCGAATCCTGGCTATTTGTGGTGGGTTGTTGTTTGCCAGTCTGGTCGCCGGAGTCGCCATGGCCCAGGAAACCGGAGCTGCGGATGCGGCCGGCCAGGAGGCCGCAGCGACAGGAGAAGTATCCCAGGAGACACCGGCCGGGTCTGTGATTGACCGTGCCCAGGATATCGGCCGGACCATGAACGAAAACGAAACTGTCAAGGAAATCTCTGCAGGACTGTTGCAGCCGATTTACGATCTCGCGCAGTACATGGCTCATCCGTGGTTCTACTGGTCGGCATTTGCATTGATGGCTGCCGGTGTGGTGAGTTTTGCCGGGCAGTTGATTTTCACCAAGCTCCTGCTGCTGTTCAAATTCAGTCTCAACCTGACGGAAATTCTCTCGGACGCGTTGGGCCTGTTGATCAGCGTGGCCGGGTTGGTGCTTGTCACCCAGGCTGCCGCCCAGAATTCGACCTTTACCAGCAGTCCATCGGCAGTCGTTTCGGCAGCCGTCGCGGGACTTGTGGTCGGGTTTGTGTTTTACCTCTGGGGCCAGAAAACAGAATTCCAGGCCGCCCGCGACAGGACTCCCGAACCCCGCCGACAAAAGCCGGTCGGAATGTAGGTGGACAGAGCCCGGGTTCGCCCCGATGATTCACGTCTGGATAATTTTTCTGCCCCCCGGTAACTCCCCCGTGGAGTTTATCGGTTGTTTTTGGAAATGTGGGCTGTTCACGGCTGACCAGCCAGCCATTCGATGGCAGTGTGGTCGGCGAAACTCAATTTATCGGCTACACACGCAGAGGCTATTTCGAAAATTTCGCGGGCCCCGGGTTCGATCCCCGGCGCCTCCATAAAGAACCGAGCGACAACTCGGCGCGACGAAAAATCGGCCCGGCAGTCACCAACTGTCGGGCCTGTTTTTTGCGCCACGAATCGCCGGTGTTTCGCGCAAGCGGAATTGTCGTTCATCAATTTCGCGTGACTCACCCCCTCGCCGATCGCGCTAAAAAAGGGCTCGAAGTGCTCAAAAGGCCCGGAACGACGTGACTCACCCCAAACGAGTCACGCGACATTTCACCCCTGAAAACAAGGCATTTCCGAAATCCGCTTTGCGCGACTATTTTGATTCCGTCGCAAGTAGATAGAACCAGTAAAACCCGTGTCCCCCGAAGTTTGTCAACTCAATGTGATCGTCATCGGCGCGGTCACTCGCTCTAATACTCCTGTTGCAGCTGTTACACCGGATTATGTGATTGCCAATGCCGAATCCCGATCCGCCAGAAGTTGTCGAGTTATTTGACGTCATTGAATCGCTGGTTTGCGATGCAATTCCATTCAACGGAACCATCGTTCGCTCTGTCGGAACGAGGTATGCAAGCGAAGGCGAATTCCTCACGGGCAAGGGCGCAGCAAAATACGGTAGTCGTTGGAACCGGCCAGGAATCGTGGCGATCTATGGGTCGACCGACATACTGACTGCCACCATGGAGGCATATCAGCAATTCCTGGCTTTCGGATTTTCATTGTCGAGCATGCAGCCGCGGGTTACCGCCGGTGCAAAGATTGTCTTGCAAGAGGTTTTTGATCTCACGTCGCCCACCAATCGCCGCAAGATCGCTTTTAGTCGCAACGAACTGGTCAGCGAGGACTGGCACGCGATTCAATCGGCGGGCGACGAATCGTGGACTCAGGCGATCGGGCGAGGAGCGTTGAAAGCCGGTTCCGAGGGGCTACTCGTCCCGTCCGCGCAGAATCCTAAAGGGACCAACTTGGTCATTTTTCCAAAGAACCTCCACGCTGGCAGTTCCATGAAAATCCTCGGAAAAGAAGCCCTTCCGCCGCACCCGTCTATATGGCCAGAAAAATAACCTGCAATTGTGCAGGTTATTTTGCTTGCTTGCAAGCATTCGTCCGATATACTTGAGTAGAAGACGAATCGGCATCTGAGAAGAGTCTGGAGCCAGAACATGACCACGAAATCCAAAACCCGCCGGCCTGCAAAGAAAGCGGCCACAAAGAAACCTGCGACTTCAGCGATCAAGAACCGTCGCATTACGGGGCTGCAGGGATTGGGGCTGATTCAGCTTGGCGAAACGTCGCGACTGGAACTCCGCGATCTTTTGCAAATGAAACGGTCCATGTTCGGACGAGTAGTTAATGTTTCCGAACGAACGATCGCCAAAGTCGAATCGAGCGCGACGCTTGTCGATAAATTGCAGCGGCCCTATAACGAGATCTTCCGACTGGTTGAGGCGCTTGGCGAAGTCGTCGATTCCGATTCGCTGGGAACCTGGTTCGCAACACCCAACGACGCATTCAATGGCTTGAAACCGATAGAGGTTGTCGAGCGCGGCGAAATCGACCTGTTGTGGGAAATGGTTTTCCGGCTGCGATCCGGGATGGCATCCTGATCAAGCTGACAGGGTTTCAAATTGCTTCTTGCTCGCTCCACACGACTGGAACGCCTTTTCGGAGTTGGCGGAGGCTAATGCCAGCGGGTTCATTGCCAGCGAGAATCTGCTCCACGATTTTTGGTGACAGTGAAGTTATTTGAAGTATTCCTGGTCGCCGATGATGACGATATCTACATGCCGCATTGGTTCCGCACTCAAGCCGAAGCATTGGAAAAGGCAGACTGGTCACTGCTTGAGGGACGAGGGGGATCGAGTCAATGATTGGAGCGGGCAATAATGTCCGCTCCAATTTTTTTGACTTGCTTTCCATGATCGCCTGCCATGCATCGTTCCGCGACCAATCTCACCGCTTCACCGTCAACAATTGTCTGGCTCATATTCTTCCTGTCCGGTGCTGCGGGGCTGATCTACGAAATTTCCTGGTCGCGACAAATCGGATTGCTGTTTGGGCACACCGCACAAGCTGCATCGATCGTTCTGTCAAGCTATTTTTCGGGAATGGCAATCGGGTATTGGCTTGGTGCCCGAGGTAAAAGGATAGGCCAATCAAAGAATCGCGTCATGAAATCTGCCTTTGAAGGCGATCGTCCATACGAATTGACCAAGCTCGGCCAACAGTTCGTGCACTATACGATGAATGAACTCGTTCCAAAGATTGGCGACTCAGATGCGGATGAGCCGTTGGCCAATAAGCCGAGATAACATCGGGAATCTCCTGCGCAATTCATATGGTCAGTAACGATAAAACCAACCTCCCTGTCGTTCTATTCAAAACGGCAATGGAAACACTTGAAAGCTGGATGAACGCTAATTGGCAGCAATCGAACCTTTGCGATACTCATCAACCAAATTCAGGACAGCGCGGACGATTGGATTCGGCAGGCGATTGGGGTCGGTGACGAGATACAAACAGCGAGCAATCTTGATTCCATCAATCTTGACTTCAACGATCCGATGTTCGGCCAGTTCGTGCTCGATCGTTTGTCGAGAAAGAAACGAAATACCCAGGCCTCGCTCGATCGCGGCACGGATGGCATCGTTGGAATTGACTTCGATCGGGATTCTCAAATCATTGACCGACACGCCTGCCGCGGCAAGCTTGTTCTCAACGCAACGCCGACTGCCTGACCCGGGCTCGCGAAAGATTAGGGGATATTCCAGAAGTTGCTGCGGTGTAATCGATTTGACAGTACCGAGCGCATGGCTGGGTGATGCAACCAAAACAAGCTCATCTTCGGCAACTCGTTTAGCACACAGATTTGTCCCCCGTGGTAACTCGCCCACCAACGCGAAATCAACTTCGCCTGCTTCTACGGCTGCGATTGCATCTACACTGTCCGAGACTTTGACCGATTCCTGAATTCCAGGATGGGCGTTTCGTATCATCAATAGCAGCTCAGGCAACAGCCATTCTGAGGGAACGGAGCTACAAGCAATCGTGACGACGCCACTGAATTCCGCTGCTTTCTGTCCGGCATCCTCCTTGATCTCATCAACAATTTCGAGAAGCTGTCGAGCCCGATGGTGAAGTGATTTGCCGAATTCAGTCAGCGTGATTGAATTCGCGCCACGTTCAAACAATGCGCGTCCCAATTCCCTTTCCAAAGCACTAATATGCTGACTTACAGCCGATTGTGTCAGCCCGATGGCCTCAGCCGTACGCGTGAAGCTCCCGGTTTCCGCCGCGATCACGAACGTATGTAGCAGGCGTATTTCCATTGAGTCAATTTCAAAAAATTCCACGCCGGTGAATGGCACGAAGGATCGACTGGCTACATGCGACATTCCGCAGCATAAGTGAGGCTTGGGCTTGCCAGCTGAATGCAACAGGAATCCAACAGTGTCGAATCCAGCTGGCGTCTCATAGCATTGTAACAGATCCAAAATGTGCTTCTGGAACAATCACATGCTAGAGTTTTTAGGATCAGAATCCGGAATTCGGCTTGCCTGTTTTGCGGGTGTACTTCTGATAATGGCGATTCTGGAGATAGCTGCGCCGCGTCGAAAACGCGAAGTGCAACCTCACGTGCACTGGCCAAACAACTTGGGACTCGCTCTGCTCAACACGATTGCACTGCGACTCGTGGCTCCGATCGGGGCGGTTGGCTTTGCCATTTACATCGAGTCAATCCAATCGGGGCTTTTTCACGTCGTTGACATCCCTGCCTGGCTGACGATTGTGATTTGTGTCATCGCTTTGGATCTGGCAGTTTATTGCCAACATGTTATTTTTCACGCTGTTCCAATATTCTGGCAACTTCATAAGGTTCACCATACGGATATGGAATTCGACGTGACAACCGGTTTGCGGTTTCACACCCTTGAAATCCTGTTGTCACTGGGTATTAAGTGTGTTGCGATTTTGATTCTGGGCGCGCCCGCCTTGTCGGTACTGATCTTTGAAGTCTTGCTTAACGCGACGGCAATGTTCAATCACGCCAATGTCAAGCTGCCGTTGTGGCTCGATCGGGCATTGCGGATGTTTATCGTTACTCCTGACATGCATCGAGTTCATCATTCGACTATTCGACGAGAAACGAACAGCAATTTCGGCTTCAACTTGCCCTGGTGGGACTTCCTGTTTGGCACTTATCGTGACCAACCCGAAAAAGGCCACACCGAAATGACGATCGGATTGCCCGATTGTCGTGATCCGCGCGTCAAGTATTTACATTGGATGCTGGTAATTCCATTTATAAAGAAGTTTCCGGGTTCTGATGGAACCGATCAGAAATCAAATTCCAATCCGGCGAATTCGTAATTTCATTATCTTCGTTGAACACCTCGTAGTACATGTGCTTGATTGAGCGGAATAATGTCGATAACTTCCGGCTTGCCGTGGGTCAGCGTTCCGGTCTTATCGACTGCAATGGCCTTCAATTTTGCCGGCATCTCTACCTACAATCCACCTTTGATCAAGACGCCATTTTTGGCTGCCGCTGCGATCGCTGCCACAATCGACACGGGCGTAGAAATAACCAAAGCGCAAGGACAGGCAATGACGAGCAGGACCAGGGCACGGTAAAGCCAGACGGACCAGGCAGCTCCAAACAGCAGCGGCGGGCTGACGAGCAATAGCAATGCCAGGACCATCACTGCCGGAGTATAGTATCGCGCGAATTTTTCCACCCATTGCTCTGACGGCGACCGTTCCGATTGGGCGTCGCCAACCATCCGAACGATTTGGGCCAGCGTCGTGTTCTCGGCAGGTCGCGTCGATTCCACCTCAAGCAGTCCGTCTCCATTAACGGTTCCTGCGAAAACATCACTGCCAGATTGCTTGTCGACCGGTGCGCTTTCTCCCGTGATGGGTGCCTGGTTCACTGCACTGGCTCCGCGGACGACGCGACCATCAAGCGGGAACTTTTCACCAGGCCGGACGACGAAGATCGTACGCGCCAGAAGCGAACGTGTTTGCCTTGGGAACAGGCATAGATTGCCAGTGAAATTGCCAGGTGAGATTTCCCGGTGCCGTTGGGTCCATCCAGCAGAATATTTTCTCGCGAACCCGGATAATCACCAGTGGCCAGTTGGACGACCAGCAGTTTATTCCGTGTATCTGCACTTGCGAACCCGCGACGACAATCCGTGCGTCGTGTTGCACACAGGATTGCGCCCAGGACTATTGCATTGGGCTGCGTTGATTGGAGAAGAAGATCCTCGTGGTTCATGCCGATTCATCGGGGAAACGCCAAAGACTCTTCTTTATTGGATTGGAAGAGTTTGCAAGGGATGATGGATCCTGAAAACATCTTGCTGCGTCGACAACCTGAACGTCGTGGCAAGTCCCCTTGGGGGGAATCCAAACCATGCAGATGTAACCGGCTTTCCGTCAAAAAAGGAAGATCAAGTGTCCCTCGCGATAAAGCTGGCCGCGGCTGCAACCAGGCGAATTGTTCCCCCAAAAGACGACGGAACTTGATCTTGCTGGGACTACTTCCAAGCTTGCTCATTGGGTTCGAACTGCTGAATCCAGTTAAGGCCTTTCAATAATTCACGAAGGCTCAGGCTTTCCGGTTCATTGCCTGACATGATCGATTCGACGATAGTTGGCGCAAGCGACGATAAACGAAGAAGTCGATTGGTGTATCCCTGGCGAAGAATGCAACATCAGGAGCCGAATCAAACCAGGCTGACAGCACAGTCACTTCAAGCGACGAGATCGTTGTAGCAGATCGATGCGGTCGCGCTTCGATGCGCGGCTTCCTGGCTAAATGATGTTTTCGTACAAGATCGCCGGATCAACAGAATTTATTACTCAGAGTGGATATAATCTACACAACTGCCCAAACGGTTTATTCTGGAGTCGCCATGAGTCAAATTTCGATCGTTGCTGTTTGCTTGGCGCTAGCCTGTTCGCTGGCGAGCGGTGGAAGTTTACTTGGCGCACAGATTGGGCCTGATTCAGGATGGCAGGACGAGGCACTGCCCAGGATCAAGGCCATCTATGATCGTAGTGAATTCCGACCCGCTGATTTTCAGGCTGACTGGCTGCCCGACAGTTCGGGCTATACGATTCGCGAGCAGGATCCCGAAACGAAGGATTCCAAACTTTGGCGCTACGACTTGCGCAACGATGAACGGGCGGAAGTGACAGCCCAGGACGATAATCGCCGGAATCAGGCCCGGCGATCGCCGGACGGGAAACGGATTCTGGAATTCCGGGATCGCAACCTGTTTGTAAATGAACTGGAGAGCGGCGAGCGAATTCAACTTGCCCAGCGGCCTGATGACAGGGACATCACGTATCGTGATCCCCGCTGGAGCCCAAACGGACAGCGAATTCTGTTCGTGGAATCGGACTCAACCAATGTCAGACGGCGCGCGGTCCTCGTTCCAGACGACCCGTCATACCCGGGTGTGCGGAACGACCAGTTTGCTCGAGTCGGCGAGACGATCACGAGTCTGCGAGTTGGAGTCGTTGATCTGAATGACAGGCAAAAGATCCATTGGCTGCCAATCCATTCGCCCAAAGAAGGTTTCTATCTGGGGCAAGTCGAATGGGCGGGGAACTCCGATGAAGTGCTGGTCGAACAACTCAGCCGCTTTCGCGACGAGCGGACGTTTTTTCTCGCAACTGTCGGTGGTGAATTAAAGGCGATCTTTCGGGAAAAAAACGAAGCGTGGGCTATTGCCAGTCAGGGGATCAACTTGGGGCTGAACTGGATTCGTGGTGGCGAAGCGTTTATCGTTGTCAGTGAAAAGGACGGGTGGCGGCACGCGTTTCTCTACTCCCGCTCCGGTGAGGAACTGGCCGTCTTGACCCCAGGCGAATACGACATTATCGATCGCGCGGTGGTTGATGAAGCGGGCGGCTGGTTCTATTTTTACGCTTCGCCGGAGAATGGGACGCAGCGCTATCTCTATCGCGTTCCGCTCGATGGATCGGGAAAGCTGGAACGGATAACACCGGAAGACCAGCCTGGAACTCACGAATACACGTTTTCGCCCGATGCGAATTGGGCCTTTCACACGTATTCAACGATCAATTCGCCTCCAGTTGTGGAACTTGTTGAACTGGAAGGACACCGCGTCGTGCGAGTGCTTGAGAACAACTTGGAACTTCGCGCAAAGTTGGGGCAAGTGATTTCTTGCCCGACGGAATTTATCAAACTGGACATTGACGAAGGTGTCAGCGTGGACGGCTGGATGATCAAGCCACGGAATTTTGATGAATCGAAGAAGTATCCGGTTTTCGTTTATGTCTATGGCGAGCCCCACGCCCAGACCGTTTTGGACAAATGGGGAGCTGCCCATATCGATTTTCATCGAGTCGTTGCAGATCAGGGCTATTTGGTGGTTTCGATAGACAACCGGGGGACTCCCGCACCAAAGGGCGCTGCGTGGCGTCGCTCGATTTTCGGCAGTCTTGGCCCGCTTTCGACAGAGGACCAGGAGGCGGCACTTCAAGAGCTTGGACGAACGCACCCGTTTGTTGATCTGTCGCGCGTCGGCATTTGGGGCTGGAGCGGTGGTGGTTCCAATACGCTAAACGCCATGTTTCGAAAACCCGATTCGTATCACGTCGGGATCGCTGTGGTACCCAAACCTCAACCGCACTTGTACAACGCGTGGTTCCAGGAAATTTATATGCGGACGCGCGAAGTCAACGCGGAGGGCTACGGGCGATCCGCCCCGATTAACTTCGCCGAAGGTCTGAAGGGGAAGTTGTTGATCATTACAGGGTCGGGGGAAACCAACACGCACATTCAGATCATTGAGGGGCTCGTCGACCGGCTTGTCGAGTTGGGAAAGCCGTTCGACTACATGGTGTACCCCAACCGGGACCACGGTCTGCGTGAAGGCCCAGGCTCGGTCGTGCATGTAAGAATGCTGATCATGCGCTACCTCATCGAGCACCTCCCACCCGGACCACGTTAACGCAAAACCCGATGACAGGAATCAAGTACAAGAATTGGCGATTTTTTCAACAAGACTCTCCGTTTTTACTGCTCTTGTTGTTTTGCACGTCTCCAGTGGGTGGCCAGCATGACATTCCAGATCCGGGACATTCAATGGATGGGGGAGGGGGCAGGATGACGCTGTCCAGGCAGGGGTCGATACCATTTCGCAGGCCCGATTCTACGGGGCCAGGTTTGCAGTTCCGCATAAACCCTGTTTTGTTTTCATCGGGGTGCCGGGCATCCGGCTTCCGGTCTGGCTAGAATACGGATCGCCAGTTGGCGATTCTGTTTCTGCATTGATGATCC
>Ga0163150_10003275_pt1 | contig 23045 bp, 14 predicted proteins | sample OliLakLV19P2IB_FD_148628 | JGI IMG/M metagenome (GOLD analysis project Ga0163150, IMG submission 148628) | Freshwater microbial mat bacterial communities from Lake Vanda, McMurdo Dry Valleys, Antarctica - Oligotrophic Lake LV.19.P2.IB | ecosystem: Environmental > Aquatic > Freshwater > Lake >...
CCCGACATGGGCACCAACGCCGAAGTCATGGCCTGGTTCATGAACCAATACGCCAAGTATCACGGTTTCAGCCCGGCCTGCGTCACGGGCAAGCCGGTCGAGCTTTTCGGGCTGCCCGGTCGCGAGGAAGCCACGGGCCGCGGCGTGGGCATATTCACCTACAAGCTGCTCAGCCGACTGGGGCGCAAGCCGGCCGATGTGCGGGTGGTGATTCAGGGCTTTGGCAACGTCGGCTCGCACACGGCCAAGTTTCTGACCGAGGCCGGTTACCGAATCATTGCGGTCAGCGACGTGCATGGCGGCTACTACAAGCCCGAGGGGCTCAACGTGCCGCAAGTGCTTCGATACGCATTGGAACACAAAGGTAGCCTGGCCGAATACCCCGACGCCCAAGCGATCAGCAACGAGCAGTTGCTCGCGCTGGAGTGCGAAGTGTTGATACCCGCGGCCCTGGGCGGCGTGATCACCAAGAGCAACGTCGACACGATTCGCGCGGGCATCATCGTCGAGGCGGCCAATGCACCAGTTTATCCCGACGCCGACGACATCCTCGCCGAGCGCGGCGTGGTTGTCCTGCCCGATATTTTGGCCAACGCCGGCGGCGTGACGGCCAGTTACTTCGAGTGGGTGCAGAATCGGCAGCACTATCAGTGGGACCTGAACCGAGTGCGTCAGGAGCTCGACCGCGTGTTGTCGCAAAGCTTCGAGCGCGTGTGGGAGATTTCAGTCGAGAAAAAAGTAAGCCTGCGCACCGCCGCTTATATCATTGGCATCGGCCGCGTGGGTCGAGCCACCGTGCTGGGAGGGATTGCCTGACCGCAAGTCCCCTCTCGTTTAGAACCTCTAACTTTACGACCCGGACGTCATTCCCGCGCAGGCGGGAATCCAGGGTCTCGAGGAGGGGGTGCCAGAGGAGACTCGTGCAGGGCGGTTCTAGTACTTGTCGTGCTGGAACGCCTTGTGGTGCAATGGATTCCCGCCTGCGCGGGAATGACGTGGTGTTGTGGAGGTCGAGTTAGCGGTTCTTAAGTGAAGAGGGCAGGGTTCCTACTTCACCCCTCTCGCTCGATGGGAGAGGGCAGGGTGAGGGTGATTGGGAGAAACTGCATGAAGAGTGAGACGATCGACCTCGAAATCCTCAAGCGGATCCCGATTTTCCAGGGGTTCACCGACGACGAATGCCGGCAACTGGCCGACCTGTCGACGATCACCGAGTTTCAGCCGGCCGACATCGTTGTGCATCAAGGTCAGACGAGCCAGGACCTGTGGATTGTGCTCGAGGGCTGCTGCGAGGTCATAAAACAACTCGACGGCAAGAAATCAGGCGCCGATGGCAAGAGGCCGGACACAGACGGCAAGAAAGCGAAAGCCGAACCGCTAGAGTTGGCCGTGCTCGAGCCCTACAGCAGCTTCGGCGAGATGTCGTTCTTCCACCCGGCGGAACACTCGGCAAGCGTCCGCGCAAAAACCGCGGTCCGGCTGTTGTGCCTGCCGCGGCGGCGCTTCGACGCGCTGGTGGAACGCCACGCCTCGGCAGCTTGCAAGCTGGCCTGCAACACGGTCGTGGGTTTATCTCAACGCATGCGCGCCATGAATGAATGGGTCGCCGACCTGGAAGGCCGCAAACCAACGGGCAAGATCGGCGCCGAGTGGAGCGAGCTACGCAAGAAGGTGTTTGATGGCTGGCAGCTTTGAGGGCGGGTGAGGCGTGAGAGGTGAGGAGGTGAGGTAGTACGGAGTGACAGGACGACTTCAGTGTGATAAGCCCATTCAGAGTGATGAGATCATACCAGGGTGATAAGCCGCTGATTTTTGGGTAGCACGCCAATTTCCAGGGTGGCACGCCACCCATTCGACGTTCCTCGTAAGCGATCGCCTGGCACCGAGGATTGAGTCGATAGAGTCACTCACCCACCCGTTTCGCTCTGCCGCAGTGTCGACTTGCGATCGGCGTTTCGCTCGCTTCACGTTGAAATGCTCATCTCACAAAATCAATTTGACAGAGTGCCATGCTTTCACGACGCCCAACGTCGGGTAAGCATGTCTGCATTTCGCCGCTACGCAGCATGCCTACCCGGGCTAGCGCCCGTGAAGGCCTGGCACCTCGATGCCAGTACTCCGCTCATGGGTAATTGATTCACACGCACTCAGCGCTGCGCGTCACAGCCTGAGGTGGAGGTCATGCTCGCGATGAACAAGGTCCCAGCACGGCGGTCATTGATACGAACATGCTCACCCGCCGCATTTGGGTCATCGGCCTTGGCCAGTCAACCGCGCGGCGTGTGAGCATGGCACCCCGCCCGCATCGGTTTTAGACTGGGTTACCGCCCCTCGACCTGCAAAATCGTCGTATTGCGCTTGAGCGTCCGCAGGCCGACGTAGGCCACCACGCCCAGCACGACAATCACCTGCCAGACCGGGTCGAGCGTCAAGCGGCCTTCGGCCACCCAGTGTTGCCGTACTTCGAGCAGACCGAACATAACAACGACGCCGAACAGGCCCGAGTACTCGCGCTTGAGCACGTTGCGGAGCGAAAACACCAGGGCCGGCGACTTCCACTGCCTGAAGCGCGGCAGAAACGCCGGCGTGCGCGCGGACCAACTCTCGAAGGCTGCGCCAAACGACCGCCGCAAGAATTCTTCTTCGGCGAGCATGATCCGTTCATAATACAACCAGAAGATGAGCGTGAAGATGGCCGCCAGCCACCAAAGCTGACAATACAAGGCAAAGCCCAGCCACATGAAGTAGTTGCCGATGTACAGCGGGTGTCGCACGATGGAGTACACGCCCGAGGTGTTCAGCTCCAGCGCCTTCTGGCCGTGCGTGTTGCGGCCCGACGTGCCCTTGGGCGTGAAGCCCACGGTAACGATTCGAATGGCCAGCCCGAAGAGCGACACACCGAAGCAAAATAAAGTCCACGCCGGGTGCATTTCGCGATCGCGCAGCGGCGTGGCTTGCAAGCCCGCGAGCAGCAAGGCCAGCAGCGCCAACGGCAGGTAGCTGCGCCAACGAAAGAGCCAGTTGCCAGTCGCTTCCATTTCCTCACGCAGCGCCATGATCTACCTCGAAGGTTGAAATCGACCGCAACTGCGCGGCTTATGAAAACCAGAGCAGAATTCTCACCACAAAGGACACGAAGAACACAAAGCAAGACCGTGGATGTGGATGTGGATGTTGACGCGACGTGACGGAATCAGCGACGCATAGTCCTCCGCTACGAACCGATCGAAAAATGCCTTCGTCCTCGAACCCCCCGTCTCAGTCTCCTGCCCCTTGCGGGAGAGGGTAGGGTTAGGGGTAGTAAAACAGGGAAGTTATTTGTCGATCGGTCTTAAATGCCGCGGTTTGAGCAGGAACGCCGTCGATTGGCTGACGGCGCCCTTTTCTGCCTTCGTGATCTTCGTGTCCTTTGTGGTTCTCTTGAGACTCACAAATAGGCTGAGCGCGATCACTTGCCGGGAACCGGCCCGCGAAGGGGCGAATGGTAGCGGCGTAAGGCGTTCCGCTCTAGGTCAATTCGACAAGCACCCGATAGCGCGATCGCGCCAGTAGACGAGCACCAGGCGGGTTCTAGAAGAACTTGGCGAACTGCGTCTTGGCGACTTCGATGCCTTGCCGCACTGACAGCACGTCGGATGCTAGCGAAAGCATGCGGCAGCCTTTGTCGTAGCAACGCTGCGTGTACTCGTTGTTCGGCGAGACGGTACCCCAGGGTTTGCCGTGCTTCTTGCAGGCCGCGGCCACATGGTCGAGGGCCTCGAGCAGCCGTGGGTTGCTCATCTGGCCGAGGATGCCCAAGGCCTGCGACAGGTCGGCCGGTCCGACGAACAGCAGATCCACGCCGTCGTTGCCGGCGATCTCTTCGGCCTGATCCAATGCGCCAAGCGTCTCGATCTGGATCGCCACGAAGTGCTCGCGATTCGAGTCCTCGGCAAACTGCTGCAGTGGTTTGTGCGTGTAGTGCGCGTCGCGGCCCGAGCTATTCAGGCCGCGTAGCCCGCGCGGGGCAAACTTGGCCCAGGTCACGAACTCCTCGGCATGGGCGGCTGATTTAATCTGGGCCGCCATCAGGCCGCCGGCGCCCGCTTCCAGGTTTTGCGTCACCAGCGAGTAGTCCGTCGGCGCCATCCGCACGAAGCAGTCGAAGTCGTTGGCCCGGGCGGCCAGCGCCGCGAGTTGGACGTCTTGGTATGTAAGGCCGGCGTGCTCCTGGTCGAGCCAGAACCCGTGGAAGCCGCCTGCCAGGCCGAACAAGTCGATGGCCACAGGGTGCAGGATCCGACCGGCCTGAAAAACACGGGCCGTCTCGCCAGCAGCGAGGATGTCCTTGAAACGACGGGCCATTTTTCGTGATCCGGGGTCTGCGGCCTGGAAATGAGACGGATTTTAGGACCGAGATATACGGTGTCGAGGGAACCTGTCCAGTGCGCTGGCAGTCTGACAGCCCAGATTGGGACCGTCAAGCGACCGCGCTCGCCGACAAGTGCCCTGTCCCAACCATTTTGTTAGCAATGACTTGCGAGTAGCGGTAGGCTCGATTGAGAGAACCTTGTCAGCCCGCCAGGGCTGAATCGAACAAGCGGCCAAAAAAATCTGCAATTCCACCGCGAACCTTTGCACCGATAATGCGTCCATAGGGCATGCGGGGGCAAATTGCCTCGCGTGCCGTGTCCAAACCCCCAAAAGTGCCTGTCGGGCCCGAAAAGCCCGGTTGACTTTATCGGTCGACCGTGACAGGCTTATTTGGATGGTCATTGGCCCGGCAGCTGGCCAATTCCCTGCTAGAGTTGAATTGTTCTTTCCGTTCTCTCCTCACGCGCACAAAGCGCACGGAGCCTAACATGCGTACGCTCATCACCCGTAACACGAAGATCGACATCCGTGGTTATCGCCAGGATCGGATCGCCGTGACTGGTCGTGATGAGCTGCGCTCCGTGACGCTTGCGCAGCCCTCAACCAGAGGGCAATTTCTCCAGGCGATGGTCGGTTGTTTGACGGCGCTAACGCGCACGTTGAAACCGGCCGCCGCCGGCGCGGTCCGCGAACGACTGTCGGCAATTAGTTTGCCGGCCATGTTGGTCGCCGGGCCGTCGCGATGCTGGCACGTTAATGTGCGGCATCTCGGCGTCACAGTGTCCTGATTTCGCGTAAAGAAGCGAATTCAGAACGAAGCTGCGACGCAAGCCGGCTGACCTGCCCTGGCCACGGTGAAAACGCGCGTTTTCACGTAATCCCCGGCCAAGGGCTCGGTGTCCTGGACCCGTTTACCCGTGCATCGCACGGTTTGAGCGAAGGAGAGAACCATGATCGTGCTCACCGAAATGACTCGCGAAAAGGAAGAGCTGGCGGGCCTGGTGCGCGCGGCGGCTGAAGGCGACCGGGCGGCGTTCGGTCAACTGGTCGAGCGCTACAGCCGGGCGGTGTATGCCATCGCGCTGCGGCGGCTGCGGAACCATGCCGAGGCCCAGGAACTGGTCCAGGAAGTGTTCGTGCAGGCGCTGCGTAAGATCGGTCAGTTGCGCGAGCCCGAGTGCTTTGGCGGCTGGCTGCGGTCGATCGCCAACCGCATGGCCATCAATCGGGCCGTGCGGAGCGGGTCGACCGTGTCGATCGAGCGCGAAACGCTCGAGGCAACTTGCGTCGAGCGGCGCACGCCGCTGGTCGCGGCGCTCGATCGCGAGCGGGCCGGCCAGGTCCGCGCCGGTTTGCGCCGGTTGCGGTCGCTGGACCGCGAGACCCTGGTCGCGTTTTACGTCAAGGGTCAGTCCTTGATCGAAATGAGCGATGCGTTCGACTCGCCAGTCGGCACCATCAAGCGCCGGCTGCACGTGGCCCGCAAGCGGCTGGCCCGCGAGCTGGTCGAGCTGGCGCCGGCGTAAATCGCCCGGCACGTGCGGCCACACGCCGCGAATGTTGAAGTTCAGCCCGAGGCGGACGGCATGGCCGCCCCCGCCTCGGGCTATTTTTGGCGCACACAATGTAGGCTGGGGCGCTAGCCCCACCTTGCACTGCTGGCGAACTGTATTGGGGTGCCATGCTTTCACGACGCACCGCGTCGGGCGCATGTCGACGTTCTGCATTCGTCCAGCATGCCTACTCGGGCTGTCGCCCGTGAAGGCATGGCACACGAGGCAGGGTGGGGCTGGCGCCCCAGCCTACATGCTCCCTTGCTCGCACGTCGGGTTGGCATCAGCCATTCATCCGCAGCGCCGCCACGGCCATTGACAGCCAGCCGGCGATGAACGACACACCGCCCACGACCACCACCAGTCCCAGGGCTCTGGGACCACCTAAGGCGAGGCCGTACAGGCAGCCGGAGAAGACGACGACGCCGGCCGCGAAGCACGCCCCGGAAAGGTCGAGCCAGGTCGACTGAAACCGCAGGGCCAGCAGGCCGACGAGCACCAGCGCCAGCGCATGATACATGTGATAGCGGACGCCGATCTCGAACGTCTTCAGGTCGTCCGGCGTTATCCGCTTTTCCAGGGCGTGCGCGCCGAATGCGCCGGCGGCGACTGCCAAGGCGCCTAGAATCGCTCCGCTGAGAATCCAAACTTTGCCTGGCATGCGAGAGATCCAAAAATGTGTGAATGAAGTGGTCCGGCGACTCGCCTGGTGCAATAGTCGCCGTCGGCGGTCGACGCGTCAAGTGTCATCATGCACGCGGCAACCCGTTCAAACGGCGTGTGCCACTGCATGCAAGCACGCAGTGGCACACGTAACATCAACTAGGTTGCTGCCTTGGCGGGTCAACCGTTGAGCCTATGGCGCCGGCTGCTGGCCCGTCAGGTTGAATTCTTCTTCTTCCTGAATGATGATTCGCGGCGTAACCATCATCATCAGGCTTTGCGTTTCGCGACCGATGCCCACGTTGCTGAACAAACGGTTGATGTAGGGGATCTTGTTCAAGATCGGCACGCCGAATTCGTTGCGGCCCTCGCTTAACCGTTTGATGCCGCCCAAGAGCACCGTGCCGCCGTCGGGCACGCTGACCGTGGTCGTCACGGTTACGAACGAGAAGGTCGGCAACTGCACCGTAGTGCCTTCCGTGCTCGTGGTCTTTTTGGTCGTGCGACCTGTCGTATCGTCGGCCTTGCCTTCCGAGGAGTCGTCCTCGGTCGAAGTCGACGACCCCGTAAAGGTAAACGTATTGACGTCGCCGATGTTGCTGAAGAATGGCACGACGGTTAGCCGCACGAAGCGCTTGTCGTTGGATACGACGGCCTGCACGGTCAAGAACGTGCCTTCCGAAAGCACCACGATCACCGGTTGCTGTGCCGCGGCGAAATCGCCGACCACGGGAATGACGCTGATCACGAAGGGACTTTGCGAAGTGTCGGAGACGAACGCCTGCTGGCCGTTGAACAACGTCACCTTAGGCGCTTGCAGCACGTTGCTGCGCCGATCTCCCTGGGCGGCTTCGATGAAGAAGAACGCCTCCAAGTCGCTGAGGATGGCAAAACCTAGTGAAGCTCCCGCCGCCGGATCGAAGCCGCCGAATTGCGGCCGCGACAAGAGGAAGCTGTCTTGCCGGAATGGAATGTCCAAGTCGGCCGAGAACACGTTGGGCAATTGCAGACCCACGGTCACGTCCTGACCTAGGCGGTGCTTCGGATCCTCACCCGGCGACCCTCGCGGGTTGCTGATGCCTGTCGGAACGGCGGTCCCGGGCGGAATATTGTCGTTGATGTCAAAGTCAAAGTCGATGCCGATCCGTTCGAAGAAGTTGTCGTTGAGCGTGATGAAGCGGACTTCGATGGTCACTTGCAAATCTTGCAAGCGGCGCAACTGCTGCAGCAATTCCTCGATTTGCTCGTGGACCTGTTGCGTGTTGCTTACCACCAGGCTGAGGTTATTGAAGTGCGGCTGAATCGCGCCGGGACCGCCATTTTCGTCCCAGGTCGTGGGCTGAATCGTCGTCGTGATCAATTGAATGAGACTTTGGAAGTCGGGCTGCGCTCCGCCGCCCAATCCGCCCGGACCGCCGGCGGGTGGGCCGAATCCGCCTCCAAACGACTGCGGCATACCCACGCCGGGTCCGCCGCTTCCGCCCATCCCACCGCCCATGCCGCCTCCGCCCATCTGTGCTAGCACGCGCGGATCGATGATTCCGTTGGCCGCGGCGCCGGAATTGGAAGCCACGACGGCCAATGGCGAATCGGAGCCGAACGTGCCCACTCCGCCCGGCCGCAAGCTCGACTGAGCATCGTGCAGCGCGCCGGCCAGGCCCATGCGCCCGTTGGGGGTGAACATGGGGATGGGGATGACCAATTCCGCCACATTGTAAACGTGCGTGTAAACCTCGCCGTCGCGCAACTGCTCACTGGTGATCTTGAGGACCTCGTCCTTGATCACGTAGCTCAGGTGCAACGGCTCGAGAATCAGGTGCAACGCGCTCTTCAGCGAAATGTCCTGGTTCAGATCGATCGTCACCGGGGTTTCGCTGGTGACTCCCTCCTCGGCCAAACCGCGTGGGTCGAGGTGCAAGTTCACCTGCGCGAGCTTGGCCAGGTTGTCCAAGACTTGTGCCAACGGCGCGTCCTGGAACTTGAGCGACACGGGCGTCTTGAGACGCTGCTCAATTTCGATTTCCTTTTCGGACCGCCGTCCACGACTGTCGCGCGCCAGCTCCTTGCGACGTTTGGTGAGTTGGTTCCAGCTATCGACGTCTCGGTTGAAGACGTACGGCTGCGAATCGTCGAAAGGTTTGCTGGCCTCGTCCACGGAACGGAGTGCATCGAAGACGCCCCGTTCCTTGGCGTCTTCCAGATTCAGATTGTTGTTGAACCGCCGGACGAACTTCGACTGCTGCAAGATCTGCTGCACGACGGGTTCTTCGGGGTACAGTTCGTCGGCCCGCTTGGCCATGACCTCGGCCTCGGCCCAGCGCTCCTCATCCATGAGCTTGTTGAAATCGTCGACCATTTTGGCGAGCTTGTTCTGGACTTCGACCTTGGTCGCTCGCTCGCGGTCGATCTCATCGAGAACGGCCGCGTTGCGTTCCGACAATTCGATCCGCGGCCGATTCGACTCGATGTACCGCTGCACTTCGTCGATACGGCGATCGACGCTGCGCGTGAATTGGCCACGCGTCTTTTCGTCCAGACCGGCCTTTTCCAAACCCGCGCGTGCCTGCTGCAAGATCTCCAGGGCCCGCTTGGGATCGGATTCCGCGAGTCGACGGGCTTCACTTTCAGCCCGCCCGACCTCCGCAGCCACTTTGCGCGCCAGAACTTGCTGCCCCGCGGCCGTTTTGTCGATCAGCGAAGGTTCACCCGGTGCAGGCGGAAATACGGCCGGTGGCTGGCCCGTCGAGGGGAACTCGGCCGTGCGGCCCTCTTCACCCGGTGGCGGCGTGGGCAGCGGCTCTTGACCGGCCACTGCGACGTTGCGCGTCCGATCGGCCGCCGTGTTGTAGACCGCGCGTGAACCGGCCGGTGGTTTGGGCCGACCCGATGCGTCGCGTTCGTCCGGCATGGCCCCACCGGCGGAGACGACACCACGAGTTGCCTGCTTTTGGATTTCTAAGAGCACAAGATCCGGACGATCATCGCCCCGTTGGAATACCGAGTCCGGCACGCGCAAGGCCTTTGCCTCGCGGGCGAGCTGATCTGCCTGACGCAAATCGCCGGCGGCCAGCGCTGCACGGGCTTGTCCGACTAACTCGAGCACGCGCTGGCGATCGAGAGCTGCCGATGCGGGCGTCAAGGAGTCTTGACGGAACGGAATGTCCAGGCCGCCTGAGGATACGTCTGGCAATGACAGCCCCACCGTCACGTCCTGATTCAATCGCGATTTCGAGTCCTGGCCTGGCGTGCTCGCCAATCCGCCCGGCGCTTGCTTGCGCACCGTCGCGATCCGCTTCAGCAGATCGTCGGGCTTGGCGTCGAAGGGACCAAACGTGACGGGCATCTTCTTGGCGTCGTTGGCCAGGCGTTCGGCTTCGTCGCAATCCTTCGAGGCCAGCAGCCCCTCGGCCTGGTCCATGAGAAGTTCCACATAGCGGCGGCGATAGGCTTCGGTATCCTTATTGGCCGTGCGTTGGTTCAAGTCCGCGTACTTATGTACGGTGGCCTCGACCTTGGCGGGCGAGTCCTCGTGAAAATCGCGTTTGACCGGCAGCGCCTTCGCCTGTTCCACCGCAAGCGTGGCTCGCTGCACGTCGCCGACCGCCAGTGCGCGGCGGGCCATGATCAACAATGCATCGCTGCGGCTCTTGGCGTCGCCAGTCGCGGCAGCCGCTTCGGGGGCCTTCGTGCGTAAAGTCACATTTTCCGTAGCGTCGGGTGACGTCACGACATCGTGACCAAACGGAGTTTGCTGCGGACGATTATCGCGCTCAAAGATCGACGACGAGGCGTCGTAACGATCCGAGCCGCCCCGGCTCGCGTCGCCACGACTCGTGGCATAGCGATCGGTTGCATTGCGGTCGAGAGACATTGCGGCCGATTCCGCGGTGACTGACGGCCCCGTCGCCGGCAGTCGACCGGTGCGGTTGCCGGCAGTTCCACGATCTAAGGTAGTGTCACGGTCCAAGCTTGCGCCGCGGTTGACGCCGTCAGCACGCGCGTCGAGATCGGGCGGAGGCGGTACGCTGCGAGCTCCCGTCGAGATCTCGCCGCGGCCGGCCGCTTGAAAGGGATCTGACATGGGCGGCTGGCGGTCGTTGCCACCGGGCAACAGCGATTTGGACGACGCCTTCGTGTTGTCGGCCGCCTTCGAGCTCGAACCTGCGCCGGGCGCTTGGCCCGGACGGCGGCGTTCCAGATCGCGACGCGCCTTGGCGGGCGTATCGCCGAGGTGGAAGCGGCCGAACTCGACCTTCACCTTTTCTGCCTGGCCGATAAGCGAGTCGGCGATTTCCCAACTCCCTTCGTCCATTGCCTGGCGCGCGCGGCTGAGCCGGTCGAGCACCTCGCGGCGAGGATCGCCGCCCTTCGCGCCGCTTTGGCCGACGACGAGCGACGTCAAACCGACGACCGCTGACGTATTCGCTCCGGCCGTGGCGACCTGCGCAACGAGAAAGAGTCCAGTGGCCGCGACGCCGATGAAGACTCGCAACGTCGTTTTCAACGCGATCTCCTTAGAAAAAACCCAGCCGGAAAGCTTGTGCTGTTTGACAGTCTGGTTCGACCCGCGGAGCACTCGACCTCACGTTCCGACGTCGGGCCAGAAGGCGGCCCGTTACGGCATGCCAGGCGTGAGTTATCGCGGCGACAAAGCGACCGCAAAACACGCGTGGTTGTCGTGTCGGAGCGAGGAATCGCGCACCTGCGGATTCAACGCACGAAAATTCAGACGAGAATCGGTAGAAGAGAGGCGGTTAAGTACCCGGCCGCGACAATCCGGTCAAGGTCACTTGAATCAAAATTCAAGAATCGAGCGGTTTTCTCGCTGTTTTTCGCGCGCCGCCAAATAGAGAATCTCGTATCCGAAACGAACCGCCGAGGCGCGGAGGCGCGGAGATGGAGAGAATAGAAAGGCCAAGAAACCTGGAGAGATCGAATTCGGCAGGGCGAGGGTCGAAGAGAGTGGAATCGCGAGGGGGTCAGGAACTTTTGGCTGTCTCCGCGGGTTCAGATGGAAGGCGCTTTTGCAGCCAAAGGTTCCAGACACCGGGGATCGGCACTACAGATCGCGCAGAATTTCAACGGCCGCATTTTTTCCGCAGATGCCCGTCACGCCGCCGCCGGGGTGACTTGCCGCGCCGCACATGTAGAGTCCGGGCAGCGGCGTGCGATGGTCAGCCCAGCCCACTACAGGACGCATGAAGTACAACTGCGACAGCGACATCGCGCCTTGAAAAATGTTGCCGCCCGTCAGTCGAAACGTGCGTTCCAGGTCCAAGGGGCTGACCACTTGCCGATGTAGGATTGCGCTGGGAACGTTCGGCGCGTAGCGCGCCAGAATCTCGATGCAGCGGTCGGCGAAAGATTCCTTCACGTCGTCCCACGTTCCCGTGGCCAGTTTGTACGGCGCGTATTGCACGAAGATCGACATGATGTGCTTTCCCGCCGGTGCGATGGTCGTATCGACGCTCGTCGGCAAGGTAAGTTCCAGCACTGGCTCGTTGCTGGGGCGACCGTACTTGGCGTCGTCGTAGGCCCGTTCGATGTAGTCGAGCGTGGGGCCAATATGGATCGTGCCCCGCTCGACGCCAACTCCTTCGGGCTGGCCGATGAATCGCGGCAACTCGGCCAGCGCGAGGTTGATCTTGGCCGACGCGCTCGAGTAATCGATGCGCGCCACGGCATCGCGGAATTCCGCCGGCAGATCGTCGGCCGAAAGAAACCGCTCGAACGTCCAATGCGAGTCGACGCTCGACGCCACCGCGCGGGCATTGAGCTGCGTGCCATCGGCCAACACCACTCCCACCGCGCGGCCGCCCGAGGTGGCGATGCGTTGCACCTCGGCTTCACGGCGAATATCGACGCCCAGATCGCGGCAGGCCCCTTCAATGGCCGTTGTCAGCCCGCCCATCCCACCTTCGACGTATCCCCACACGCCGCGCGCGCCGCCCGATTCGCCCATCACGTGATGCAAAAGTACGTAACCGCTGCCGGGCGCCGACGGTGGCGCGAACGCGCCGATGATCGCGTCCGTGGCGAGTGTTGCCTTCAGTACGTCGGTCTCGAACCAGCGGTCCAAAATCGGTCGCGCGGCCCCCGTCAATAATTCGATAGCCTGCGGCAAATCCGCGCCCATCCGCCCGCATGCGCGATACACGCGCCACAGCGCCTGCAAGTCGCGCAAGCGCTTGGCCAGGCCGATCTTTCGCCAGCTCTTGGGCATCGGCAAGGGGTCGGGCGCGCGCTGCGCCAAGAGGGGCTCGATCGTCTCGGCCACGCGCTCCAGCAGCGATTCGTAACGCCCAAACGCATCGGCGTCTCGTGGGCTGAATTTGGCGATCTCGCGCTGGTTCAAGCCCGGCTCGGGACCCATCAGCAGGCTGCGACCATCGTCCAACGGCGTAAACGACGAAGGGCTGCGCGGCAGGATCTTCAGCCCATACTCGCGGAGCTTCAGATCGCGAATGATCGCCGGCTGAAAAAGGCTGACAACGTAGGCGGCGGTCGAAACCTTGTAGCCCGGCCAGAGGGCTTCCGTCGTACAGGCTCCTCCCAGCACGTGGCGACGTTCGAGAACGCACACGCGCTTTCCGGCGCGGGCAAGATAGGCCGCCGCAACCAGGCCATTGTGTCCGCCCCCGATGATCACGCAGTCATAGGTCGATGAAGTCATATTGGCTTACGATACTGATATTTGCCACGTGTGAGGTGAAGGAAAAGGGGACTGGTGCATTATTCGGACGTGAAATCCCCAATTCTGCGTCGATGAAAAGCAATCGCAAGGATCACGCTTGGGCTGGCCGGCAGACCGAATACTGTACCTGTCGCGTTTTCCGAGCCCCCCTTTTCCAAGCCCCTTGAGCGAGCGCTGCTTCCTAGCGCCAAAAAAGGGGACAGGTTCATTATTCGAATCGTAGCGCAACGTGCATTTGGATTTCGGCCGCTTCACCTGGTCTGCGTCGGTTTGCTGACACCGGCCGAATAATGAACCAGTCCCCTTTTTTTCCTCCCCTTTTTTTTCTACTTCAGTTCACTTGGAGACCTCGGAGCGTAACCGGCCACCCGGAAAGTGACAATGACCCGATCGTTGAGATGTTGGCCGCTCCTGGATTATTGGACCTGTTCCCCATTTCTGCGGTACAATCGAGATCGCGTTCTTCCGGCTATTCTTGTGCGATCGAATGACGAGCGAGGGGTGACGCCATGTCGCGAATCCATCCGCTGGCGGTTGGCCTGCTGCTGACACTCGTCTGGCCTGGCGGAATTCGTGCGGTGGCGGCGGACGATCTTCCGGCGGACCGCGACTCGCCACGGATGACCGCGCGCATCGACGAGTTGCTCGCCGCTGCCTGGGCCAAGGACCACGTCGAACCCGCCGGTAGCGCCGATGACGCGGAATTCCTTCGCCGGGTTAGCTTGGACCTGAGCGGTGTTATCCCGAGTGTGGCCGAGGCGAGGGCCTTTCTCGAAGACTCCGATCCGCAAAAGCGTTCTCGGCTGATCGATCGGCTTGTCTCGTCGCAGCTCTACGCAGAGCACATGGCCACCACCTGGCGCAACATGCTGGTCCCGCGCGGCGCCGCGGTCGACGGCTTTGATGGTCAGGCAGGCTTGCAGACCTGGTTGCAAACGCAGTTCGAGAGGAATCGCCGTTACGACCGCATGGTCGCCGATCTGTTGGTCGCCACCGGCGCAGGCCAGCAAGGGCCCGCATTGTTCTACACTGCCTTTGAGTTGAAGCCCGAGGAACTCGCGGCCAACACGGCCCGCGTCTTCCTCGGCATCCAGCTCGAGTGCGCTCAATGTCACGATCATCCGTTCGATCGCTGGACGCAGGGCGATTTTTGGGGCTACGCGGCCTTCTTCGCGCGACTTGAGCGGTCGGGCAACGATCGACCCGGACGCGCGATGCGGCTGGTCGACAAGCGCGATGGCGAAGTCATGTTGCCCGGCACCAAGACCGTGGTGGCGCCCCGCTATCCACGCGGACAGGTCGTTGACGCCGACGACAACGGCACGCGGCGTATGCAGCTTGGCATTTGGATGGTGTCGCGCGAGAATCCATTTCTGGCCCGCACGGCCGTCAATCGGCTTTGGGCGCACATGTTCGGCCGTGGACTGGTCGAGCCGGTCGACGATTTGAGCGAACGCAATCCGCCCACCCATCCAGAACTGTTGGACGAGTTGGCCGCGTACTTTGTCGAAACGGGCTTCGATGTTCGCAACCTGCTGCGGACGCTGGCCAACACTCGGGCGTACCAACTGACAAGCCGGACAACACCAGGCGAACACCGCGCGGGGCAATTGGTCAACGCAACGGGCGACGTCGCGGGGCCGCCCCTTGAATCGCTGGCCCGCATGCCGCTGCGCACGCTCACGGCCGAGCAGTTTTACGACAGCCTCGTGCGGGCAGCCCTTTCGCGGCCAGCCGATTCGACGATGTATGGACCCGCTTCACCGGGCAACTTTAATGCGGTGCGGCAACAGTTCGTGGCCAAACTGCAATCGCAACGTCGTTCGCCGCTGGATTACGATCTAGGCGTCGTGCAGGTGTTGTTGTTGATGAATGGCCCGGAAGTCTCAGCGGCGACGGGGCGTTCGACGAGTGGACTTGTCGCAGCGCTCGAAGCGCCGATTTTCAGCGACCAGGAACGAATTGAAGCCATGTTCCTGGCCACGCTGACGCGACTGCCGAGTGACGATGAGCTCACGCGATGCCTGCAACTCCTTTCACCGGCGACGATGCCCGAACAGCGCAAGCAAGCGCTGGGTGATATCTTTTGGAGCTTGGCGAACAGTGCGGAGTTTACGTTCAATCATTAGACGCACACCGATGAGATAAATGAGTCCTTAGGGTGGCACGCCCTGAGGTACGAAGGGCGTGGTGTGTGGGGTTCTGGCACGGTCTCCCGACCGTGCCAGCGTGTCGCGGTCAGGAGACCGCGACACAACCGGGTTCGCGACACAACAGGAGGCGGAATTGCACCGCGTGATGATTGCATCGCGAATGCCGCGGCTTCTGCTCCTCACGGTGCTTCTCGCGCCGATAGGTGCGTACGGATGCGCTCGATCTGCGCCACCGGCGGACCAGACGGCCGACGAAGCCGTGCGGCAATCGCCAACGCCCGCTGAGGTTGTCGAATCGAAGGACGTCGAGAAAATGCCTCCAGCAGTCGACGCCGAGACGCAGCGTCTGCTACGCGAGGCTGAAGCCGCCAGTCGGCTGGCCCAAAGTTTGTCCGGCGCTACGCCTGCGAAGCCCAAGCCGAATGCTTTCGAAAGAACTGCCACTGCGCCGCCATTATCGGCCGCCCAATCAGTATCGCGCGAGCGGTTCGTCGTCTTCACGCCGCAGGGCCCCTTGATTTGCGAGGTGGCCTTATTGATCGACGGCCAATGGCCCACCGATGCGCTTGACCAACTTGTGGAAGACGCCCTGGCGACGGCAAAAACCGAGCAGGGCGGTGGCGGCCTCTGGAGCAAGCTGCTGGTGAGTCCGAGGTTCCGATACGGACAATTCGGCAACGTCGCGACCAAGAACGAAGAAGAGCGGCAGCAAGCCGTGATGCGTTACGACCTCAATCGCGACGATGCAATCGGCCGCGACGAGATGCGCCGGTTCGTTACTCGCAACCAGGCCGGCGGCGGTTCGCTGCTGCTCCACTCCGACGATCCCTATCGCAGTCAGGCCGGTTTGACTTCGCCTATTTGGCAGTTGCTCGACGTCGACGGCGACCAAGTTCTTTCCGCGCAAGAAATGGCCGAAGCAGACGCGCGGCTACGCAGCCGTGACCTTCGTGACGACGAATCAATTTCGCCCGATGAACTGTCAGCCGTCGAACGGTCCACGCCCATGGAAGACGAGCGACGTTCGACCTCGTACCTATCCATCGCGCATGCCTTGACCGCGGACAGCAACTGGAATCGACTGCTGGCAACCGTCGAGGAGTTGTACCCACGCGACCAGGGCGAAACGACTTATGAAGGCTCGTGGGTGAACAGGTTTCTCAAGCAACTCGATGCCGACAGCGATGAATCGTTGAGCACCGACGAGCTCATGGCGTGGTCCCATCGCGAGCCCGATGTTCGCATCGATGCGCGCTTTGGAGCCGACCCGTCCCTCGCGCTGCCTAGCTTCATCGGTCTAGAGATCAACGGGCCGCCGCCGGCCAAGATCTCCGCGGAAGTTTTGCCTGGCGCAACAGCGCCGATCGCGATTACCAAATCGGGAGATACCCTGGAACTTGTGCTGCCGCGATTGACGATCGAGATGGCGCGTTCCGATACGGCGGTCGGGCCGTCAGCCGGAGACAATGTCGCCGCCGCGCAATTCAAGCAGTTCGATCGCGACGGCAATGGATATCTCGAACGCAATGAATTCAACGCCACGGGCCAGGCCGCCGGCGCGTTCGACGGAGTCGACGGCGACGACGCTAATCCCGAAAGCAAGAAACCAGAAAGTGCGAAATCTGAGGAAGTGCGCGACGGCAAGATTTTCCTCAACGCATGGAAAATCTTCCTCCAGCGGCAGCAAGCCGCGTCCTCGTCGTTGATCCACGTATACGTGGGCAGTGCGTCCGATTCGCTGTTCTTTGCGCTCAATACGGACCACGACGGGCGGCTCGGCGCGCGAGAGATTGCCGCGGTGAAAACGCGACTCGCAGCGTTGGACACAAGCGGCGACGGTCAACTCACGGCCAGCGAAGTTCCGCAGCGCATGACCATTCGGTTGGTTCGCGACAACCAACCGCCCGAGCGGACGGCATCGCCGCGCATGACGCCGCCCGTGCGCGAAGTTGTCCGCGCAGGCCCGGCATGGTTTCAGCGAATGGACGCGAACGGCGATGGCGACATTTCGCCCAGAGAATTCTTAGGCACCGCCGGACTGTTCCGACAGCTCGACGGCAATCGCGACGGCTTCATCGACGCACCAGAAGCCAGCAAAGCCGCCAAATAACCCCTCAAGGGCGAGCGGGGCGGCGTAAGCCCCCCGTTCCGTTGCCAAAGAGACCGCGCAACCTGAGACGAACCGCCCACCGATGGATTATCGCACACCTCCTCCGCGATAAGGCACGCACAGCAAGCGAGTTACGCAATTGTGTACGCCAATATCGATGAGGCCCGCCCGCAGACCTGGCCGCTTTTATTGCTTGAACGTATCAACAGATTTCGATACGATACGGCTGGCAGCAGGAGCTTAAGTGCGCCTGAAGCTGGAGGGTGCCATCGAGCAGCACAGACGTTTAGCTGGGAAGCCGCAAATCCTGGAAGTTGGCCATGCTGACCATACTCGACCGCAACCGATCTCGTTTCTGCGATGGATTGTCGCGCCGTAACTTTCTCAAGATCGGTGGTTTGGCGCTGGGGGGGCTGTCGTTGCCGCAAGTCCTCGAGGCCCAGGCCGCCAATGGCAAGCGCGGCAGCCACAAAGCGATCATCATGATCTTCCTGCCTGGTGGCCCGCCGCACCAGGACATGTTCGACATCAAGGTCGACGCGCCGCCCGAGGTCCGCGGCGAGTTCAAACCCATTCATACCAAGGTCGCAGGCATCGAGATCTGCGAGCTCTTGCCGCGCATGGCCGGCATGATGGATAAGCTCGTGCCCATTCGTTCGATCGTCGGCGCCGATGGCGCCCATTACGCTCAACAATGCTTTAGCGGATGGCGGGGCAAGAACGAATCGTCCGTGCCAGGCGGCCACCCCTGTTTGGGTTCGGCGCTGGCGAAGCTCAAGGGACCTGTCGACAAGGCCATTCCTCCGTTCGTCAGCCTTTCACCCAAGATGGGCCATACACCCTGGGCCGATCCGGGCCAGGCTGGCTTTCTCGGGCAGGCCTACTCGCCGTTCAAGCCCGACGGCGAGGGCATGGACAACATGGTCTTGAAGGGCGTGACGCTCGACCGGCTGACCGATCGAAAGCAAATCCTGTCGAGCTTCGACCGCTTCCGCGCCGATGTCGACGCCAGCGGCCAGATGGAAGGCATGGATGCGTTTCAACAGCGCGCGTTCGACGTGCTCACGAGCAACAAGCTTCGCGAGGCCTTGGACATCGAACGCGAAGACCCGAAGCTGCGCGAGCGCTACGGCCGCGGGTTCAATCAAAACAAAGACGACGGCGGACCGCGAAGTCTCGACAATTTCTTGATCGCGCGGCGACTGGTCGAGGCCGGGGTCCGCTGCGTCACGCTGGCCTTCAGCCGCTGGGACTGGCACGGCAACAACTTCGGCGAGTCCCGTAGCGAGATGCCGCTGCTGGATCAGGGCGTGACCGCGCTGGTCGAGGATCTGGAGCAGCGAGGCATGCTCGACGACGTAACCGTGGTTGTGTGGGGCGAGTTCGGCCGCACGCCGCGAATTAACAAAGACGCCGGACGCGACCACTGGCCGCAGGTCTCCTGCGCGCTGCTGGCTGGCGGCGGCATGCGAACCGGCCAGGTCATCGGTTCGACCAACCGTCTGGGCGAAGTGGCTAAGGACCGACCCGTTCACTTCCAGGAAGTGTTCGCCACGCTCTACCACAACCTGGGCATCGACGTCGGCACGACGACAATCGCCGACCACGCCGGCCGACCGCAGTTCTTGCTCGACATGCGTGAGCCAATCCGCGAGCTGGTGTAAGGGCTGCCACGGCCGACTGACTGGGAGGCGGTGCCTGGAACCTTTGACTCCCATTTGCGAACCAATCGCGAACGGTACGTTAGTCAAAGGTTCCTGACACCCTCAAACTCGCGCGATTGCCTGGCGGCACGACTAGCGCGCTGTCGGATAATCAATGCGACGCAAGGAGTGGATCACGGGCACGCTCATTCAAGGCTTGCCCCTATCGGTCCATTCCTTACGCGTTCCTTCGATTCGCAAGGGTCCAAAGAGCTGCGTGTCATCGCGCAGAACGAAGTACGAATCCGCGCCGGCAACGCTGTCCCAGCGCAGCGTCGCCAGTCCTTTTGCCGTGCTGGGCTTCGAGGCCGCCGTGCGTAGCCCCTGCGCGCCGACGGCAATGATCGCGTACTCGTGCTGGCCGGATCCGTCGTCGCCGACGACAGTCGGCGCGGCCGGAGTAGGGATGACGGTTTGCCGTACTTGCCCTCCCCAAAGCTGCAACACTTCGGTCGCCGGCGGCAGGCCGCTGCCGCCATAACCTCCACCGCCGATCGACATCATGCCTTGGCCGATGAGCGCGTCGGTCAATGGCTCACCGTGGCCGGGCCGAAAGGTCTGAAGTCGAATTCGGCCGGGATGAGTTGTCCCGTTCCATTTTTCACGGGGCACTTCCGAAAGCTCTAAACCCTCGCCCTGGACGATGGCCATTTGCCGCCACGCGCCGTCGAGCCACACGTTCCACGAGATATGTCCGGGCGCTCCGCGCAGGCTGCCGTTGCTTTCGAGGGCATGAAAGCGGTCGTCAAAGGGGTCGTCGATCTCTCCCTTGATGAGCCGACTGCGAACCCAAAGCCCGCCGGCGCCATCGCCCACGGACCGCGCGTAAACGCCACGCGGAATCTGCTGCGCTTCGTAGCCTTTTTCCCAGGGCACGCCCGTATCGGAAACGATCAACTCCTTGCGCACGATCAATCGATCGACGTCGAGCTCCTTGGGCCCGCCGGATTCGGCCTTGATCAGCCCCATCGTGGCGGCTACGGACAGCGCAATGGTAACGAGGCGATCTCTCATGGGAACTCTCCCTGCAGGTGCGAGTAGGAAGTCAGTTGCGACAGCGCGCGATTCTACTACGCTATTTCCGTCGATGACAACTGCCGTATTCTCTCGAGATTAGTGCCACCGAATGATCCGTGAAGGCAGGTGTAATGTGGCGGCCCACTTGCGTCTCGCGGTTGGCGCGAGTACCGTCAGTTACGCGTCGAATTGACCGAATAGGCAACCTTGCCAGCGGTCGGCATTGAACCATAGACCCACATCGCTCACTGGCTGTAACGCATGTTCGAGTATTGGCCGCACATCACTATTGCCGCTGGGCTCGACATCGTGCTGACGGCGCTTGTCATTCGTTCCGCGATCATGTCGCGTCGCAATTCGAGTGCCGCGGTGGCCTGGTGTCTCGTGGCATTGCTGGTGCCGCTGGTGGGCGCGGGTTTGTATTGGATCTTCGGTTACAGCCATCTCGACCGGCCGGCCGGCAAGAAACGCAGCCACCACCTGCGATACCTGGCCCAGCACCAGGCGCTGGCCGGCGACTCGGCTACTGACCTGGCCGCCCTAACCCCGACGCAGAGTTGGAGCAATCTGGGCCAGATGGCCGTCAAGGTCGGTGCGTTTCCCGTCATGTCGGGCAACAAGTTGACGCTGTTCACCGAAACGCAACGCGCCTTCGATTCACTTATCGAAGCCATCTGGGCCGCCAAGCACCACGTACACCTCGAGTACTTCATCCTGCGCGGTGATGACACCGGCCGGAAGTTGCTCGATCTACTGACACAAAAGGCCAAGGCCGGCGTCGAGGTGCGACTGCTCTACGACGCCGTGGGCTGCGTGCATCTGAAGCGCAGCGCGCTGCGCCCGCTGGTGAAAGCTGGGGGCAAAGTACACGCCTTTCTGCCCATCCAGGTGCTGCGGGCCCGCATTCAGGTCAATTTGCGCAACCATCGCAAGCTGACGATCGTCGACGGTCGCGTCGGCTTCACGGGCGGAATGAACATCGGCGACGAATACTTGGGAAAGAACCCCTACTTCGGCTACTGGCGCGACACGTTCTTGCGACTGGAAGGCCCCGCCGTCTCGGCCCTACAACGCGTGTTCGTCGAGGACTGGGACTTTGGCCATTCCGAACCGCTCGACGGCCTCTCGTATTTTCCGCACCTGACGCACGTCGGCGACGACCTCGTGCAGGTGATCGAATCGGGACCCGACCAGACGCTCAACGCCAACCGTCAGATGTTCTTCGCCGGCATCGTCTCGGCCCGCGAGCGGCTGTGGATCGCCAGCCCCTACTTCGTGCCCGACGACGGACTGGTCGATGCCTTACGGCTGGCGCAATTGCGGGGCGTCGACGTCCGCATCCTGTGCCTGAAGAAGCCCGATCATTACGTGTCGTTCTACGCCGGCCGTTTTTATTGGGAAGACATGCTCGAAGCGGGCGTGAAGATCTTCCAGTACACCAAGGGCATGATGCACTCGAAGGTGATGGCCGTCGACGGGCAGTGGGCCATCGTCGGCTCCGCCAATTTCGACAACCGCAGCATGCGCTTGAACTTCGAGGTAGGCTGCATCCTGCACACGCCGGCCCGCGTGGCCGAAGTTGAAGCCGCCTTTGCCCACGATCTGGAAGACGCCGAGCAACTCGACAAAGACGCATTCGCCAAACGGCCGCGCTATGCCCGAGTGGCGGAGAACGTGTGTCGACTGGTGTCGCCGATTTTGTAGAACCGCGACCCCAGCAATTGGCCGTTCGCGTATGCTCATCGGAAGCAGGCATGATCTGGTTGTGGGCTTTGGCTGTGCTACGGGGACAATTCCGTGCAGTTATTTTTCGATGCAAACGATCTAATCCATGCCCGAAAACTCCGGGATGATCGATACAAGTGGCTGCGTGAGATGGGGGCCATCGAGCTATCGCAGGTCCCATTGAGTGAACAAGGATTCCTATTCGCATATCAGCATGGCGATCAACACTACCGCGATTTGGTGCGCAATCACCCGAACATCTTCGATCGACCCGAGCATCGTGAGGAGCTGGTCTGTCTTGACGACGTGCTAAAGCGCCTCGACCAACGCGCGGTTCACGTTCCGACTCCCAAGACATGGATTATCGCGGTCGACGATACTCCGCCCGATGACTTACAGTTTCCCCTCTTCGTGCGGACGCCCAAATCGTCTTGGAAGCGAGGAGGAACTCAGGCGCGAGTGCGCAATCTCAAAGAGCTTAACGACGAAACGGAGTTACTCAGGAAGGCCTTTGGTTGGGATACGCCGATTCTCGCTCGCCAATGGATCGACGTGGCCGTCGCGGGCAAGTTCATGTTTGGCGATGCCCCTCAAGAAATCCGCGTTTGGATTGTCGATCACAGGCCGATTGCGTGGTCGTTCCACTATTTGCACGTCGTGCAATCACCCAAAGGGTTTCCGCCGTCCAACGACGATCTGAGTCAGCTCGCTCAGTGGGCAAGAGCTATTGGATCCGCCTTCCAGTCGCGTTTGATCGTCGCTGATTTCATTCGTGATCGCCGCGGCGCGTGGTGGTTCCTCGAAGCAGGACCGGGGTCCGCGGCAGGTACTGCGCACGAAGCCGCGTTTCGATTCGTCGCCAAATCGATTCGCGGCGACGATGACTTGATACTAAAAGACGACACCGTTGGCGGCGCACTTTGAGCCTTGGCATTCGCGGGTGTCGGAAGCGTTCACTACTCAGAGCCCGTGAATCTTTCACTTAATTGCAGCTGGCCGTGCGTGCGACGCGTCGTCGGTCTAGGCGCGCGTTGGCGGGGGCGCTAAAACTTGGGCATGTGGGGAATTCAGGAC
>Ga0163150_10003277_pt1 | contig 23042 bp, 24 predicted proteins | sample OliLakLV19P2IB_FD_148628 | JGI IMG/M metagenome (GOLD analysis project Ga0163150, IMG submission 148628) | Freshwater microbial mat bacterial communities from Lake Vanda, McMurdo Dry Valleys, Antarctica - Oligotrophic Lake LV.19.P2.IB | ecosystem: Environmental > Aquatic > Freshwater > Lake >...
ACCGATCGTTGGGGGCCGACGTGCCCGCCGTGCCGTTCCCGCCCCGTCCTTCCGAGCTACCCCCTCGGCGCCCCCGGCGCCGGCTCGGACGGATGGCGGCGGGCGCGGTCGTCGGCTCCCTCGTCCTCGCCGTGTTGGTGACCGGCCGGTTCGGCGGCGAGCCCGAGTCGGAACCGGCGAGCCCGCCGCGTGCGGTGTCCACGACTGCCGTGCCGCCCACGCCCGAACCTGTCGCCCGTTCGACGGTCGACGGGGTCGACGTCGAGGTCCGCGAACCCGCCGAACTCGACGCGGCCTACCGCGCCGTCGCGCCCGACGACGGCGTCGCGGCCGTCGGTCCGGCTCGGTGTGCGCTGGGCGCGGCCGAGGAACGCGCCTGGTCTCGCCCGGACCAGCCCGATCAGGCTGCAGGCCGGTACCGCTGCGTGATCGTGAACGGGGAGGCGTCGATGTGGTGGACCGTCGACGACCGCGGCCTGCTCGCACGCGCGGTGGCGGCCGACGACGACCTCGCCACGTTGTTCGCCTGGTGGCTCGCGCACGGCGAGGCGCCGGAGTTGCCTGACCGGTAACTGTTTCCCCTGCTAGGTTCCGGCCGTTCGTGTGACTGCTGTCTCTGGGGGATAACGCCGATGTGGTTGTTCAATGACTACGGCTTCTCGAACGCCTTTCGCATCGCGCACGTGTTCGCCGCGATCATGTGGATAGGCCTGCTGTGGTTCTTCAACTTCGTGCAGGTTCCGGCGTTCGCCGAAATGGACCCGGCCGCGCGCAACAACGCGCTCGACAAGTTGACATGGCGCGCGCTGTGGTGGTTCCGCTGGGCCGCGGCCGCGACCCTTTTGCTGGGCATCATGATCATCGGGGCGCTGCCCGACGGCTACTTCCCCGACGGTGACGCATGGGGCTACTGGAGTACTCCGTCCGGTGCGGGGCTGCTCATCGCGATCATCCTCGCGACCATCATGGCCGCCAACGTGTGGATGGTGATCTGGCCGAACCAGCAGATCGTCATCGCCAACGCCCGTAACGTGCAGGGCGGCGGTGACGCGAACCCCGACGCACCCGCCGCGGGGCGCGCCGGCGCGATGGCGTCTCGCCAGAACACGATCTTCTCGTTCCCGGTGCTGTTCTTCATGCTCGCGAGCGGTCACGTGTTTCCGGTCGGCGGCGATTTCGACTTCGACCCGTCGGGCACCAATGTCATGATCTACCTGCTCCTCGGCCTCGCCGTCGCAGTGGTCATGGAGCTGAATGCGCTGGGCAAGATCAGCGGGCGCGGCAACGGCGGCATGAACATGCTCTACGAGACGCACAAGAACGCGATGTACACCGGCCTCGGGCTGATCCTGTTCTTCTACGTCGCCGCCGAAGTCCTGCTCGCGAGTTGACGAGGCGCTAGACGCCGAGCGCGTCGGCGATACGGGCGCGATGCCAGCCCGTTGAACCGAACATCGTCTCGCCCGACTTCATGCGCTTCACGTACAGGTGCATGTCGTGCTCCCACGTGTAGCCGATGCCGCCGAGGATCTGGATGCCTTCCTTGCCGAGCAGGCGCTGGCAGTCACCCGCCGCAGCTTTCGCGACTGAGGTCGCGCTCGCGCGGCGGGGGTCGTCCTCGGCGATGGTGAGCGCGGCGAAGTAGCCGGTGGCGCGGGCCCGTTCGAGGGCGATGAGCATGTCGGCGAACTTGTGCTTGATCGCCTGGAACGACCCGATGGGCACGCCGAACTGTTCGCGGTGCTTGGCGTAGTCGAGCGTCACGTCGAAGATCGTCTGCGCGGTACCGACCATCTCGAGCGCGAGCCCGACGGTGGCGTGTTCCAGCGCGCGGCGCACGCCGTCGGCGGAGGCGCGACCGAGGACGCGGTCGTCGGCGACGCGTACGCCGTCGAGGTGCAGGTGCACGAGTCGGCGGCTGCCGTCGATCGTGCGCACCGGTGTGGCGGCGACGTCGGCCGCGGGAACGACGACCACGCCGACGTCGGAACCGGTCCGTACGACGATCGCGATCTCGTCGACCGTGTCGCCTTCGATCACCCCGCGCACCTCGCCCGCGAGGACGCCGCCGGTGAATGACGCGGGGGCCTCCGAGGGGTCGTACGCGCCGATGGCGAGCGTCCCCGCGATCTCGCCCGCCGCGACCGCGCCGAGGAAGCGCGCCTGCTGCTCGTCGGTGCCGCACTCGGCGAGCACGGGCACGAACTGGGTGACGGTCGCAAGGAGAGGTCCGGGCGCGATGACGCGCCCGAGCTCTTCGGCGAGGATCGCGGCTTCGAGCATGCCGAGCCCGATGCCGCCGTGCACCTCGGGCACCGTCAGCGCGGGCCAGCCGAGCCCCACCTCCGTGGCCCACAGGTCGCGCGCGCCGGTACCGCCGCCGACGACCGCCCGCGCCAGCGTCACCGGACTCTCGTTCGTGAGCACGGCCCGAATGGCGTCGCGCAGCGCGTCCTGGTCGGAAGTGAATTCGAGTTCCACTACGCGCGGACCTCGGCCGCGAGGGCGCGCCGGTCGACCTTCTCGCCGACCGTCAGCGGGAGCGCGTCGACGACATGCACGGCTTCGGGCAACTTGTAGCCCGCGAGCTGGTCCGACGCGTACGCGCGCAGCGCGTCGAGCGCGGGCGGGCGCGCCGGGTCGCGGGCGACGACGACAGCCACCCCGATCTCACCCATGACCGCATCGGGGCGGGGGACGACCGCGACGGCGGCGATGTCGGGATGGGTCGAGAGGACGGCTTCGACTTCCACGGGGTACACGTTGTAGCCGCCGCGCACGTACATCTCCTTACTGCGCCCGACGAGGCGCAACCGGCCCCGGTCGTCGAGCCGGCCGAGATCGCCGGTGCGGACGAACCCGTCGGGCGTGAACGCCGCCGCGGTCGCCTCCGGGTCGCGCCAGAACCCGGCCATCACCGCGGGGGAGCGCAGGCAGACCTCGCCGACCTCGCCCGCCGTGACGTCGAGGCCGTCCTCGCCGCGCAGGGCCAGCTCGACGCTCGCGTGCGGGCGCCCGACACTCTCGATCGCGTCTTCGTCGGGATCGTCGAAGCCGGTCCCGAGACCGATCCCCGCTTCGGTACATGAGTAGCGCGTCGCGAGCTTGGCGCCGAAACGCCGGCGGGCTTCGTCCGCGAGCCCGGGCGTGACCGGGCCGCCGCCGACGACGATGAAGCGCACACTCGACAGGTCGTACGCGTCGAAGTCGGGCCGGCGGAGCATGAGCGCGACTTGACTCGGCACCCCGGCGACCGATGCCATCTGCTCGCGTTCGAGGAGCGCGAGGGCGTCTTGGGCGCGCCAGCGCGTCATGATGAAGTTGGTGCCGCCCTTGCGCAGGTTGCCGGGGAGCTTTGTCATGAACCCGAGGTGCGCGAACGACGTGCCGGTGAACGAGCGGCCACCACCGTCCCACGTCTCGCCGACGTCGGTCTGCGTGATGAACGCAATCTGCTTGTCGCAGTAGAGCGCGCCCTTCGGCAGGCCGGTGGTACCCGATGTGAAAATGATCGCGAGCGGCCGCTCGGGGTCGTCGGCAAGCGGGCTCGCGGCGGCGCCGGTGACACGCAGATCGGCGAGGACCGCGTCGGCACGCTCCGCCGCGGTGAACTCCTCAGCGGTCAGGACGACCTTCGGGTCGGCGAGGTCGAGCATCGCCTGGCGTTCGCGGTCGGAGAGCCGGTCGTTCACGCCCGCGGTGATCGCGCCGAGCTTGGCTGCGCCGCAGTACGCGAGCAGGTACTCGGGCCCGGGCGGCAGGATGAGCGCCATGACGTCGCCGGGGCCCAGCCCGCGCCGCGCCAGTCCGGCCGCGACCTCGTCGGAGATGCGGTCGATTGCCGCGTAGGTCAGGTCCCAGCCGGCCTCGGCGACGTAGGCAGTACGATCGCCGAACCGTCGGGCCGCTTCGGTGATTGTCGCCGGCAGCATCAGGTTTGAAGGATCGTGCACCGTGGCCGAAGCGCACAAGTCGCCGCGACCCAACGGTGCCCGGCGCGTCGCTCGCCGCCGCGACGGTGAAACGGTGTCGGGTACACCGGCTCAGGGGCGGGAACTGCGGGCCCAGGGGCGCAAGACCATGGCCCGATTGCTCGACGCCGGGCTGCGCGTGTTCGCCGAGCGCGGCTACCACGCCGCCCGTGTCGACGACATCGTGCGTTCTGCGCGCACCTCTCACGGGACGTTCTACCTCTACTTCGCCAACAAGGAAGACCTGCTGCGTGCGCTCGCGGTGGAGTGCGCGCGTGAGATGGATGCGCTCGCGGAACACCTTGGACCGATCGGACCCGACCGTGAGGGCTACGAGGAACTCCGCCGGTTCCTCTCCGGGTTCGTGGCGACCTACCGCAACTACGGCCCGGTGATTCGCGCCTGGATGGAAGGTCACGTCGAAGACCGCGACGTGTCCAACCTGGGCGTCAAGGCGTTCACCGGCATTGCCACTGCGTTCGGTCGCCGCATGCACGAAGCCGGCGGGCGCGGCGACCAGGTGTCGATCTCGGCGCTCATGGCGATGCTCGAACGCTTTGCCTACTTCTTCGTCTCGCGCCGCCTCGAGTTCGATGACGCGCGCATGCTCGACACCGTCGCCCACATCGTGCACCGCGGGTTCTTTCGAGCTCCCCTTAGCGCGACGCGCTGAACCTGCCTTCGCGCGCGGCGAGGTACACGGCCTTTGTCGCGCCGAGCAGGGGTACCGCGAACAGCGCACCCACGACGCCGCCGGCCGACACCCCGACCAGCGCCGCGACCATCGTCGACGGCGGCGTGAGGCTCACGGCCCGACCGACGATGACGGGCTGGATGAGATGGTTCTCGATGTTCTGGTACACGAGGAAGATCGCGATGCAGGCGAGGGCCGTGCCCGCGCCCTGGGTGGCGCCGAGGAGCACGAACGGCACGGCACCGAGCAGCCCGCCGATCTGGGGGATGAGGTTCGTCATCAACACCCACGCGCCGACGAGTGGCGCGAGCGGGACGCCGAGCACCAGTGACGCGCTCAGCATCACCGTGCCCGCGAGGGTCGCGACGAGGAGCGACCCCGCGATGTACTTGCCGACGACTTCGTAGACGAGTTGCGCGAATCGGTCGGCGTCGTCGCGTCGATGCGACGGCACGAGCCGCCGGGCGCGCCGGGCGAGGTTCTCGCCGTCGAGGAGCAGCGCCGCCGCGAGCAAGATCGTGAGGAACCCGGCGGCGATGCCGTCGGCGATCGTGCCGACCGCGTCGACGACGGGCGTGTCGTCACCACTGAGGCGCTCCGGGAGGTCGTCGAGCCACTCCTCGACGTCGCGGTGAACGTCGTCTTCGCTGATGCGATCGCCGACGAACGGAAGGTCACCGAGATCGTCGACAACACCAGGGATGTCGTCGTCGAGGTCGCGTACCTGGCGGATCGTCGGCACGGTGATGAGCGCCAACGCGGTCGCGAAGATCAGGACGAACCCGAGCAGCACCAGGCTTGCCGCAGGGGTGCGTGACCACCGCGTGCGGCGTTGCACGAGCTCCACCAACGGATTCAACGCAAGCGCGAACAGTCCGCCGATGGCCAGCGCCGTCAGGGTGCGCGGGACCGACCGGACGAACCACACCGTGATCGCGAGTACAGCAAACGCGATCGCGAGGTTGAGCGCGGAGCGGGTGTCGAGATCGATGCGCGTCGGGGGTCCGCTCTCGCCGCTCGACACGTCGGTAGCGTACGGGCGAATGGCGCAGCCGGCGCGGATCGACGATGTTCCCCGAGTGTGGATCTCGTTGCGGACCGCACTCGCCATCGCGTTCGCGTTCGCGGCGACTGTGTTGGTCCTCGAGATCGCCGCCGACGCTCAGCGGGTGATCGCGTGGGCCCTCACTGCCGCGGCGGTTGCCGCGCTCGTCAATCCCGCGATCACGCTGCTCGACCGCTACATGCCGCGCGCGCCGGCGGTGCTGGTCGTCGTCGTGGTGGTGCTCGGCTCGGCCGGCTACGTCGTCTACCAGGTCGTCGACGATGTCAGCGACCAGACCAACCGGCTGAAGCGACTCGCCCCCGAGCGCGCCGCCGAACTCGAGGAGGACTCGGAACTCCTCCAGGAGATCGAGCTGACCGACCGCGTCGAACGGTTGGTCGAAGCGATTCCCGAACGGTTGCGTGGTGGCACGACCGCGGAAGCGATCCGGTCCGCCGCGAACCGCGGGCTGGCGCTCGTCGTCGGGATCGTGCTGACGCTCTTCTTCATCGCCTACGGCCCGCGCCTTGTCGACGGTGGATTCGCGCAGATTCGCGACGAACGGCGCCGGCGGCGCATCGAGCGCGAATTGCGCACCGGGTTGCGGCGCGGACTGTTCTACGCGCGCATCAAGCTCGGCGAAGTCGTGATCGAAGGCGTGCTCGCGTACGCCATCGCCCGCGCCGCCGACGTTCCCGGCCCGGCCGCGTTCGGCGTGTGGGTCGCGCTATGGACGTTGCTCCCGATCGCGGGCCTGTTCATCGGCGCGGTGCCGATCGTCGCGTTCGCGGCGGCGCAGTCGACCACGACGGCCGTGTTGGTCGCGCTCGCGTTCGTCGCGATCGGCGTCGGGGAGTGGTTCATCACCCGCAGTGCGGAACGCCAGTCCGTTCACGTCGGACCGTTCCTCGCCGCGTTCGCCATGTTCGTCGGGCTCGAGTTGTACGGCTTCATGGGCGCACTGCTGCTGTTCCTCGGCGCCATCCTCGCGGTCGCCATCGTCGAGGAAATCGGCCTCGAAGACATCGCCGAAGTGATCGACGGCGAGCCGGGTCCGGGCTAGAGGACGAGTTCGAAGAAGCGGGGCGCGTCGAGGGGATTGGCGCGGTACGCGTCGATCTCGCGGAAGCCGAGCGCTTCGTACACGTGAATGGCCGCGGTCATCGTGGCGAGCGTGTCGAGACGCATGGTGCGGTACCCCAGCCGCCGGGCTTCGGCCACCGCGTGTTCGGCGAGGGCGCGGCCGTGGCCACCGCCGCGGGCGTCCGCGCGCACGTACATGCGTTTGAGTTCGCACACGCCCTCGTCGGCGAACGGCCTGACGCCCGCGCACCCGAGGTTTTCTGCGAGGAATGCTGCACCGTTCGGCGGACCGTACTGCCGCGCGAGATCCGCGACCTCTTCATCGAACCCCTGGAAGCAGAGGTCGGCGTCGAGCCACTCCGAGTACTCGAGCACGAGCGCGCGGAAGGTCGCCCACTCGGCGGCGGTCGTCACCAGCCTGATCACGATGTCGATCTTCGCGCGTTCCTCACACTTCCCTAACCCGGACTTCCCGGGCCGGGACGAACCTCAGGGCATGAAACGCACGCACTACCTCGCTCTGGCCGGGCTTCTGCTCGTCGTCACCGCCTGCGGCGGTAATGACGACGACCCGGCGACCGAGTCCCCGTCGGCTGTCTCGGAGACGACGACTACGGCCGAAGCGCCCGCTTCGACCACGACCACGACTCCGGTCGTCGCGACGACAACCGTTCCGGCGCCGGTTCCCGATCCCGTGGCCATCGACGCTGACGCCTTCGACGCCGAGCTCGGTGACCTCGACCGACTCCTGGCCGACCTCGACGCCGCACTCGCGGACGCCGACGACGCACTCAACTCTTCGGAGGGATGACCATGCTTCTTCGCACACTCACCTTGGCCGGCGCGCTCACCGTGTCGCTCGCGACCGCGGCCGGCGCCGCGGACCCGCCGCCCGACATCGAATCGGCCCGCACGAGGTGCCTCGAAGCCGTCGCCAAGCGCTTCGTCACCATCGACGAACTGCAGGCGAAGGTCACCGACGCGACGGCGCTCACCGACAGCCATGAGGGTCAGCTCGAAGCCGAACTGGCGGGCGCGGAATCCGGCCTGATCGCACTGCGGCCGCAGATCGAGGTCGCGACGACCGGTGCCGAACTGCGCGATCTCTGCCCCAAGGTCGCGAACGACTACCGCGTGTACGTGCTCGAGGGCCCGACCGTGCATTTGACGATTGGCGGCGACACCGCGGTCAGCGCCGGTGACCGCCTCGACGAGATCGCGAACCGGCTCGGCGGCGCCATCGCCGACGCGCAGGCCTTGGGCGCCGACGTGGGCGACGCAGAGGTGTTGCTCGCCGAGATGCGCACGTCGATCAACACGGCCCGCACCCTCGCCTCACCCGTCGGTGAGGCCGTGATCCCGCTGACACCGGCCGACTACAACGCGGGGACTGCCCAACCGGTGCTGGCCGATGCCGAAACCGACATGCTGTCGGCGAAGACCGAACTCCGCGCCGCAGGCGACGACGCCCGGGCGATCGTGGAGATCCTGCGCGCGATCTAGAACTACACCCCGAGAATGACCGTGCCGGCCGACGAGAACCACCCACCCGTTCCGTTCACGCACGCCAGCGCGGCGTTCTCGACTTGGCGGCCGTGCGCCTCTCCTCGGAGTTGGCGCACGGCCTCCACCAACAAGAACATGCCCCGCATGCCCGGGTGGCAGTGGGAGAGCCCGCCACCGTCGGTGTTGGTCGGCAGTGCCCCGCCGACGCGCAACTTGCCGTCGGCCACGAACGCGCCGCCTTCACCCGGTGCGCAGAACCCGAGTGCTTCGATCGAGAGCAGCACCATCGACGTGAACGCGTCGTAGATCTGGCAGCAGTCGATGTCGGCAGGGGAGACGTCCGCCCGCTCGAACGCCAGTTTCCCGCTGCGCACTGCGGGCGACTGCGTGAAGTCGTCCCACTCGCTCATCGTCGTGTGCGACGTGGCTTCACCGGTGCCGAGCACCCAGACCGGCGCCTTCGGCAGGTCGCGAGCGCGGTCCTCGGACGTGAGCACGACTGCGCCACCGCCGTCGCTGCGGATGCAGCAGTGCAACTTCGTGAGCGGGTCGGCGATCATGCGGCTGCTCTGCACGTCGTCGATCGTGATCGGCTCGCGGTAGTACGCCTCGGGGTTCAACGACGCGTTGTAGCGGGTGGACACCGCGATCTCGGCGAGTTGTTCGATCGTGGTGCCGTACTCGTACATGTGTCGACGGGTCGCCATCGCGTACTTCGAGATGAGCGTGTGGCCGAACGGGGTGTCGAACTGCACCGGGCCCCGGGCGCCGAACGACAGGTTGGCGCTGCGGCGTCGCGCCTTGAGGTCGGCGCGTGTCGTGGAGCCGTACACGAGCACGACCGTGTTGACGTGGCCGGCCTGGATCGCCGCGGTCGCGTGCTCGACCATGAACTCCCACGCCGCGCCGCCCACACCCGTGCCGTCGACCCACGTCGGCTTCAGGCCCATGTACTCGGCAACTTCGATCGGCGCGAGCAACCCGGTACCGCACGACCCGACGCCGTCGATGTCGGCCTTCGTCAGACCTGCATCGGCGATAGCGCGCGACGCAGCCTGGTAGTGCAGTTCGTACGCCGTCTTCGTGTCGACGCGCCCGATGTCGGAGAGCGCGGCCCCGACGATCGCGACGTTTCTGGTCACGCGCGCGCCGTCTCCCCCGAAATTGCGCCATATGACGACCGAAACGGTCGCCGATTGTCGCAATTTCGGATCGGGGTCACCTCAATTTCCACTCGACCCGTTTGCCGGACGCGAACAGCTGCTGGCCTTCGGCGATCGACTCCTGGCTCGTGCCCATCGCGACGTACGCGTAGCCGAGGCGTACCGCCTCGCGCTGGGGCATCTCACGAGTCGACCACAAGGCGCGGACGGTGCCTTCGACGGCGAGGCGCGGTTGCGCGGCGATGATCGCGGCAACCTCGTGGGCGCGGGCGCCGAGATCGGCACCGGCGACGATCTCGCTGACCATGCCGATCTGGTGAGCCCGTTGCGCGGACATGCGCTCGTAGTTGCCCATGAGGGAGATCCGCATGATCTCCGGGAACGGCATGATGCCCGACATGTGGATGGGTTCGAACGACGCGCACATGCCGTAGGTGACGTGCGGGTCGAAGAACGTGGCGTGCTCGGCCGCGATGATGAACTCGGTTTCGCCGAGCATGTAGAACGCGCCGCCGCAGGCCATTCCGTTGACCGCGGCGATGACCGGCTTCCAGAGGTCGCACGACTTGGGACCGATGTTGTCGCCGGGGTCGTTGAACATAAACGGCGTGACGCCGGAACCGACGACGTCTTCGTCGGTCGTGGCGTCGGTCTCGCCACCCATCTGCTCCATGCGGTCGATGCCGGTGCAGAACGCCTTCTCACCCGCGCCGGTGAGCACGATGCACTTCACGTCGTCGTTGCGGCGCAGCCCGCGCCACAGCGACTTCAACTCGCGCTGCATCAACGAGTTGAACGCGTTATGCACGTCGGGCCGGTTCAACGTGACGGTCGCAACCCCGTCGGCCTCGGAGTACGTGATCGTCTCGAAGTCGGTATTCACGCGCGGCGCTGGGCGTCGATACCGGGGTTGGCCGACTTGAAGTGGTAGCGGTTCAGGATGCGGCCGATGTCGGTGGGGTTCCACTGCTTCGGCGAGCCGTCCCTCTCGGTAGCGAGGAACTGCTCGCCCATCTCCCACGGGTTGTACACGCACAGGTTGTTGCCGACCATGCGCAGCACCTGGCCCGTGACGTGCAGTGCCTCGTCGGAGGCGAGGAACACGACCGCGGGTGCGGAGTTGCCCGGGTTCATCGCATCGAAGGTTTCGTAGTCCTCGGGGTTCTTCACTTCCATGTTCGGCATCGCCTGGGCGACCATGCGGGTCGCGCCACCCGGGCCGACGCAGTTGGCGCGCACGCCGTAGCGGCTCAGTTCGAGGCCGGCGATGATCGTCATCGCCGCGATACCGGCCTTGGCCGCGCCGTAGTTGATCTGGCCGGCCTGGCCCTGGAGGCCCGCGCTCGACACGGTGTTGATGATCGAGCCGCGCGGTTGGCGGCCCTCCTTCGACTCGTTGCGCCAGTACACCGAAGCGTGGTGCATCGTGTTGAAGGTGCCGTACATGTGCACCTTCACGACGGTGTCGAAGTCGGAGGGAGACATCGAGAACATCATCTTGTCGCGCAGCACGCCCGCGTTGTTGACCAGCACGTCGAGGCGGCCGAACGCGTCGAGCGCGGTGCCGACGATGTTCTTGGCGCCGTCGAAGTCGGCGACGCTGTCGTAGTTGGCGACGGCTTCGCCACCGCGCGCCTTGATGACGTCGACGACCGTGTCGGCGGCGCGCTTGTCGCCTTCGCCTTCGCCCGACACCGATCCGCCAAGGTCGTTGACGACAACCTGCGCACCGTGGTCGGCGAGCATGATCGCCTCACCGCGGCCGACACCGTTGCCCGCGCCGGTGACGATGGCCACCTTGCCGGAGAGCATCCCCATTTGCGCGCACTCCTCGATCGAATGAAACTCGTACGAAACCTGACGTGCGCGTCACCTTATATCGGAGGGATTGTGGCGGTCGATACGAGTGCCGTGGGCGCGAAGACGGGCGCGTTCCGGGTCGCGCTCGAACGTTCCGTGCTTGCCAACTTCGCGAGATCGGTCGGTGACGCGAGCCCCGAGTACCGCGCCGCCGACGCGCCCGCACCACCGACGTTCATGTTCGCGGCGCCGTACTGGGCCGCGTTCACCGAGGACCAACCGCCAGACCCGACCAAGGGCGGCGGCAACGCCATGCACAAGCTCATGGGTGACCTCTACGCCCAGGGCGCGCTCGTCCTTCACGGGGAGCAGGAGTTCGAGTACCACCGCACGCCGATCGCAGGCGAGGTGCTCGACGGCGAGCAGACGATCACCGACGTGTACGAGAAGGAGACCGACATCGCGCGCATGACGTTCGTGGTCATGGAGACGGTGTGGCGCGACGCGCGTGACGGGTCGCCGGTCGTCACCGAACGGTTCAACCTCATCGCTCGTATCAGGAAGTAGGAGTCATGGCCCGCTTGCAGGACAAGGTCGCGATCATCACCGGCGCGGGGCAGGGCATCGGCCTGGCGTACGCGGAGCGGTTTCTCGCCGAGGGCGCCAAGGTTGTCGTCGCCGAGATCAACGAGGATCGCGCCAAGGTCGCCATGGATTCATTGAACGGTAAGGGCGACGCGATCTTCGTCGCGACCGATATCTCGGACCCGGACTCCGCGCAGCACTGTGTCGACGAGACGGTCAAGGAGTTCGGCACCGTCCACATCCTCGTGAACAACGCGGCGCTCTACTACGACATCGACAACTTCGATCCGAGCTACGAGTACCTGCAGAAGGTAACGGCGGTGAACCAGCACGGCGCGTGGCTCATGGCGCGGGCCGCGGCCCCCGCGATGGTCGAGCAGCAGTACGGCCGCATCATCATGCAGTCGTCGGGTGCCGCGTACGCGTACACGATGATGCCCGAGATGCCGTTCACCGGTCTCGGCAACTTCAGCTATTCCATCACGAAGTGGAGCGTCGTCGGCCTCACGAAGTTCCTCGCCGGGCAACTCGGCCAGTACAACGTGACGGTCAACTGCATCTGCCCGGGCGTGACGATGACCGAAGCCACGAAAAAGATCGTTCCCGACTTCTACATCCAGGGCATGACCGCGCAAACCGCGATGAAGAAGACCCTCGAACCCGAGGACCTCGCGGGGGCGTGCGTGTTCTTCGCGAGCGACGACGCCAAGTTCGTCACCGGCCAGGTGCTCGTCGTCGACGGCGGCCTGGCCATGCCCGGTTGACGCGCCGTTCGCATCTAGAGCGCAGCGATCAGCGTTGTGCCATTGCGGCTCGTCGGCGCGAGCCGGACGGCCGTCGGCAATCCCGGCGTCCATGCGTAGAGCACGCCATTCTGGTCGAACACGACGGTCTCGGACGGTGCGACGGCCCACTGGTTCACCTGCGTCGCGCCCGGTACGTCTCCGAACGTGCCGGCTTCGGCGTCGACACGAATGAGCGCACCGTCGTAGTTCTGGAGATACGCGATGTCGCCGGCAACCTTGTTCGTCCCCCATGTCGAAGCGTTGACGTCGAGATCGACGCGTTCGCCCGTCGCAACCTCGACGGCGTGCAGCGAGCACGCATGGCTGCTCTCGTAACAGAACTCGTCCTGCCAGAGGATGTGGTGTTCGGTTGCCGTCATCGACATTCCCGCGCTGCCCGCGTCGAGCTCGCGGCGGGCGCCGGTTCTGGTGTTCCAAGACTCGAGGCGCGGCGCCTGGTCGAACGAGGCCGGGATCGTGCGCAGGAACTCGTCTCCGACGATCGCCTCGGGCAGTGTGTGCACGGGATCCTCGGTCCGCGCTTCGCCGGTGATCCCGTCGATCGACATCACGTCGTACGACGAGTCGTCCTCGTGCGCGGTGAAGAGCCATGCGCGTTCGCGCCCGGCGGACGACATCAGGAGTTGCGCGGGGCCGAGCCGGAGCGGGACACCCTCGATGGGAATCCACGTCGCCTGCGCGCCGTCGCCGACGACGAATCCGCCGGTGACGGCGACGATCATGGGCCCCCAGCGTTCTCCGCGTGCGAAGCCGTCACCGAGGTCGAGTTCCGACATGTCGACCGCGCGCCGGGTTCCGTTCGCGGTGTCGATCAGGTCGACGCGGTTGCTCTCCACGTCGACGAGCGCGATCAGCACGCCGACCGGAGCCGAAATCCGGTCGGCGAGCGGGCTGGGCGGCACCGACCACACGCGGTCGAGGTTGACGACCGACGTGACAGCTCGGAGTTCGTCATTCGCTTCTTCTCGGCGACCGGTCGCCAGGTCCACGGTCTGGAGGAGGCGGCTTCCCAAGTCGTCGACGAGGACCATGCGTTCGCCGTCGCTGGTGAAGTCGAACGGCGCCGGCCACAGGAACGGCGGAGTGGGGGTCGGGGACGTGCTGCCCGCGCCCAGGGGCTCGCGCAACATGACGGTGCCGGAGGCGAGGTCGACCACGATCAGTTCCTCGTCGACGATCTGATCCGAGGAAACGCGCACGGCGAGCCGGGTGCCGTCGGCCGAGAACTTGCCCGCCGCGACACCCGGCGAGAACAGCGGCAACACGCCGGGCACGGCGATCGTGCGGCTCGACGCGAGATCAGTGATCTGGAGGTCGCACGATGATTCGAGGCACGAGCCGAACCACGCAACGCGATCGGGATGCACTGCGGCGACGACTGCGGCGGACGAGTTCGGGAGCTTGATTGGTTCGGAACCGGGCGTCCATACCGACAAGCCCCACGGGTTGTCTTCGAAGCGGAGCACGAAGCCGGTCCGTACCGCGGTGACGGCGACCGTGTCCGGGGGCAGTTGCACGGGCTCGGCCGCGAACCCGATGGCTCGGAGCACGCCGTCGTCGGCCCGCCACCAGCCCAACCCGTTGACCGCCGGGAACACGGTGACGTCGTCGAGAGCGACGACGTTGCTGTCGGGTTCGACGACGAAATGTCGGTCGTTGTCGGAGAGAAGCAGCGACCCGTTGGCCGCACCCACAACTGCCACGCGGTTCCCGCTGACGCCCGGTATCCGTTCGGTCGCGACCGCGGTTGGGTCGAGGACGAGCACATCGCCGCGGCGCGTCAGGGCGAAGCGGCTGTCGAGCGAATCGAGGAACGGGCCTGCCTCCACTTCAGGGGGGAGTGCGGTCGGCGCGGTAGTGGTCGGAGGTGGCGCGGCCGTCGTCGCGGGCGTCGACGCCGCTTCGTCCGTCTGCGGGTCCTCACCGGTACTGAACGAATAGGCGACGAGGGCGACCACCACGACTACGACGCCAACTGCGATCCAGCGGCGCCGACCCGGCCCCAGCGGCTCGTTCGGCTCGCCGTCGCTTTCGATCCTGATGTCGATGTCGTCGTCGTCATCCTCGGCGAGGAGTTCGACGACGTCGAGTTCGCCGGTGGAGAGGTCGGTGCGCCGCTTCACGACTTCACATCCGCGCGACTCGACCGGGGGAGTGCGTCGAACGGGATGTCGCGGTCGACGCGCGGTTCGACCGGTAACCCGAGCACGCGTTCGCCGATGATGTTGCGCTGGATCTCGTCGGTGCCGCCGCGTATCGACATGCTCGGCGCAGTAAGGAACAGCGTCTGCCACTCGCCGTTCGGGTCGCAGGTGATTCCGGGGCCGAGAATGCGCGCCGCGACGTCGACGTACATACGGAACAGGCGCGACCCCCGCAGCTTCATGCCCGATCCGTGTACACCGCGCCGGGCGGTCCAACCCATCACGCGGGCTTCGACGACGAGCGCGGCAATTGCGTTACGGATGAAGGGGTCGCCGAGCCGGTCGCGTTCGAGCGCGAGGGCGACCAGGCGGTTCGGGTCGAACATTCCGCCGCCCCCGCCGACGGCGCCGCGCTCGTGCCCGAGGCAGGTGACCGCGACTCCCCAGCCCTCACCCGTGTCACCGATGCGATCGGTGTCGGGGATGACCGCGTCGTCGAGGAAGACCTCGGTGAAGTGCGCGTCGCCGTTCATCTGGCGCAGGGGCCGCACGTTGACACCGGAAGCGTGTATGTCGATCCCGAACGCGGTGATGCCCCGGTGCTTCGGAACCGAACTGTCGTGGCGGGCGAGCAGCAACCCCCACTTCGAGTAGTGCCCGCGGCTCGTCCACACCTTCTGGCCGCTCACCGACCAGAGGTCACCGTCGCGCGTTGCGACCGCCGTCAGTCCGGCGAGATCGGACCCCGCGTCGGGTTCGGAGAACAGCTGGCACCAGATCTCGGAACCGTTCGCGATGGCCGGGAGCCAACGCGCGCACTGCTCGGGCGTGCCGTGCTCGACGAGGGTCGGGCCGACCAGTTCGACACCGACGAGGTACGGATAGAGGTCGGGTACTTCGAATGCGGCGAGTTCCCGGCGCACGATCGCGACTTCAGCGGGCGTCGCATCCAACCCGCCGTACGCGCGCGGCCACCGCGGCACGGCCAGTCCCGTGCCGGCGAGCGCGGCGAGGTAGCGCCGGCCCGCTTCGAGGTCGTCGCTCCCCGCGCCGAGGACCGAGGCCTGCGTGTCCGGGGTCCGGGGTTCCAGGCGCGCGCCGAGTTCCGCTGCGACCCAGGCCCGGAACTCGGCCGTATCGGACACGCCGTCAGCGCACCTCGTCTCGCAATGGGGCTTTGCGCACCTTGCCACTCGCGGTGCGAGGCAGATCCGACCGCACTTCGAGTCGCTCCGGCAACTTGAACCGGGCCAGGCCCGCCCGGAGCAGATGGTCGCGCACGTCATCCAGTGTGACGCCCGCGCCCCCGCGAACGATCACGAACGCGCAGACTTTTTCGCCCATGACGGGGTCGGGGAACGAAACGCACGCCGCTTCGACCACGGCCGGGTGGGTGACGAGCAGGGCCTCGACCTCCTGGGCCGACACGTTCTCGCCGCCCCGGATGATCACATCCTTGAGGCGGTCGACGATCGTCAGGTACCCGCCGTCGAACACCGCGAGGTCGCCGGTACGGAACCAGCCACCCTCGACGAACGCCTCGCGGTCGAGTTGCGCGTCGAGGTAGCCGCTGAGCATCTCGGGACCGCGCGCCAGCAACTCGCCCGGCGTGCCCGGTGCAACGTCGGCGAGCGTGTCGGGGTCGACGATGCGCAGTTCGGCCGCGCCGATGAGTCGGCCGTCGGTGGTCGCGTCGCGCTCAGGGTTGTCGCCGAGGCGACCAGTGGTCAGCGTCGGGTACTCAGTCGAGCCGTAGGTGCGTTTGCACCAGCAGTCGAACCGCGCCGCGCCTTCGCGCACCATCGCCGGCGCGACTCCGGCGCCGCCGAGGGAGAACATGCGCAACGACGACACGTCGGTGGTGGCGAAGGCTTCGTGGTCGACCATCGTGCGCATGAACACCGGCGTACTGATCATGACTGCGACGCGTTCGCGCTCGACCAGTTCAAGCGCGGCGCCCGGCTCCCACGTATCCATCAACACGGTCGTGATACCCGACGTGACCGGGAGCAACACGCCGTACGTCAGCCCGGCGACGTGCGTGACGGGCATCGGCAGCAACAGTGCTTCACCCGGATCTATAGCGTGCGCGGCGGCGATGCTGTCGGCCTCATGCCGCAAGCCCTGGTGCGTGTGCACCGCGCCCTTCGGGTCCGATGTCGTGCCCGACGTCCACAGCACGACTGCCAGGTCGTCGACGGTCACTGCGGCCGCCGGTGCCGCGCCTTCGGGAAGGAGCCCGTCGCGTACGACGATCACGGTTCCGTCGAACCCGGTCTCGGCGACGAGCGCGACGTAGTCGGTGCCGCGAAACGCACGGGGGATCGCAATCACCCGGGCGCCGGTCTGACCCAGGATGAAACCAACTTCACGCGTTCGCAGCGACGGGGTGATCGGGCTCGCGACCGCGCCGCAGTGCCACACGCCCCAGCAGAACGCGACTGCCTCCCACCAGTTGGGGAGCTGCCAGGCGACGAAGTCGCCCGGGCGCACCCCGGCCTCGTGCAGCAGCGCGCCGTAGCCGGATGCGACTTCGCGGAGTTCGTCGATCGTGACGCGTGCGTCGCCGTCGACGATCGCGAGGTGGTCGCCGTCGGCCGTCGCGAACCGGTCGAGGAGCGTTTCGTCGGTCCACGCGCCCGCGACGCGCCACGCAGCCTGGAGTTCGGGCGGTGCCGGGTGCTTCACGCGCCGTAGACGGGCGTCGGCGTGGGCGCCCGCGCGAGCAACTTCCGTACCGCGGGGCCGACCGCCGCCGGTTCCCAGCGCGCGTCCTGTTCGACGCGCGGGCCGTGGTGCCAGCCGTCGGCGACGGAGATGACGCCGCCTTCGACTTCGAAGACGCGGCCCGTGACGCCGCGCGAATCGGTACTGCCGAGCCACACGACGAGGGGTGACACGTTGCCCGGGTGGTTGGCGTCGAATCCCGATTCAGGTGCCGCCATGCGCTCGGCGAACACCTCTTCGGTCATGCGGGTGCGCGCGGCCGGCGCGATGGCGTTGGCGGTGACGCCGTAGCGGCCCAGCTCGGTCGCCTCGACGAGCGTGAGCGCGGCGATGCCCGCCTTGGCCGCGGAGTACGCGCCCTGGCCGACACTGCCGAACAAACCCGCGCCCGACGACGTGTTCACGATGCGGGCGTCGACCGGCTCTCCGGCCTTGGCCTGCGTCCGCCAGTAGTGGCCGGCGTGGCGGGTTGGTGCGAAGTGGCCCTTGAGATGCACGCGGATGACAGCGTCCCACTCGTCTTCACCGGCGCTGACGAGCATCCGGTCGCGCACGAAGCCGGCGTTGTTCACGAGGACGTCGAGGCCACCGAACGCGTCGATCGCGGTCTGCACCAAACGCCGGGCGCCGTCCCAGTCGGCGATGTCGTCGGTGTTGGCGACGGCCTCGCCGCCGAGTGCGGTGATCTCGTCGACGACGGCCTGGGCCGGTCCCGCGTCGCCACCGACGCCGTCGGCCGCGACACCGAGATCGTTGACCACGACCCGAGCGCCTTCGCGTGCGAACGCGAGCGCGTGTTCGCGGCCGATGCCGCGTCCGGCACCCGTGATGATGACGGCCCGACCCTCACAAAGCATTAACGCCGGGCTCCCCTTCACTGCGCCGTCGGTGGCTCCGCTGCGTCCGCACAGTGCCGGTTACCCTACCGGCCGACATGCGCTACGGGCTCACGATGTTCATCACCGACCAGACGATGGACCCCGTCGAACTCGCGCGCGCGGCCGAGGCGCGCGGCTTCGTGTCGCTGTATGTGCCGGAGCACACGCACATTCCGGTGAGCCGCACGACCCCGCCGCCGACGGGCGACGCCGAACTGCGCGAGGAGTACAAGCGCACGCTCGACCCGTTCGTCGCGCTGGGGATGGCGGCCGCCGCGACCGAACGGCTCGTCGTCGGCACCGGCATCTGCCTCGTCGCCCAGCGCGACCCGATCGTGACCGCGAAAGCCGTCGCGACGCTCGACCGCATGTCGGGCGGTCGCTTCGTGCTCGGCATCGGATTCGGGTGGAACGAAGACGAAGCTGCGCATCACGGCGTCGCGATGAAGACGCGGCGGGCGCAGACGCGCGAGCACATGCTGGCGATGCGCGCGCTCTGGAGCAACGACGAAGCCGAGTTCCACGGCGAGTTCGTCGACTTCTCGCCGTCGTGGTCGTGGCCGAAGCCCGTGAGCGGCCCGGAGGTGCTGATCGGCGGTGCCGCCGGACCGAAGATGTTCGCCGCGATCGCCGAATACGCCGACGGCTGGATCCCCATCGGCGGCGCGGGTGTGCGCGCTGCGCTCGAAGACCTGCACCGTGCGTGCGACGCGCAAGGCCGCGACCCGGCGTCGTTGCGCATCGTCCCGTTCGGAACCGTGCCGTCGCCCGGCAAGGTCGAGTACTACGCGTCGATCGGCATCGAAGAAGTCGTGCTCCGCGTTCCCGGCGGTTCGCGTGATCGGGTGCTGCCTGTGCTCGACGAATACGCCGCGCTGATCGGATGAGCCCCGTCATCGTCGGGCTCGACGCGGCCGGTACGCCCGACGCGTGGCGGGCGGCCGGGTTCACCGTCGTCGACGGCGCGGTGTGGATCGGTTCGGTGCGCGTGCAGTGCGACATCGGCGAGCGCGGGATCGGCGCGTGGGTGCTCGCGGACGGCCCGGAGGTCGACGAGGTCGACGGTTTGGCGACGAGAGCCGGTACCGCCGAAGTCGCTCCGGAGTTGACGCATCCGAACGGCGCGACGCTCATCGACCACCTCGTCGTGTGGACGCCCGACAGCAACCGCACGACGGCCGCGCTCTCCGGCATCGGCATGGAAGTGAAGCGGGTGCGTGAGGACGCGCGGCCCGGAGTGCGCCAGACGTTCTTCCGCGCCGGCGAGGTGATCGTCGAGCTGGTCGCGCCGCTCGAACCGGAAGGGGGACCGGCCCGGTTCTTCGGCCTCGCGGTCAACGTCGAAGATCTCGACGCCTGTGCCGTGCTCCTCGGCGATGCCCTCGGGCCCGTGAAGGAAGCGGTACAGCCGGGCCGGCGCATCGCCACGTTGCGTCATCGCGACATCGGCCTTCCGGTCGCCGTCGCGTACATGAGCGTGTAAGCCGAAATTGCGCCACTCGGCGACCGAAACGGTCGCCGTACGGCGCAATTTCGGGCGGTGGTGGGTCAGCCGCCGGTTTCGGAGAAGTGTTGGTAGTCCTTGATCGAGCTGTAATTGCCGCCCCACTCCCAGCCGATCGCGGCGAAGGCCGAGACCACGACGTCGCCCGCGTGGATCATGCCGGGGTCCTGGAGCGAGCGGTCGGTGTAGCGCTGCGCGGCCGGGTCGAGGACGTGACCGTCGCGGTACACGTACGGGTTCTGCACGGGGTTGATGTCGATCGCGCGTCCGTACGAGTGCTGTGACCAGCGGCTTCCGCCGGTGATCGCCCGGCAGTTGAACGCGGAGGTGTTGTTCGCCATCGTCGACGCGTCGTCGCTGCCGCCGTACACGTCGACGAGCTCCATGCGTTCGATCGGGTAGCGCGCGTCGAGCAGGGTGCGGAACACCGACGCGACGTCGGCTGCGACATCGGCGTGGACGACCAACTCACCGGTGTGTACCGCGCCGTCGAAGCCGAGGTAGTCGATCGCGAACAGCTCGAGGTCCTCGGACCCGACCGGGCAGCCCTCGCGCCATGACGCGGGGAGCCGAGCGGGGTCGACACCACCCGCCGGTTCCGGCTCGGGAACGGGTGCCGGCGGGGTCGTGGTCGCGGGCCGCGGAGTGGTCGCGGCCGGGGCGGTCGGCGCCGTCGTCGTGGTCGTCGTGGTGGCCGGGGCCGTCATCGAAGTGCTGGTCGAGGTGCTGGTGGAGGTGGTGGTCGACCGAGGCGCGGCGGTCGCGGCCGGCGACGCATCGTCGCCCGAGCCACAATTCGTCAACACGAGTGTGGCGGCGGCGACGAGAATCACCCGATGTACGACGTTCGGCTGGTGACCACCGCGCCGCTGCCGGCCGACGACCCGGACACGCCGCGGCTCGCCAGTGCGCTGCGCGCCGCGGGCGTGGAGGTCGATCTGGCCGACTGGCACGACGCCACCGTCGACTGGTCGACCGCTCGGGTCACCGTGCTGCGATCGCCGTGGGACTACGTCGACCGGCTCGACGAGTTTCTCCAGTGGGCGACGCATGTCGCGACCGTATCGGCGTTGTGGAACCCGATCGCGCTCGTGCGGTGGAACACGCACAAGTCGTACCTGCTCGACCTCATGACCCGGGGTGCGCCGGTCGTGCCCACGGTCGTGCTCACCCGCGGCGGAGCGGCCGCACTCGACGGCATCGCCGACGCGCAGGGATGGAACACCGTGGTCGTCAAACCCGCGGTCGGGGTCGGGGCGCGTGGCGCCGGGCGGTTCGCCATCGGCGACGAAGCGGGGCAGCGCCACCTCGACGAGCTGCTCGCCGTGGGTGACGTGCTCGTGCAGCCATACGCCGCGTCGGTCGAGAGTGTGGGCGAGCTGTCGATCGTGCTGGCCGAAGGGCGCGTCACGCACGGGGTACGAAAGCGGCCCGCGGCGGGCGAGTACCGCATCCACGAGGAGTACGGCGGACAACTCGAAGCGTCTGCGCTCACGCCGGGTGTGATCGAGCTCGCCGAACGCGTGTGGTCGGTCCTCCCCGCGCCCGCCTTGTACGCGCGGGTCGACCTGCTCGAACTCTCCGGCGGCTGGCACGTGCTCGAAGTCGAGGTCACCGAACCGCGCCTGTTCCTCGAACTCGGACCCGCGGACGCGACCGAGCAGCTGGTCAAGGCGGTGATGGCACGGCTGGGCTGACGCGGGCCTCTACGATCCGAGCCGATGCCCGCGCCGATCCTTGCTGTGTCCGCTGTATCGGTCGGAGCGGTTGTCGGCCTCGTCGTCGGGATCGTGTTGTCGGTGATCGTGTTCCGGACCGACCTGCGCAAACGGCAGGAAGGAACGCGCACCCGCCCGGAGTACCGCGGCTCGCTGTTCGTCGTGCCCCTCGTTCTCTGCGGGCTCGGCGCGCTTGCCGGGACGCTCGTCTCCAACCTCACGTAACAGGAAGCATCCCCATGCCGCTCGGCCAGATCCGCGTCGCCCCCGACGACTTCCCACCGGAAACGCACCCGTGCCTGCGTTGTGGCGCATCGGCGCCCATGCGTTTCGCGGGGCCGTGCGCGGCGTGCACGGCCGAGCTTCGGGCGACGATGCGTTCCGAGGGCAGAGCGGTCGACACCGAGTACGTGCCGAAGATGAACGTCACCGTCAACGCCGTGGCCCTGAAGGACGACTGACCTCGTCCCGCCGGTACGCTCGTGGGCGGCATGCCACCGGGTACCCGAGCGCGCGACTGGGCCGAGGTCGACTTTTACGCGGTACTGGGCGTCGAACGCGACGCCACCGACGACGACATCGCCCGCGCCTACCGCACGTTGGCGAAGCAGCTCCACCCCGATTCGGGCGCGACCGCCGAGCAGGTAACGCGCTTCGTCGACGTGACGACCGCGTACGACGTCCTCGCCGACCCCGACCTACGGCGCGACTACGACCGGGTGCGGCTCGTCGAGCGCGTCACGGTCGAAGCGGGGCCGATGCCGGCGTTCAAGCCCGCCAAGGTGCGGCGCGTCGAGTTCACCCGCAAACGCGCGTGGTTCGCGCTGGCCGCGGGCATCGGTTTGCTTGTCGTGTCGATTGTTGTCGGATGGGCCACGTGGTCACTGCACGAGCGCGACGCGCAGGACCGGGCCGACACCGTTGCGATCTCCGCGTTCCGCACCGAGGTCGACGGCGCGCCGTACGTCGCGTTCGACGTCGGTAGCGACCACTACGTCGTCCCCGAGCCCGAACGTAAGGAGAAGGGCGGGATCGGCGGAGTCGTCGACATCCGCTACGACCCGGACGACCCAACCCAGGTCATCGCCGACGAAAGCCGGGCGCCCCGCGACATCACGCTCGCGATCGTCGCGCTGAAGCTGTTCGTCGGCGGCGCCGTGTTCACGTTCCTCGGAACCCGCCGCCTCACCGTGCGTCGTTAGGGGGTAAATATTCCCCTCTAGCGACGCACCGGGTTAGTTGAGGGTTAGAGGCGCTCGATGATCGTCACGTTGGCTTGGCCGCCGCCTTCGCACATGGTTTGCAGGCCGTAGCGGCCGCCGGTGCGTTCGAGTTCGTGCAGCAGTGTGGTCATGAGCCGGACACCCGTCGCGCCCAGCGGATGACCGAGTGCAATCGCGCCGCCGTTCACGTTGACC
>Ga0163150_10003279_pt1 | contig 23031 bp, 17 predicted proteins | sample OliLakLV19P2IB_FD_148628 | JGI IMG/M metagenome (GOLD analysis project Ga0163150, IMG submission 148628) | Freshwater microbial mat bacterial communities from Lake Vanda, McMurdo Dry Valleys, Antarctica - Oligotrophic Lake LV.19.P2.IB | ecosystem: Environmental > Aquatic > Freshwater > Lake >...
GAGCTGCCGGGGACACGAAGACGAGGACATCGGCGGGACTGTTGCTGGAAGGCGGCGGCGGCGACGTGGAGACCGCATGGCGATGGTTCCTCGATAAGGCTGGCAAAGGCGACATCGTGGTCCTTCGCGCTTCCGGATCGGACGGATACAACAAATACCTGCCGACGCTCGCGCCCGTGCATTCAGTGGCCAGCTTCGTCACCAAAACGCGCGAGGCCTCGTCAGAGAAAGACTTGCTTAGCCGGATCGCGAATGCCGAGGGCGTTTTCCTTGCCGGCGGCGACCAGTGGAATTACGTGTCACGCTGGAAGGGCACCGCTCTTGGCAAAGCAATCGACGAGGCGTACGCACGGGGCGTGCCCGTCGGCGGCACCAGCGCCGGACTTGCCGTTCTCGGCGAGCACGCCTTTTCCGCCGAGAGGGATACGGTAACTTCGGCCGAGGCGCTCGCTGATCCATTCCATTCGAAGGTCACTATTGAATCCGACTTTCTCCACTTCTCTCCAATGAAAGGCTGGATTACCGACAGTCACTTCAGTAAGCGCGACCGCATGGGCCGTTTGTTGGTGTGGCTCGCGCGTTTGCAGGCTGCGGGCAAGGGAAACGTGCGTGGGATCGGCATTGATGAAGCAACGGCTGTCATGGTCGACCCGACGGCCAGGGCTGCTGTCGCGGGTAAAGCCTCGGTGTACGTGGTCCGACTTGAGGCTCCGGTGAAACGCTGCGTTCCCGGCAAGCCGCTCGACGGCGCTGAATATTCCGTATGCCGCATTCCCGCAGGCACCTCATTCGACTGGAACTCGACCAGCAACTGCGCGGGTGCGTCATACAAAATCACCGTGACGGATGGCGTAGCACGCTCCTCTCTGCCTCACTCTTCCCTTTACCTTTAGTCATAACTGTAACCAAGAACACGAAAAAGAGTCTCATTTGCAGGAGGCAGCCACCTGTGCGTGCGTTTGCCCGCTTGTCAATGCGTGTCAGGTTGAGAATATCGATTCTCATTCTGATGTCGACCGTTGTTTTGGCTCTGTCCGGCCTGCATGTCCATGGCATCGTGGGTGGAACGCTGGAACAGGCCAGTACCCGTGCGCGTGTGGCCGGCGATGCCGTTCAGTACACTCTCACAGAGGTCCGCGACAATGGCTACCTGCTCAGTGAACCAGCCGTCAGGCGTATTCTGAGCCGCAGCCTTGCCCAGGACTCCATTCTTAGCAACATCATTGTCCGGAACACCCATCGCCAGATAGTGGGCTCCTCCAAACCCGTGAACTCGCATTCTGTCGTCAGCTGGAGGGACTGGCAGGGTCGCAGTGCTCTTCGACGTGCACTGGATCTGTTTGGCAACGACGTCGACATCGCCATTGATGTCCCTCAGACAGCCGCGATGCCTATGGGTGTGCAGGTGTTGGTCTCGCCCGAACGTGTTCGTGCTGCCATGAAGCCCCAGTTGTTGGACCTGGCGCTCCTTTCCCTGCTCTCGCTGCTGGTATCTGTGGTGATCGCGATTCTCGTATCCCGGGTGGTCGGCGATTCTTATGACCAACTCGGACGAAAGATCGATGTGATCGCGAGGGGAGACCATCTGCACTTCACCGGAGAAGAATCGAACCTCCCGGAGATGGCGACTCTCGACAGCAAGTTACGATGGCTCGACCGGCAGTTCAGCGGAACCAGGTCTGACATGATGCGCATGCGCAGCAACGTGGCCACTATGCTCCGTCAACTGGACGAAGCCATTCTGGTGTTCGGCCCTGACAACCGGCTGCACATGGCTGGCGAACCAGCCGAGCGCATGCTGGCGAAGCCACGCGAGGAACTTATCGGCCAGCCCGCGTCCTTCGTCTTCCCGGAGTGGACCCCGGCCGGTGCGGTGCTTCACCGCGCCGCTTCCAGCCGCACCAGTGTCCATGAAGAGCCGGTGCGGTTCGACCGAAACAACCTGCCCCCCGTGCGCCTGCTAATGACGGTGGAGCCGATCGACTATGGCGACGGCTCAGCTTTCGGACTGCTGGTGGCATTGCGCGATGCGGATACCCGCACTCGGCTGCGTACAGATCTGGACAACGCACGACGCCTTTCCGCCATCAGCCGTATTACAAGCGGGGTGGCTCATGAAATCAAGAACCCGCTGAACGCGATGATGCTGCACCTGCAGATCGCGCAGGACAAGGCGACCAGGAACGCAGACTCACAGGCGGAGCTTCGCGTTATCGGCACCGAACTGGTCCGGCTCGACCGCGTGGTGAAAGCGTTGCTCGATTTCCACCGGCCGCTGGAACCAAAGCTCGCCCAGCACGACTTGCGCGACCTGGCGGCGGAAGTCGCGGCTCTTATCCGTCCTCAGGCCGAGGCGCAGAACGTGCAGGTGTTATTGGAGTCGCATGTCGACGAAGCAATGATCCTGGGCGACGCCGACCTGTTGAAACAGGGACTGCTCAATATCGCGTTCAACGCTCTCGAAGCAATGAGCAACCGTCGCGGTGGCATCCTGCGATTCACCGTGGAGCACACCAGCGGCGAGTACAGTATCTCGGTGCGCGACAACGGCCCGGGCATCCCACCCGAGAATCGCGACCGTATCTTTAATCTGTACTTCACTACCAAAAACAGCACCGGAACCGGCCTCGCGATGACCTACCGAATCGTCCTGCTGCACAGCGGCACACTGACGGTCGACAGCGAGGTGGGCAAGGGAACGTCTTTCCGCCTCGGCCTGCCTACACCCGACCCGCTACTTCTCCACCGCCAAACCGGCGCCAGTGTAAGCGCGCCAACCGCCGTCGAGTGAGATCACGTCGGAGTAGCCCATCTTCCTCAGGTTGTCGCCCGCGAGTGCAGACCGGAAGCCGCCGCCGCAGTACAGGACGAGCTTCGCATTATGATCCGGAACCTTCGTCTCGATGTCACGCTCGATGATGCCTTTGCTCAGGTGCATCGACCCGGCGGCGTGTCCGGCCTGCCATTCGCTCTCTTCGCGAACGTCGATAAGCAAGTGCGGCTCGCCGGTCTGCTTCATCTGCTGGTACTGCTCGATCTTAATTTCCTTCACCCGCGACCTGGCGTCATTCACCAGGGCGAGGAACGCTTCGTTGTGACCTTTCGACGGCATTGCCATGCCGACATGGTCGCATAAATGAAAATGTAGTCTATTTCGCGATATTGTAAGAACAGCGTACTTTAGACACCGTTACGGCCCAGATCAGCACCACCGCCAGTCAGAAGATGCTCACTGAGCTGCCGTCTTCCAGCCGCAGCGTGCTGAAATTCCCCGAAATGGCGCCGGGCGTCAATATCACCAGCAATGATTCCCAGGTGATGAACATTCAGGGCGCAGGCGCCACGGTGAACGGCAACCGCTCCGGCCGCAACGTCTTCTATCTGGACGGCAGCGACAACACGGCTTCGTTTCGTAATTCCGCCCTCCAGTTCCCGAACCCCGATGCGGTGCATGAAGTGAACATCGGCACGTCGAACACCTCGGCCGAATTCGGTAATGATGTTGAACACGCCGCCCGGCTGTTTGCCGGCGGTCCGCAGAGGCGGCGGCTTCATCGAGCTTTCTCGCGATATAGTCCGCTTGCTCTGGCGTGACATCCGGGCGTTCACGAACCTTCGCAGACGCAGCGCCAAGGCTCAGGCGTATGCGAGCAACTTCCTCCGGGGTAAACGGCACGTTTCCAGGGCTGTCGCGTTCAGTCCCACCGACCGGGCCCGGAAGGCGGGCCCGAACGGGGCTGACCAGAACTGTTGCTTCCTCTTGCCTGTGGTTGTACCTCAGTAACCGGAGCTCAAGAAGGCCCGACGCGGGCGTCTCAAACAGCGCGGCGTCACCGACACCGAGTTTGAGAGTAAGGTTGGGCGAGCCCACGTGCCCCACGACCAACGACAAGATGCAAGTCGGGCTATCCAAACTTCGAAAAGAGACCACTGTACCTGTAGCGAATTGTGCGCTGTCAAGATAATGGATGTCGAGTTTCTCGGGCTCCATGTCTTGATAGGGAAACCGAATCACCTGACCACACGGGACGTGAAGCCCAGTTTATCAACTTGCCTCCAAAGCTGTTGCCACCCAGCTCTGACAGGCACTTTGGCCACCTTCGATTCCTGGGGCGGGCCAACCGAGACTCTGGAAAGTTGGGCGTCCCAGACCAGACATCTCCGACGGCAGTTCCAGGATGGTTCACCAACGCGCGCGGCGGCAGCGGCCCGACGGTCACGAGGGCCGGTAACACTTAGCCGGTCAAGTGAACGAGTCCAGAACTTTCGATCTCAATTGCGCGTTGAAGCCGGAGTAGCGAGGGCATCGTCGGGTTGTAAACTCTGGCCGGAAAGTCATCATGGGTCTGACCCCGCAAGGTCCTGCCAGCGGACTTCTTGCGCACGCCACCCCATTGCTTAAAGAAAAAGGGGACTCTTGCGACTTCGCATTGCTCGCGAATGGACAGTACCCATTCTTCCTTCATTGGCCGAGCGCCGGGGCCACTTTCGCCGCCGACAATCACCCAGGAAATGCCCTCCAGTGGGAGGGCCTCCAAATCCTCTAACAGCGGTTCGACCGAGAGGAACCGCACAGTCGCCGGTGCCGCCTGAAGGTCTGCGATGCGTGGCAATCCGTACTTGCGGTCCTCCACGGAGACGCCCCACCAAATGTGGGCGTCCTTCGCGGCCTCCTGAAGCGGGCCCGCCAGCAACTCGCGAAGCCGTTCCGAACGCTTGGTCAGCACCTGGTACGTGTGCCAGTTCGCCAGCCGCATGGTCGCGGCCACTTTCCCGATGTACGACAGCGGTACGTCCTCGTGGAAGAGATCGCTCATGGAGTTTACGAAGATCATCCGCGGCTCGCTCCAGCGCAACGGTTCGCCGAGTTTGTTCGGTACCAGACGCAGGTCAAATCCCTGTTCGAACGGGTGCCCCTTCACGCCCCGGAAGCGTTCGGCGAACCGCTCGGCGTAGCAGTATTTGCAGCCCGGACTGGTTTTCGTACAGCCGCGAACGGGATTCCAAGTCGCGTCTGTCCATTCAATTTTTGACTGAAGCGACATGACTAATCCCAGAGGCTCCTCTGAGGGGTACTATATTTGAGCACATCATCCCAGAATTTGAAGGCGATCTCACTTCGGGAAAAGAGGGCGAGGTAGTACAACGGCAAGTTCTTTTGGTCGGAGCGAACAAGCCTCATGCGGTCGAGCGGTTTGGTCAGGTAGTCAAGCGATTCCATGCTCCTGGAGAACTCGGCAGCGAGAAACGGCCTGAAGTCGCTCCTTTTCACGCCTACTGTTCTCCAACGTTCACGCCAGTCTCTATTCCCCAGTGCCTCGTCAATCTTTGTCGAATTTCCATCGACGTAATGCTCATAGTTACGATTTGCATCCATCCCAATCGCCAGCAAGACCACAAAGTCCATGAAGACAGTCGAAAGGCGCCGCAAAGTTTCAAATTTGAGGCCAAAATCGAACGGATCAACGAGGCAAAGGCTCAAGACTCTGTTGGTGGCTGATCCTTTGGGGATTTGCCCCAGGATCTTGTCCACCTCGATATCGCAACTGCCGCTGACGTAGGCCACGTTGGCCTGCGGGCGCAGCCGCTCAACCCTCGTTTTCAGGGCCTCGAGGAGGTCTTCGTTTCCCTCGCAAAAGATGTACTTATCAAAGGGATCGGGGAGGGTCAAGGCGATCAACGGGGAACCTTTCAGAAACTTGCCTGATCCGTGGACCCGGCTGACGCCAGCCCCGGCATAAAGATCGATGTAAACCCGCTGATCCCACTTATTCTTCATTCCCGTGGCGAACAATTCATCATAAAGCGCCAAAAGACGATACTTTTCCGCCGCCCAGCCGCCCACTTCGGGAGTCAGTAGACCGTCAGCTTCTACGAAGGGATCGAACGAACCTGAAGCCACGAGAACATTCTATGACATTGCTGTTGCCGGTTGAACAGCGGCTCGTTCCGGGGTCTCGCGGTAATCCGAAAACCCTTACTCCGGTCAGGGGATACGGGTTATAAGAAAGTTTGGTCCGATGCCTGTTTCCACTGGCCGGTTTTCAGGTGACCACGGTCCGCTTGTACTTCTGATTGCCGGGGGGACAGCGGCTGAAGACATCGAGGGTGACTTAAAGGTAGCTTGCAGTGACCGTACAAATTGAAAAGTTGCCGGAAGGCTTGTTCCTCGCTACGTCGGACCGACTCGCCCGGTCTGGTGGCTCAGGGCGGACCGTCGCCGAGGCTCTGGAAATCGAGCGCGATGTCGCGAGAAAGCTCATTGACGCCCGGCGCGAACGCGAAGGCTCTCCCCATCTGCCTCCCCGTGCCGAGCAGCGAAGCTGAGCAGGCGCGGAAAGGGGGCCGCTACAGATTCAGGACCTGGACGCCGGGGATCTTAGGATCTACGAGACAAGCCGCCCGCTTCGGTGCGGCATCTTAATGACCGCCACAGCGCGATGGTTCTGTTCCACGATCACCTCGACGCTTTCCTGGACCAGGGCCAGTACGGCATGGATGTCGCGGACCAGTTCAGCTTCCGTAATGTGGAGCGTCGCCATGTCTTCGATCATAGTGTTTCTCTGGTAGCGTCAGTGCCCTGACGCGGCACGGAACCGGAGGGTCGGGGCCAACACGTGCCGGCGGACTCTTCCCACGCCATTACCATTCGACATCGTCGAATAAATGAAAGCGTAGTCTATTTTGCGATATTGTAAGAACAGCGTACTTTCTATGAGAACACGTCTTCTATGCGGCAGGGTGCTTTTGGCACTCCTCTGCCTGTCCTTTGCAACGTTTGCGCAGGACGTCACCGGCTCTGTTCAGGGCCGCGTCACCGATGCCACGGGCGCATCCATTCCCGACGCGAAAGCGGAACTCGTCAACGAACAAACCAACACCATCTCCACTCAAAACACGGAATCCGGCGGCTCGTTTATCTTCAACCTGGTCCAACCTGGCAACTACACGGTCCGCGTTACGGCTAAGGGCTTTCAGACCTCAGTCATGACCGGCGTCGGGGTCCAGGTGAACAGGGCTTCCCGAGCCGATGTGGCGCTGAAGATCGGTGGCGTCGCCGAGACTATTGAAGTCTCGGCCAGCGTGTCGCGCGTCGACACCGTTACGGCCCAGCAAAGTACCACCGCCAGCCAGAAGATGCTCACTGAGCTGCCGTCCTCCGGGCGCAGCGTGCTGAAGTTCGCGGAAATGGCTCCGGGCGTCAACATCAGCACCGGCGATTCCCAGGTGATGAACATTCAGGGCGCGGGCGCCACGGTGAACGGCAACCGCTCCGGCCGCAACGTGTTCTACCTCGATGGCAGCGACAACACGGCTTCGTTTCGTAATTCCGCCCTCCAGTTCCCGAACCCCGATGCCGTGCAGGAAGTGAACATCGGAACGTCGAACACCTCGGCCGAATTCGGCAAGCAGCCCGGCGGCGTGTTCAACATCATCACCAAGTCGGGCAGCAACCAGTTGCACGGCAGCGGCTTCTACTTCTTCACCGACAGCGCCCTCAACGCCAACGAGTGGGCACGCAACAAGTCCGGCGCTACGCGTCCCCCCGCGGCGTTGAAACAGATTGGCGGCACCGTCGGCGGGCCGATCAAGAAGGACAAGCTGTTCTTCTTCGGTTCATACATGAACTACCGCGACCAGGACGCCGGCTTCCAGAACACCATCCGATTCCCAACACAGGCCATGCTCGGCGGGAATTTCTCGCAGTTCCCGCAGCAGCTCTACAACCCCGACACCGGCGTGGCTCTGCCCGGCAACATCATCCCGCAGAGTCTGATGGACCCGGTCGCCGCGAACCTGCTGAAGCTGTTCCCGACGGTGCAGAATTTCGACGACCGCTACAATTTCTCGTTTGTGAGCCCCGTCCTCAACCACGAATTTCTGGCCAAAGCCGACTACAACATATCTGCCAGCCATGCCCTGATGGTCAGCTACTTCCACACCCGCGGCGATCAGACGCAGGCCAATACGGCCGGTCCTACCAACGTGCCGGCGTGGGGTCCGCAGATCAACGACAGCAAGCAGCATACGGGTTCCATCCGCCACACCTGGACGGTCAGCCCGACCACGCTGATCCAGACGCGCTTCGCCTATGCGCGCCACATCGCGGACCGCACCAACGCCAACATCGGCAAGGATCTCTCGGATTTCGGTGCGGTATGGCCGCTTTCGCAGGAAGGCGCCCGCAAGTACATCCCGCGTCTCGCCATCTCCCAGGGACCCACCGCCCACCTCGGATTCCTCAGCCTGTTCGACCAGAAGAACTGGCGCATCGGCCCAACGGTGTCGCACATCCGCGGCAATCACAATATCCGCTTCGGCGCGGAAATTCAGAAGGACGGCGTGGCTCAGTTCAACGACAACGACAGCGCCAACTTCAGCTTCGACGGCCGCTCTTCGTCGCTCACCCGCGGTCAGGGCGTCTTTGGCTACGCAATGGCCGACATGCTGATGGGTCGCGTCTCGGGGTTCGGCACCAGCGGCATCCTCGACTACAACCTCTACAACAAAGCGTACTTCTTCTTCCTGCAGGACGAGTGGAAGATCACGCGCCGGCTGACGTTAACCCCCGGCCTGCGATATGAGCTGTACTCGCCAGTGCAGGAAGAAAACAACAAGGCATCGGCGTTCATCCTCGGCCACAAGTCGAACCAGTATGCGAACGCTCCGGTGAACCTTGCGTTCCTCGGCGACCAGGGCCTCGACAGCGGCTTTACGAAACAGGACAAGAACAACCTGGCGCCGCGCCTCGGGCTCGCCTATGACGTCTTCGGCAATGGCCGCACCGTGCTTCGCGGCGGCATCGGAATGTACTACATGTACAACCCGATGCAGATCCGCATGTGGAATGCCGAAGGCAATCCGTGGCGCCCCGGCGCATCGGGCGGCGAGGCATTGCTGCGCGACCCGTGGGGAACCAGCAAGACCATCGTGTACCCGAAGGCTCCGACGCCGTTCAACCCCGACCCGGCCACCTTCCAGTACCCGTCGCGCCTGAACAACGTGGTCGGCTTCAATCCGGACTTCGCTACGCCGTACTCCACGCAGTGGAACATCGCAGCCGCGCATGACTTCGCCGGCAAGGTGACCGTGGAAGCCGCGTGGGTCGCCAACCGGGGCCGTAAGCAACTCCAGATGCTGCCGGGCAACTTCCCCGTCTACAGCGCCACTGCGACGCTCGCAAACCTTGAGGCTCGCCGTCCGATTCCGGGCTATGGACACGTAAGTATCATCAACACGCGCTCCAATTCCTGGTACGACGCGCTGCAGGTGAGCGCCGACACCCGCCTGTTCAAGGGGCTGACCTCGCGCTTCACCTACGTCTTCCAGAACGCGATGAACGTGAGCGATGCCGACCCAACCGGCAGCGGCAACCAGCAGACCGCGAACCCGCTGAATCTCGACAACGAGAAGGCTCGCGTGGCTCCGAAGCAGGTGTTCCGGGCGTTCTACGTCTACGACATTCCGCTGTTCACCGATGCATCCAGGATGCTCGGCAAGATTGCGGGTGGCTGGCAGGTGTCGGGCGTATTCCGCGCTTCCTCGGGCGATTTCGTCGACGTGACCCTCGGTGAGGACCGCAACCTCGACGGCACAGGCGGCGACCGTCCCAACGTGAGCGGCCCGATTCAATACTCGTCAGGTGACCGGGATCAGCGCATGCAGTCTTTTCTGTCCAACACGTCCGTGTTCTCCACTCCCGCAGTCAATGTGTGGGGCAACCTTGGACGTAATTCCGTGGTCGGACCTGGCACGTGGGGCAGTGATCTGAGCGTCCTGAAGAACTTCCGGTTCTTTGAAGGCAAGACCATTCAGTTCCGTGCCGAGGCCTACAACTTCCTGAACCACGCGAACCTGAATAATCCGAACCTGAATATCCGGAACTCGGACTTCAACAAGATCATCAACCGCAGCGGCAATCGCACGATGCAGATCGGCTTCCGATTCCTGTTTTGATCGGTGACTGGCTAATGCGCTGCTTACTCCTCGCGGCGGTCCTGCTTGCTCGGGTGGACATCACACCCTTGCGCGAGACCGCCACTGAGCCTCATCAAACCGACGACCCCGCCATCTGGGTGAACCCCAGGGCGCCGCATGAGAGCTTCATCTTCGGGACCGTCAAGATGGCGGCTCCTGACGGCGCCATCGCGGTTTACCGCCTTGATGGCTCGCGGGTGATGCGCATCCCCAACGTGGATCGCCCGAACAATATCGATGTGGCCTATGGCCTCACTGTCGCTAAGCGGAAAATCGATATCGCCGTCGCCACCGAGCGCAACAAGAGCCAGCTCCGCGTCTTTGAAGTTGTGCCGGGAACAGGGCTCAGGGACCTGGCCGCCCTGCCGGTGTTTGCCGGCGAAACCGGCGCCCGTGGCCAGCCCATGGGTATCGCCATGTATACGCGGAAGTCCGACCGGGCGCTGTTTGCCATCGTCAGCCGCAAGTCCGGTCCCAGCGGCACATACCTCTGGCAGTACCGGATCTCGGCGAACCAGGCTGGGGTCCTGATGGCCGAAAAGGTTCGTGAATTTGGTACCTACAGCGGCTCGAAGGAGATCGAAGCGGTTGCTGTCGACGCCGAGCGCGAGCACGTCTATTACTCCGACGAGGGAGCTGGCATCCGTAAGTATCACGCCGATCCGGCGCACCCTAAGGCCGCCACGGAGCTGGCCCTCTTTGCTCAAACCGGGTGGAAGGGCGACCGGGAAGGCATCGCCGTGCATGGGCGCTACATTGTCGCCACTGACCAGCAGCATCCCAATTCGGAGTTCCACGTCTTCCACCGTGATACCCTGCGGGAGCTCGGCGTCTTCCGCATCGGCGCCGATACGACGGATGGCATCGACATCTCCCCCAACGGGCTGTTTGTCGCCATGAACGACAGTCGCCACAACTTCATCCTCGCCGAGTGGAGCCGCATCGCAGCTGCGTTGAAACTGAAGCCTTAACAAGCCGTTCTTACTTGTTGTCATGAGCTTGTGACACAAGTGCGATGCCGTTGTATCGAAGTACTACTAACCTAATGTTAAATGTACAAGGTCTCAAGAGCATTCGCTCTCTTTCTCTGCCTTGCTGGCACAGCTTTGGCCCAGGTAGATCGCGCCACCCTCGCCGGGACCGTTACTGACGCCTCAGGGGGCGCTGTCGATGGTGCAAACATCACTGTCGATTCCGGCACTACTGGTTTTCACCGCGAAATGCTCTCCGTTGGGGGCGCCTTCCAGTTGCTGGCCTTGCCTCCGGGCAGCTACGCTATTTCCGTTTCCAGGGTAGGTTTCAATACCGCCAAATTCGAGAACGTCGTTCTCACTGTCGGACAATCGCGCACCCTCGACGTGCAGCTCACGGTGGGTGCCATCTCCACCGCGATTGAGGTGGCAGCCGACATCACTCCGCTGGAGCAGAAGAACGCCGAGATCGGGTCCGTCATCGGTGAACAGCAGATCCGGAACATCCCGCTAAACGGTCGCCACTGGGCGTCTCTGATGATGCTCGCACCAGGCGCGGTAAACGTAGGCGAGGGCAATCAAAACAGCATTCGCTTCTTTGGTCGCCCCCGCGACGACAACAACTGGACCTTTGACGGGGTCGACGCCACCGGCATCAAAGACCCTCGCCAGGAAGGCAACCTGCGCCTCGTCATTTCCACCGATTCCATCGCCGAGTTTCGCGTCAACTCGCTGCCGTTCACCGCGGAAGGTGGTGTGGGCGGCGGGGCTCAGGTGAACCTTGTCTCCAAAACCGGCTCGAATCAGTTCCACGGCTCTGTCTTCGAGTTCTTCCGCAACTCCAAACTCGATGCCCGGCGTCCTTTCGATGGCGCGAACCCGCCGCCCTTCCGCCTGAACCAGTTTGGAGGCAATATCGGTAGTCCCATTCGCAAGGACCGCACCTTCTTCTTCGCCAACTATGAGGGACTCTTCCAGCGCCTCACCGTTTCCCGTGCCGATGGGCTTGTCCCCTCCGCCTCCTTCCGCCAGCGCACTCCGGCGGCACTCCAAAGCCTGATCAACCTGTATCCGGTCGGCAATGCCCCTGGCGCCAATGCCAACGTCGACCGCCTGATCGCCCAAACCCCCGAGCGCCGCGACGAACATTCCGGCATGGCCCGAGTCGACCACCGCATTAACGACAAGCACAGCGTGTTCTTCCGCTTCGCCATGACCGACGGCCTGGTCAGCCTCATTCGCAATGGCCTTTTAGAAACCCGCGATTCCTTCATCCGTCCCACCAACGTCACCGCCCAGTGGCAGCAGGTTTGGAGCCCGAGGATGGTGAATGAAGTCAAGCTCGGCTTCAACCGCTCCGCGCTCACCCGGAACGATGTGGGGCGCATCCCGGAAGGTGTCTCCATCCCCGGCTTTACCTCCTCGCAGCCTACGTCCTACATCATCGAAAAGCCGAGCGCCTACTCCATCGTTGACAACCTTTCCTGGATCCGGGGTCGCCACACCCTGAAGTTCGGCGGCGAGATTCGACGCATCCATCTCAACGTCGGCAACGGGCCGGCCACCAGCGTCTCCTTCGCCAACCTCGATGCGTTCCTTCGCAACTCGCTCAACAGCGTTTCCATCGGCAGCCGCCTGGATACGGTGGGCGTCCGCCGCACCTTCTACTCCGGCTACCTGCAGGATGAGATCCGCTTCAGCCCGGAACTCACTCTCAACCTCGGCCTGCGCTACGAAACGTATACTGTGTCGGAGGACGTCTACGGCCGCGGCCGCGTCTTCGACATCGTACGCTGCCAGGGCTTCTGCGCCCAGGGCAGTCCCTGGTTTTTCAGTGACAACGACAACATCGCCCCACGCATCTCCCTCGCCTGGACTCCAAAGGCGCTCGGCGGCAAAACCGTCATCCGCACCGGCTATGGCCGCTACTTCGGTCCCGGGCAGAACGACGACGTAACGGCCGCCATCGACAGCCTGCCGGAGAACCTTTCGCTCTCGGCAGCGGACGCGCCGACGCTCAGCTATCCGATTTCGCCGTTCCTGGCTCAACTTCGCGGGCAGGGACAAACTCCCAGATGTGGACCTTTTCGATCCAGCGGGAACTTCCCGGCAGCACGGTGGCTCAGGTTGCTTACGTAGGCAACGTCGGTCGCAATCAGCTTACCCGGACTTACGTGAATACGTTCAACCCCGTAACCCGGACCCGCCCGTTGTCCACCTTTGGACAAGTCGATGAAAAACGCTTCGACGGCAATACCAGTTTCAATGGCCTGCAGTCCTCACTGACGCGTTCGTTCTCCAAAGGCTTCCTCTTCCAGGCTCAGTACATGTGGGGACACGCCATCAGCGACAACGCTGGCTCCGGCGAAGGCGGCCAGATCCAGAACGTGGCGTGCCGCGCGTGCGACCGTGGCGATGCCGATTACGACATCCGCCACACATTCACCGCCAACACGGTCTACCAGCTTCCCTTCGCCCGTGCCCGCTGGTACGGCGGCTGGGACTTGAGCGGCATTGTTACCGCCCGTACCGGCTCGCCTTTTAGCGTCTCCATCTCGCGTACCGCCGCCACCGTTCCCTCCGGCCAGACCCAGAATCAGCGCGCCGATTATCTCGGCGGCGACCCCTATGCCACCAACAAGGGACCCGGACTTTGGCTCAACCCAGCAGCCTTCGGACTGCCGGCGAGCGGCACCTACGGGAACTCCGGCCGCAACCGCTTTCGCGGGCCTGGCCTGTGGCAAGCCGACCTTGGCGTCACCAGGAAATTCAGGCTCACTGAAGCCGTCAGCGTGGACTTCCGCGGCGAGATGTTCAACCTGTTCAACCGCGCGCAGTACGGCAACCCAGTGAGTGCCCGCCAAAACTCGACATTCGGGACCATCCTCGCCACCGCCAACGACGGAGCCACCGGAACTGGAACCTCCCGTCAGGTCCAGTTCATGCTCAGATTGAATTTCTGACGCCAAAAGCGTTAGTGGCAGGCCAGCGGATACACGGCCGACGGTGCCAGACAGTTGTTGCCTCCACCGTCGGCCACAATTCCCGCACCCAGGGAAAACTCCGGCCCAGGCACGCTGTGCCCGAAGTCGTTCTGCGTAAACGTGGTCTGTCCGGGCAGGATCAGGGACAGCCGCGATGGATTCTCGACGTCCGCCAGCACGTTTCGAATGAACCGGTTTCCCTGAAGATTATTCAAAACGAACCCGACGCCCGCGTCCGGCCCCGCAGCGCTCCGGCTGCTGGAGATCCGGTTGCTGGACCATGTCACATTCGTCGCCGGACCGGACGCAACGTATAGACCGGCGAACGGAACGGATATGCGGTTGGCGTGTACAAATATTCTGTCGACTATGCCGAGCTCAATGCCGCGTCCCGACCTGGTTATGGCGTTGTTCGACACAATCGAACCGCTCATGTCGGTCATCCAGATCGCCGGATCCCAGGGCGTCGGAATTACAGAATCCACCTCGTTGCTGTCAATGGTGCCCAGTGTCCCGCCTGTAAGAATGAAACACGCATAATCCTTCGGAGCCGTGCACCGGTTGAAGCGCAGAGTTGCCCGCGTGCTCTCGTCGAACCAGATGGTGGCGTGGGACCTGTTATTCACCACGTTGATGTCCTCGGACTGCGTGAAAGCCAGCCGGTCGCTGCAGCCCTGAGCGTTGCATTCCGACGGTCCAAACGTATTCGACGAAACCAGCCCGTTACGGCTCCTCGCCACCCACAGGTAATCTCCCGGTGGCGCCTGCTTCACCAGTGTGCAGTTACGAACTGAAAATCCGTTCACGTTGTCGATGTCGATCGCCAGCCCCCACGACTCGATCGAATTCCCCCGGCAGTCCAGCTGCACGTTGCTGGTGTTCTCAAAGCGCAGGCAACCGGCGTACAAAGGCGCCTGCAAATTGCTGTTCAGATGATAGTAGCCGGGCGTCGAAATCGTCCGGCAGGAACTGATTTGCGCACTTGCCGGAAGGGAGAAACCGGTGATCCGATAGATCGCGCTGGAACTGCTGCCGTGGGTGCTGACCAGCAAGTCCCCGGTCTGCGGATCGACGGACAGGCCCTCAGGACGTGCAAAGCGAGGACCCGCCAAAAATACCCGCCGTGTGTGCGGCAGCGGGTCACCCGTGTCGTTGATGTCGTAAGCCGCAATTGCGCCGTTGCGATACTCCGCCACCAGCATGCCGTCAACAGGAAAGCCGGCCGACCCGCCCTTCACGTACACGAAGGCCTGCGTATCGACAACCGGCAGCGTAGCCCGGAGCGTCACGTTCGAAAAGTCGTACGTTCCCGTCGGCTCGGCAACGTAGCGCGCCGAATAGAACTTCCCGCTGGCCGTGAGGATCTTCAAACCGCCGTCACTGCCCGCGCCTTTCACGCCGTGCGGCACAAACTGCAAACCTCCCGGTGTGTCTGGCACAACGTCGACCGCTCTGCCGGGTCCCGCACTGCCCCAGCGGATCATCCCGACATCCACACCGCCACTCCCGGAGGCAATGGAGTAGAACAACACTTCTCCGGCGTTGAACGACGGGCCAAACACGGCGGATCCCGCGAGCTTCGGAGCCGCTGCGAACAACTTCACACTGCCCGTAAGTCCGTCGATGTGACCAGACGCGTCGCGGGTAAGACCAACCGAATAGAACGCCGCACCGGAGCCCTCGGCCGTTCCTCCAACAATCAGCTGGTTTGAATGGTCTGGATTCAGCGTGAGTCCGCCATAGGAGAGCGGAATAAATCCCGAGCTCTGTTTGTTTTGAAAAACTGGCGTGAGAGTATAGCCCGGGAACCCGGGCCCAAACGAATCCGCCTGCATCACAACAGCCGGAAACGCCGCCATGACAAGGATCCATGTTGTTCGCATTGGATCTTCTCCAACTCCTGCGATCACCACAGCGCCGAATTGTGAATTGTAAGGTCGTTCTTCGTCGTAAACAGGAAACAACCCTTACGGCGGTGGGAGAAATAGAGCCGACGCTCCGGGCTAATTATTGGCCCCTTCGGAACCCTTGTCAACCACCGCCCGGGTTAGTAACCGTAGCGCCGCGCGCGCGACAATTCTTAGCTTGTCTTCTCGAAGTTGTCGTCGATTCGGCGGATCCTGGCTCCAACCCGCGCCAGCTTCGCCTCGATGCCTTCGTAGCCCCGGTCGATGTGGTAAACACGGTCCACCACGGTCTCGCCACGAGCCACCAGGGCAGCCAGCACCAGTGACGCGCTGGCCCGCAGATCGGTCGCCATCACCTGCGCGCCTGTCAGCTTCGACGGCCCCGCAATAATCGCCTGACGCCCGTCAATCCGAATGTTCGCCCCCATCCGCTGCAGCTCCGGTGCATGCATGAAGCGGTTCTCAAAGATGTTCTCTTTGACGAACGTGATGCCCTCGGCCTGCGTCATCAACGCCATGTACTGAGCCTGCAGGTCGGTCGCGAAGCCCGGGTACTCCTCTGTCGTGATATCGACAGCTTTCAAATTTCCGGTGCCGCGGACGCGGACAGAATCGCCGAGGTCGTCCACCTGCACACCCGCCTGGCGCATCTTCTCGCTCAGCGCGGCCACGTGTTCCGGGACGCAGTGCGAGATCAGTACATCGCCACCGGTGATCGCCCCCGCCACCATGTAGGTTCCAACCTCGATTCGGTCGGCGATGATGGTGTGCTCCACGCCATGCAGCTTCTCCACACCGATTACGCGGATGGTCGAAGTGCCGGCGCCCTCAATGTTCGCGCCCATTCGGATGAGCATCTCGGCCAGGTCGATCACTTCGGGCTCGCGAGCCGCATTGCGGATGACGGTCTCACCCTGTGCCAGCACGGCCGCCATCAGGATGTCTTCCGTACCGGTGACTGTAATGCGATCAAACAGCACCTGCGCGCCGTGGAGTCCGTTCGGAGCCGCGGCTTCAATGTACCCATGTTCCTGACGCGTGACCGCACCCAGCTGCTCCAGTCCACCAACGTGCAGGTTGATCGGACGCGCGCCGATCGCGCAGCCGCCGGGCATCGACACCCGGGCTCGCCCGCAGCGAGCAACCAGGGGGCCCAGCACAAGGCTCGACGCCCGCATCGTTTTCACCAGATCGTACGGAGCGGTGGGGTCATTGACGCGGGTGGTCTCCACGTGATGTGGACCATTCGGCTCCTTGGTCAGCTTCGCCCCCACATGGGCCAGCAGCTTTTCCATGGTCCGGATGTCGCGCACACGGGGAACCCGGTGCAGCGTCATCGGCTCATCCGTCAGCAGGCAGGCCGCCAGGATGGGCAGTGCCGCGTTTTTCGAACCGCTGGCCACCACCTCGCCTTCCAGTCGCTGTCCACCTTCGATTACAAACTTTTCCATGAATCCCTACTCTCCCGGCGCGGCCAGAGCGCGTCCGATCACACCGTCGTGCTGGGCCAGCAGCGATTCCGCCGCTTCCCGCCCGAGTCCCCGCACTCCCATCACAATCGCTGTTCGCACGCTGCTCCCGGAGCTGTCGAGCAACTCTGCCGCGCGCTCCATACTGACCCCCGCAGCATCGCGAATGATACGCCACGCCCGGTCGCGCAGCTTCTCGTTCTTTGGCTGCACGTTGACCATAAGATTTCCGTACACGTAGCCCAGCCGGATCATTGTGCCCGTGGTCAGCATGTTCAGCACAAGTTTGGTCGCTGTGCCCGCTTTCAGCCGCGTGGATCCGGTGACGATTTCCGGACCGGTCAGCACCTCTATGCCGATATCGGCTGCGGCGCTGAGGTCGGAGTTCGGACTGCAGCTGATTCCAACCGTCATCGCGCCCATCTGGCGCGCACAGCCGATGGCGCCGAGCACGTAGGGAGTGCGGCCGCTCGCCGCTATGCCGCAGAGCACGTCTTTGGCGGTGAACCCGCGCGCCAGCAGGTCGCGCACACCGCTTTCCGGGTCATCTTCGGTAGCTTCCGTTGCTTTATAAAGCGCGTCCCAGCCGCCAGCCATGATGCCCTGGACCATGTCCCAGGGGACGCTGAAGGTGGGGGGACACTCCGATGCGTCGAGCACGCCGAGCCGTCCGCTGGTTCCGGCCCCGATGTGGAACAGCCTGCCGCCATTGCGCAATGCGTCGGTGGCTGCGTCCACAGCGCGGGCAATGGAAGGCAATGCATCCCTGACAGAGGCCGCGATCTTCGCGTCCTCGTCATTCATGATGGTCAGCATCTGTTCGGTCGACAGATTGTCAATATTGGCGGAGGCGGGATTCCGCTGCTCGGTGAGGAGTTGCTCAATCACTACACTCTAAGGGTACCCAAACCCGCCGCAGGTCGCGTAACCTTGCTGCTCAGGGCCGGCTCAGGCCTCTGCGCCGCCAGCACCCGAACATTTTCCCGCAGCCATTTTTCGCTGCAGCGCCGATATCAGCCGCGTATGAATGTCGCTCGGAATCGTCTGCGGTTCCATTCCTTTAAAAACACGAATGGTTTTCTGGGTCGTGTCCAGAACCACCCAGCAGTTGGGGCACTCGTTCACATGCTTGTGGAGCTTCGCCCGAATCTCCGGATCCAGTGACTCGTCGAGATATTCGCTCAGTTCATTCAGAAAATCTTTACATGTAAGCAAAAACGTCGTCCCCCTTGCGCTTGAACAAACGAGTCAGCTTTTCGCGAAGCTGCAGTCGCGCGCGAAGAAGGCGGCTCTTCACCGCCGGAACAGATATCCCGAGAGCTTCAGCAGTTTCCTCGGTTGACAGTTCTTCGATGTCCCGGAGCACGAAAACGGTGCGGAAACCTGGCTTCAAACCATCCACTGCTTTACTTAAAATATCCCGAAGCTCTTCCTGCGAGTATTTCTTCTCCGGATCCTCATCCCAGACGGCAATTTCTCGGGTTACCGTGTCCTCGTCCGTCTCATGCGGCTCATCAAGGGAAACCGTCCGGTCCGATTTGCGCTTCCGAAGCTTCATCAGCGATTCGTTCACCGCAATCCGAACCAGCCAGGTATAGAATTTCGACTGCCCCTGGAAGGTGCCCAGATTCGAATACGCTTTCAGGAAACTCTCCTGCAGAACGTCCTCGGCGTCTTCGTCGTTTTGGGTTATGTGCTTGGCAAGGCGAAAAATCTTGCGCTCGTACCGGTTCACGAGCGTGGTAAACGCCTCGGCGTCTCCGGCTCTCGCTTTTTCTACGAGAGCCTGTTCTTCGTTGTTCTCAATCGGCGGGGCTGGCGACATCGTAGACAGAGGCTCCCTCAATGATAAACCCTGTGCGGGAAATCACTTTGTCGATCCTGTGATGCCCGAATCCGTTTCGTTTTCCGAAGGTTTGACTGGCAACCTGGTGATTCCGACCTTCGCGATCCGGTGACGAGACATTTCCAGAATGGTGAACCGCCAGATGCCGTAATCGATAAACTCTCCGGTTCGCGGAATCTCCCCCGCCTGGAACATCAGGAAACCGGCGAGCGTTTCGAAACCCGCATCGCCCGGAAGCTCGATGCCGTACTGCGTTTCCAGATCCCGGATCGGCGTGGTGCCATCCAGATCCAGGACGTCGCTCTCAGAGCGGGGCGGTCCAGCCCGACCGTCGTCATGCTCGTCTTCAAATTCACCAAACACCTGCTCCAGAGCGTCTTCCAGCGTCACCAGACCAGTGATGGTGCCGAACTCGTCCACCACCATGGCAACGTGGGTGTGACTCGTGCGGAAGTCGGCAATCAACTGATTTACCGGCTTTGTCTCCGGCACTACCAGCGGCTTGCGGAGAATGCGCCGGATCCGAAATGGACGCACAGGACGATGCCGCTCCAGCGCAGCCCGCCGTTCCTCCCAAACTCGAATCAGGTCCTTGAAGTGCAATATGCCGATGATATTTTCCCGTTTTGTCTCGTAGACGGGCATGCGCGAGTACAGATGCTCAAGGAACAGCCGCAGCACCTGGTCAAGGCTGGCGTCCACCGAGACCGACACGATCGCGGTCCGGGGCACCATCACTTCGCGGGCGTTGTAGTTGCCCAACTCCAGCACGCGGCTCAGCGCCTCGCGTTCGAACACTTCCAGCTCCCTGCGGCTGGAAGCGATGATGTACTTCAGTTCTTCCGCGGAATGCCCGCCAGTGTGCGCTTCGCCGCTGAGGCCGATGAGCCGGCTGATGCCGGTGGATGTCCTCTCAATGGCGTAAACGAACGGCCCGGTAATGCGGTAAAAGATCAGGAGTACGGGGGCCACCAGAATCGCCAGCCGGTCCGCCTTCTCAATGGCCAGATTCTTGGGGACCACTTCACCCAGCACCACATGCCCAAAGGTCATCAACGCAAATGACAGAGTAAACACAACGCCGTGCAAAATGCCGGCGGTCGACTCATTCAGCAGCGGCGAAACGGCGCCAAACAGCAGATTGAAGATAGTCTCTTCGCCCGCCCATCCGAGTCCCAGGCTGGCCAGCGTGACACCGATCTGGACCACGCTAAGCAGCCGTTCGGGATTGGCAAGAAGATTGAGAGCGGCCTGCGCGCCTACGTTCCCGGCTTCGGCCTGTTGCCGGAGCCGCGATTTCCTTGTGGAAAGCAGCGCTGTTTCTGAGGCGGCGAAGAATCCATTCGCCGCCAGGATCAGCGCAAGCAGTATCAGCCGGTACCCGATATGGCCTTCGTTCATGCTGTGACGGGTTATACCGTGACGGTTCGCTACACTCGAATCGTGCGGCTCTCCCGAGTCTTGACCTATATTAACTGGCTGATCGGCCTGATTTTGCTGCTGGCCGCAGCCGCGGTTCTCTGGTTCGTCTGGCGACCCGTTCCATCCGCCGGCGGCGAAGTCCGCGCGGGCGTTTCCCAGCCAGGCACCATCACGCGCGACAGCCTGGGCATTCCTCACATCAAAGCCGCAAGCATAGAAGATGCGCTCTTTCTCCAGGGCTATGCGACCGCTCAGGACAGGCTTTGGCAGATGGAAGCTATGCGGCGCTATGCGTCCGGACAATTGTCGGAGATCATAGGCCCAGCCACGCTCGAAACCGACAAAGAGGCCCGCAGACTGCGGCTTCGACGTCTGGCGGAAGAACACGCTCAAACCCTGCCCGCCGACGACCGTCGCTTTGCAGCCGCTTACGCACGTGGGGTCAACGCCTTTATCGCAGGCCACCGCGGGAAGCTGCCCGTCGAGTTCACAATCCTTGGGTTCGAACCTCGCGAATGGACCATCGCCGATTCCATGGTGGCCGGACTCCAGATGTTCCGCGATCTCACCAGCTCCTGGAAGGACGACGTGTTGCGCGCCACGTTGTACTCAGGCCCGAACCCAGCGCTCGCACGCCAGCTCTTCCCCCCTCGCACGGGGCTCGAAATGCAGCCCGGCTCCAATGCCTGGGCGGTTGCCGGAAATCTGACCGCGTCCGGCAAACCGCTGCTCGCCAATGACACGCACCTCGAATGGGGCATGCCCTCCACGTGGCACATGGTTCATCTGGAGGCCCCCGGCTTCAATGTCACCGGATTCGCGCTGCCCGGCGCTCCTTCGGTCATCATCGGGCACAACGACTTTATCGCCTGGGGCGTAACCAACCTCGGCTTCGATGTGCAGGATCTTTACGTGGAGCGGATTGACCCGCAGACGGGACTCTATCTGTTCCGTGGTCAGCAGGAACAGGCCCGGCCGGAGCGTGAAGTGATTCGCGTCAAAGGACAGCAGTCTGTGGAGATCAACAACTTCGTCACCCGGCATGGACCGGTCTGGACGGGAAGCTCCGTCGGTGCTCTGACGCTTCGCTGGTCGGCGGCCGAGCCAGGTCGCTTCCAGATCCCATTCATCCAGATCAACCAGGCTCGTAACTGGACGGAGTTCCGTGAGGCGTTGCGCCGCTTCTCCGGGCCGGGCCAGAACTTCGTTTATGCCGACCGTGCCGGCAACATCGGCTATCAGGCCAGTGGGCTGCTTCCGATACGCCGTGGCTTTAGCGGAAGCCTGCCGCTGGACGGCATCTCGGGTCAGAACGAATGGGACGGCTTCATTCCGTTCGACGATCTGCCACGCGCCTTCAATCCCGCTGGCGGCCTTATCGTCACCGCCAATCAGAACCCGTTCGCGGAGGACTTCCCCCACACTGTCGATGGCGAGTTCGATCCCGGCTTCCGCTCACGCCAGATCAAAGCCATGCTCAGCTCCAAAGGCGGATGGAAGGCCGAAGACATGAACATGGTGCAGCGCGACGTGTACTCCGAGTTCATGCACTTTCTGGCACAGGCGGTCGTCGCCGCCTGCGATGCAAAGAAGTGTACGGGCGAGAATCAGTCCGACGCGGTGGCGCAGCTTCGAGGGTGGAACGGGCAGATGGAGAAGGGGCTCGCCGCGCCCATGATCGCGACACTCGTATACCAGCAAATGCGGCTCGCGCTGGTGAACCGCGTGGGCACTGCAAACGTAAAGTATGAGGACGCCATCGCCTACGCGGTCATCTGGCGACTGCTGCACGAACGGCCAAAGGAGTGGTTCGCCGACTGGGACGCCGAAATCGCGAAGACCCTGGTTCCAGCCCTCGAAGAGGGTCGGCGGCTGCAGGGCCGCAACGTGAACAAGTGGGATCACGGCGTGTTCATGGCGCTGGAATTAAAGCACCCGATTCTTAGCCGCGTACCGTGGGTAGGCGGGTGGTTCAACATCGGCCCGGAGTACATGAGCGGCTCGGGCACAACGGTCAAGCAGACCGGCCGCCGCATCGGGCCGTCGATGCGGTTCGTCGGCGACACCAATGACTGGACGCGCTCGCTGGCCAACGTGACGGTCGGCGAAAGCGGACATGTACTGTCGCCCCACTATAAGGACCAGTGGCAGTCCTACTGGGCCGGACGGAGCCTTCCCATGCTGTGGGGCGATCAGGTCAAAGGCGACGTACTGCGAGTCACACCGGAGCGCTGATGCTACCTCCCCTGCCCGACCTCGACTCATCTCTCCTTGCACGGCTGCTGGAACTCCGTGTCCTGCCCGAGTTTGTGCGGTCCTCGTCGGTGCGGCCTGACACGCTGTTCAGCCCGCTGCGGCTGACCCGGGAAGCCTCGCTCCGTGATGACCCGAGGTACGTACTGCTCCGCGAGACCTTCTGCCGGCCCGACTTCCACGAGCCTCTCTGCGTGATGG
>Ga0163150_10003282_pt1 | contig 23018 bp, 20 predicted proteins | sample OliLakLV19P2IB_FD_148628 | JGI IMG/M metagenome (GOLD analysis project Ga0163150, IMG submission 148628) | Freshwater microbial mat bacterial communities from Lake Vanda, McMurdo Dry Valleys, Antarctica - Oligotrophic Lake LV.19.P2.IB | ecosystem: Environmental > Aquatic > Freshwater > Lake >...
TCGTAATTCAGGCTGAACCCGAGCGAGAACATCCAGTCCCAGAGTTCGGGCGAGTACGCGAGGTTTCCGGGGTAGCCGTCCGGATGCCACCCCTCCATCGGACAATTCTCCACAGCCAGCGTCACCCCGCGTTCGCCGGCGTAGTCGACGAGCGGGGCGAGAATCCCCCCGGCGGCGGCAAGATTCTCAGAGACGGATTTCGTCACATCCCGACCAATGAATGTTCCGACATTTACCAGCTCGAGCCGCTTTGCCACGTCGACGCAACGTTTGAGGTGCTCGTGTATCTCGTTTCGTCGATCGCGGTCATGGTGGAGGTTGTTCTCGTAGTACCCAAGCGCTGACACCGCGACACCGGTCTCAGCGAGGACCTGCCGAACACCGTCTTCTTCGTCCACGCTGAAGTTCGATGGGTCAATGTGGCTGGGACCCGCGCCCCTGCCGCTGCGTGGCCAGGCCGAGACCTCGAGCGAGTCATAGCCATCGCCAGCAGCCCAGTGTGCCAGCTCACTGAATGTCGCGGTTGGCAGGCATGCAGTAACGAATCCGAGTCGCATCCCGGTAGTCTCCTCTGGTTGTATAGCTACGTCAGGTTGTTGAGCCGAGTCAAGCGTTGGTGATTCGTGAAAAGAGCTCTCGCGATGCCGCTTGCATGCGCCGCGGTGGCAGGCCGCGCGCGACCATCTCAAGGTCGTCGACCACCAGTTGGCCGAGGTCCCACATTCCCTCCCGTACCGAACCGGCGCGGTGAGACGAGAGCACCGCCGCGTCAGCTTGCCTGATTGGATGGTCCGCTCGGAGGGGCTCGTCGGGAAAGACATCGATCGCTGCGCGAAATCGACCATCGAGCAATAACTCAGTCATTGCATCAAAGTCGACCACGTGCGCGCGGCTGACAAGAATGAGCACCGCGTCCTCGCGGATCGTCGAGAGGAGTCGTCGATCAAGCACGGCTGCGTTCTCGGAGCTTGGCGCGGCAAGCACAAAGATGAACCGCGAGCTCGATACGAGGATTTCCAAGTCGACCGGTTCGACCCCGACGCTGCGAAGATATCCATCGCCGAGCCATGGATCGTATGCACTGATCGTGACCCCGAACGGCATCAGTAGTGGCTTGAGGGCCGTCGCGATCCCGCCAAACCCGATGAAGCCGACCGGCTTGTCGTAGAGCATGAAGGTTGACTCATTCCCGGCGTGCATCCACCCCTCACGATGCTCTCGCATCGCGCGGTCACCAATGGGAATCTCACGGCACGACGCGAGAGCGAGTCCAAGTGCCATCTCGGCCACCTGACGAGCGAACCCCGGAGCTGCGGTCAATACGTGAATCCCACGCGCGAAGGCCTCGTCATAGTCGAGCCCGCGTGGGATCCCGCCGCCAACGTCCATGATGGCCTTCAGTCGCGGATAGTGCCCGGCAAGTTCCCCGTGTCGCCACTGCGAGCAGATCAGCACATCGGCTGACTCAAGAGCGGCCATCGCCTGATCGGTCGGCATTGGCTCGTCACGCGCCCAAGTGATGTCAACGAGTGCCCCAAGACGAGCGCGATCCGCCGCCGAGAACACCTCGTCGACCCGTCGACCGTACATGTCTACGAGGACGGAGAGTTTGTGATTCACACGATGCCTTTCAGATTGCGTGCCGGTGGCACCGACGAAACTCAGTCCTTGACGGCGCCGCTCGCGAGACCGGCAACGAAGTTTCGTTGGAAGAACAGGAACAAGAGGATTACCGGGACGGTGATGATGATGACCGCGGCTGAGAGCAGACCGTAGTCAGTGTTGAACCGGCCACTGAGGAGGAGCATCGCAATCGGGAGCGTGCGCACGCTCTCACTTGTCAGGAAGACCAAAGGCAAGAGCAGGTTGTTCCATGTCCAGAGGAACTCAAGAAGAGCCACCGTCAGGACACCGGGTCGAACGAGCGGGAGCATCACGCTCCAGAAGATCCTCAGCTCGGACGCACCGTCAACGCGTGCGGCATCCTCAAGCGCGTCTGGCAGGCGCAGAAAGAAGGCGCGCATGAGGAAGGCGAAGAATGGCAGGCCCACGGCGATGTGCGTGATCACAACGGCGGCATAAGAGTTCAAGAGCCCGAAGTCCCGCATGACCGAGTAGAGCGGAAGGATAATCGCGGTGATTGGGATGGTGAGCCCGAGCAGCAGCAGCAAGATGACAAAGCGCCGCCCTAAGAACTTCATTCGCGCAAGTCCGTAGCCGGCGAGTGATGCGATGATCACCATCCCCACGACCGAAGCCAATGAGATAGTCACACTGCTCAGGAAGTAGACGCTAAACCGGCCCGTCGTCCAGGCTTCGATGAGGTTGTCGAACGTCGGTGGATTCGGAAGGCCGTAGGGGTCTCCACGACTTGGGGGCGGTCCTTGAAGGCCGTTGACCACGCGAGGAGCAACGGCCCGATCGCAAACAGTGCGACGATCGTGAGGTAGGCATAGAGACCCAGCCCCGGGAGGCGCTGGCGTGCCGTCCTCCGCCGCCGGGCGGGTGGACGCGTCTTCGCCGGCGACGTCGTCTCAGCGACAGTCAGGTTAGTCATCGTTCCTCTCCCGGATGACGATCGAGATCACGGCGGCAATGAGCACGATCACCATGAACGCGACGGCAATGGCGGCCCCATAGCCGAAATCAGCATTAGTGAAGCCACGTTTGAACATATAAGTTGCGAGGACTTCAGTCGAGCCAACCGGCCCACCGCGGTTTGTCGCCCAAATGATGTCGAATGTTTGGAACCCACCGATTATTTCCAAGAGGAGCACCACCGTGATTACGGGCCTGAGCTGAGGGACCGTAACGTTGACAAACGTCTGGAACGTATTGGCACCATCGACCTTCGCTGCGTCGTACAGCGAGTGATCAATCCCCTGAATCCCCGCCAGAAAGATTACTACCGAGAGCCCGAACCCGGCCCAGGAAGCCGCGAGCGCTAGCGCCACCAGCGCGGTGTTTGGATCGCCGAGCCACCCTCGGGTGATCGAGTCCAAGCCAATGGTGGACAGCACCGCGTTGGCCAACCCGTCTGGGTTGTAGATCCACTTCCATACCAGAGCGGTCACGATCGACGCCTGAACGACCGGAAGGAAGAATATGAGCTGGAAGATCAGCCGCCCTTTCCCGACACGCGCGAGCGCCGAGGCGGTAACCAGTCCGAGCAACACGTTGAAGGTGACCAAGATGGAAAGGAATAGGAGATTATTCGCGAGTGAGCGCCAGAAGATCGGGTCAACGAACAGCCTCGAGAAATTGTCGAATCCGACGAACTCGCGAATGGGCGAAAGCCCGTTCCAATCAACGACAGACATTCCGAACAATTCGATCGTCGGTCGAACAACGAACACCAGATAGAGCAGCAGACCAGGCGCCAAGAAGGCGTATGCAGCGACGCTGCGTTTGACGGCCCTGTGTCGACGCCGCGACTGGAGTGACGGCACATTCTGCTGGTGCCGGTGAGGTCGAACCCCGCTGCCGTCGGCGGGTGTGGCGATCGACTCGATCGTGTCAGTCAATGCTGTGTTGCCTTCCTAATGTACTCGGCTCCGTGCGGCGATCTGTCGCCGCACGGAGCCGAGTCATGTCATTCGCCTGCTAGGGCTATCCGCACGTGGGAGGGTTGCCCGCGGCGAACGTCTCGCCTGAGTCCTTCCCCGTTTGCCATGCGGCCTGAATTGCCTCGTTCAACTGGGTTGCATCAACGGAGCCCGCCAGGACTCCTTGTACCGATGACATGGTCACCTCGAACTGCCCCCCTGGCGTGACTCCCTCAAGGAAAGCTGGCACCACACCATTGTCGCGAACGGCGTTCATGGCGGCCAGTAGCTCCTTAAGCGCCGACGGCAACTCAACGGAGTCGATGTCTACAGGCCCAACCGGAATGAGGCCACCTTCCAGGATCGACGTGCGGCTCGAATCCGTAAAGAACAGGAAGTTGAGCAGGTCGACGCTCTGATCGATCTTCGACGAGCTGGCATTGACGTACCAACCTTCACCGGGGCTCGCGTTTGCCAGTTGGAGTCCGCCGGTCGGGTTAGGAAGCGCGAAGATCCCGATGTCATCGAAGGCTTCACCTGCATCCTCGATGGCTCCAGGGATCACGAATCCACCGGTATACGTCATGGGCGACACTCCGGTGTAGAAGTCCGCCATGGTGGCTTGGTAATTGTATGCAAGGGGTTCGGGACCGAAGGCACCGAGTCCTTGAAGCTCCACGAACTTCTCGGACGCAGCGATATAGTCCGGGGAGTCCCAAGTGCCGTCACCAAACAACGTCTCCTGGATGCCCTCGGGCCCGGCCGAGAGGCCCCACATGGCACCAAGCATCTGTGTCAACGGCCACCCGTCCGCACCAGGTGCGCCGATGGGAATGTCGTACCCGTTCTCCTGCAAGGTCGCAATGATCGCGAGAAGTTCGTCCCACGTCTTCGGGACCTCGAGGCCGAGGTCCGCAAAGATCGACTTGCGGTAAAACATGCCGGTCGACTCGATGCTGTTCGGAATCGCCCAGAGGCTTCCGTCCGACGAGACGAGCGATGCGAGGTCAGTGGGCAGAGTGTCGTTCCACCCGAGGTCGCAGTACTGGGTGGCGAGGTCTGCAACCAGACCCGACTGAATGAACGCCTGTGGCTGGCCCGGGCTGATGTCGCCCACCCACATGTCCGGTCCTTCACCCGCACTGAGCGCGGGGAGCAGGGCTGGCGGGTTGAGCTCCGGACCCATCGCCGTGATCTCCACCGTGACGTCCGGATTGGCCTCATCCCACTGCTGAATGAGTACTGTGATGGCGTCTGCTTGGCCCGGTTCGAAGCCGTACCAGAGGTTGAGGACGGCGCTCTCTTCGGGTGACGCACCGCCAGCGGTACATCCAGTCACGACAACGCTCAGCGCCGCGACGCCGGCCACCAAAGCGATTCGCCTTGTGCGCTGTGGTTTGTTAATCATTTTGCTCTCCTTTGAGAAGTGAAATGCAAGTGACACATTCCGTGAATTATCGCACGACTTAACATCCAACCGCAACCCCTAGATCGTCAATCGTCTCTGAAGAAGGGACGGGTGATAGATGGCGGGAGGGGACGAAGACTCCACCCGACGACGAAGGGAATCGAGCGACTCGCGCTGACCATGGTCGGCGCGGTACTGCACCAGTGCGTTCCCGATCGCGGCGGCCTCGACCGGTCCGGCCAAGACCGGCAGCCCCGCCCGGTCGGCGGTGAGCTGACAAAGGAGGCTGTTACGCGCGCCGCCCCCGACAAGATGGATCGTCGTTGGCTGCACCTCGCACAGTTCGGCGAGTGAACGAACGCTCCGGGTAAAAGACTCTGCGAGGCTTTCGAGCACGCACCGCAGGACCGCCGCGAGGCCTTGCGGTGCCTGTCGACCGCGGCTCGTGAACCACTCATGAATCGCGCGACGCTCGCCGCCGACACGGAGGAACACCGGGTCTTCAACATCAAAAACCATCCCCGCCGGCAGCGTGACTTGTTGTGACATCGCCAATGCATCCTCAATCGAGACGTGGGCGCTGGTCGCACTCTTATCCCGCAGGACCGCCATGAGGATGCCGAGACCCATCACGTTGGTCTGAAAGCGCACGCGGCCGTCGACTCCCCGTTCGTTCGTGAACCCGGCCAGTCTGGCTTCCTCAGTCAGCACAGGTTGCTCAAGTTCAGTACCGGTCAACGCCCACGTTCCGCAGGATATGTAGACCGATCCGACATCCTTCAACGGCGCTGCGACCACGGCGGAGGCGGTGTCATGTGACGCCACCATTCGAACAGGCGTCCAGCGCGTGAACGCTCCGGCCGACGAATCGAGCACACCGAGTTCGTCTCCTTCGCTCTTCAGTGGCGGGAGCAGTCCGAGAGGCAGACCCAGATCGCGGATGATCGAGGCACTCCACTCACCGCTGCTTGCGTCGAGCAATCCGCTCGTCGAGGCGATCGTGCGCTCGGTGCCTACCTGGCCGGTGAGCCAGAACCCCATGAGGTCGGGCGTGAAGAGAAGAACATCTGCTCGATCGAGCCGACCAGCCTGCCGGTCAGCGACGAGTTGGTACACGGTGTTGAACGGGAGGGACTGAAGACCGTTGCGCGAATAGAGCTCAGGCGGGCTGATGGCCGCATGAACCTCAGTCTGCGCCTCCACGGTTCTCGGATCGCGATAACAGAACGGCAGGTCAACGAGTTCGCCATCGCGCAGCAAACCATAGTCCGCCCCCCACGAGTCGATGCCGACGCTCCGAACGTCAGGATCAGCGGCTGCGAGCTGCCGCAAACCCGTGAGAACCTCATTGAACAGCACCCGCGAGTCCCAGTGAAGGCCCGAGGCGGTGGTAACCGGTTCGTTGGAGAACCGGCGGCACTCGGTCGTCGAGATCGACTCATCTGAAATCTCGACTCGGATGACGCGACCCGACCCCGCACCGAGATCCACTGCGCCGTATGCGACTCTCATCGGTCAAGCACCTCGCCGCCGTCGGTCTTCTAGGTTTGTGATTCTGCACCCGTGAGGTGCCGCCCGCCAACCACTCGGACTGCGTCGAGACCAATTCGCCCGGCCTCGCACATGACGGCCACACCGCCATCATCAAGACCGCCGCCAGCGTCGTCGACGGATAGCAGCTGTTTGCCCCCCGCCGTCACGGTGAGCCTGGAGCCAACAATCCGCACGGCAAGCAACTGGGGCTCGTAGAGCGTCCAAGGCAGTGACGCCGCACCCAACACCGTCTCGCCATTCTTGACCCGGATGAGGCTCAGGCTGCTGTCATCCGCCCACCGCAAGAGATAGTGCCGGCGCAGCCCCTGATAGCGAACCGCGAGGCCGGTTGAGCGTGCCATGTGCGGAGTCAACGTGGCAGCGACCTCAAGATCGGTCCAGTCACGAGTGCCCTGCGAGATGTACCCTCGCGCGGTGTTTTGGATGAGCCGCATCGGCTCCGGCCAGCCGGGCCCCCACCCTTCCGTGAATCCATCCATCGAGTTCACCCAGGCTCGTCGCCACACGTTCGCGTTCGGAGAGGCACGGGTGAGCTCAAGGAGTGGATCGCCGGTCCATCCCAGCCAGTCGAGGTCGAGGTCGGCCGCCTTGGCCGCGTCGATGACGATACCGACGTAGGCGATCGGATCGCTGCCCAAGCCGGGCACCACCCAGCTCGCTGAAACCGATTGGCCTGATTCGATCACTACGCTCGGGCCCTCAACCATGACGAGTTCGTCGTTCGCTTCGTAGCGCGCGATCACAATCTTGGCGGCGACGGAAACGGTGTTTGACGACGGCGCCGCGAGGGCCGCTGTAATCTCCTGACCGGCGTAGAGCGTCGGCGAAGCGATGAGTCCGTATCCCGGCTGATTCAAGAGCTCAGGCGGGATGAACGTTGAGGTGCTCGCGACGAACTCGCCGCCCTCTGGCGAATAAGAGAGTCGGAGCACCCGGGACGACTCAGCGACATCCCCGGTCACAGGCCGCGCATCTGGCACGTTGCTCAGTTTTCCGACGCCGCGTCGGATCTCGAAGCCTTGAACGGACCCTGGAAAGCTGAAGTGGAAGCGAGCTCCACCCTTCGGATGCGACGATGGCTGACCGGCGATCGCGCGCCCGATGCCCGAAACGATGACGGCCTCTCTCACCGCGTCGGTGATGCAGCGGCCGCCTTCGGCCGTCGGGACGAGCATCCGGTCGGCAACCGGGCCGCGCCAGTCGTGAGCGCTCGTAAAGGCGTCAAGGCCGAGCATGATGCCCAGCAGGCACCCGAGATTGCCCGAGTTGCAGTCGGTGTCCCAGCCGGCGGTATTCACGATCATCATCGACGTGTCCCACGAGCCGGCTCCGTAGAGGAGCGCAAGAATGATGAGTCCGTGATTCGGTACTACGTGCACGTTTCCGCCATAGGTGTGGTAGCCGTACTTCGCTTCGAGAAGCGCAAAACCGCGTCTCCAGTCCGGCTCGGTCGCGTGCCATGTGCGGATGTCGCGGATCAACTCGGCGATCGTCGAGTCTGCCGGGATGACGGAGAGCCCGGTTTCCAAGAGCTCATTGATGTCCGCGGTGAGAAATGCCTGGGCCTCCATGGCGGCGAGAGCCTGCGCCGCGAAGACCGCTTCACCGTCATGGCTGACACGGGCCGCTTGGGCCGCGAGCTCGGCGGCTTTGCTCGGCTGGCCCGGCAGTACCATAGCAAACCCGTCGATGAAGATCTGGGCGCCGATCTGCTCGGCCACAACGGGCCCGTTGAGTTGAATCGATCCGCTCAGCGGCGCGGCAACACCGTCTTTCAGGCGAAGGAACGCGGTGTGCTCGGTCGAATTTCCCATGCCGCCCCACCACAGAATGTTCTTCTCCTCGATGAGGCAGTTCATCCACGTCTCAGCCACCATTGCCGGTGTGATTGCCAGCGTGTTCCCGTTGTCCGGGAGCGCCTCAAGGAAGGCAAAGGTTCCAGAGATGTCGTCATCAACCACGATGAGCGGCACACCAACGCGGTCGTGAACGTAGTAGTCGATGTCACCGAGCTCGCGCTCGATTCGCTCGTTGAGCCAGCCCTCGACCGGGCGTCCGAGGTAGACCCCGATGATCTTGCCAAGTACTCCCGCGTACACGCGCTCGTCGTAGTCCGCAGGTAGCTCAGAGTTACTCATTCGTTCTCTTATCTGTTTCGGTCGACGCCGTCTGGAGGTCTCTCCACGAGTACTTTGGCTGATAGCCGAGAACGCGTCGCGCCTTGTCGATCGACAAAAGCGTCCCGTGGTCGGCGAGGCCTGATGCGACGGGGACCCCGGGGAACTCGCCAGCAATGAGCTCGGAGTTCGGTCGACTCATCACGGTGTCGGCGGCGGCAATAATGAACACGTCGAATCCGGGATCCGATCGGTCCAGCGCCGCGATCACCGCCGAAGCAGCGTCGCGCGCGTCGACATAGCCCCACAGATTCCATCGACGCAACTGAGGGTCGGCATCGTAGCTTGGAAACTCGGGGTACCAGTCTGGATTGATCACGTTGGACAATCGCAGCGCTGTCATCGTTAGCACTGGATTCCACTGGCAAAAGATCTTCGCCATCGTCTCCTCGAGGACTTTCACCATGGCATAGGTCGACTCCGGGCGAGGCGCGAACTCCTCGGTGATCGGGATTCCGACCGGAGGGGTGGTGAACGGGAGGCCGAGCACCGTCTCGCTCGACGCGAAAACCACGCGATCGATCCCGAGCGTCTTCGCGGCGAGGAACACATTGTGGGTCACCGTGATGTTGTTCTGGAATGTAGCGCTACTCGTCGTGATCCCTGGCGCTGGAATGGCCGCAAGATGCACGATAGCGTCGACGCTCGAGTAGAGCCCGTCGACACCGCTCATGGCCTCGAGAGTCTGGCCGAAGTCGGTGAGGTCGATCTCAACGTATTGAGCACGGGGCTCGCTCCCGCGCACGCGATCGATGGCGACGACGTCCCATCCAGCATCGAGAAGTGCCTCGACACAGAACCTGCCCATACCGCCGCTTCCGCCTGTCACTGCGATGCGAGGCATTCCTCTACCCTCTGCTCTCGGCACCCGGGGCGCCGTGCGGTCCGTGTTATCTCCTGTGAAAAGTAACGGATTGTGCTCAGATAGACAAATCGCCTCTACAGCACAGTGGTGTGCACGCGAAGCTCCTCGAGGCGCGGATCATCAGGATCGAGCTCGGTCACCACGACATCGATCGACGAGAGCGGCAACGCTCTGACCATCGCTTTGGCACCAATCTTCGTCGAGTCCACCGCGAGCACAACCTTGCGAGAGGCGCTGGCCATCGCTTTCTTGATCTCCACCTCGGCGACCGTCGATTCGCTCGAGCCGCTCATGACGTTGAGGCTCATCGCTGACATGAAGCACGCGTCATAGGCGAAGCCTTGAATCGCCGTGACCGCGATGGGGCCTACGAGGCTGACATTCTGCTCCTCCGCCTCTCCCCCCGAGAGGAATATACGGATACCCTGGCGGCCCTTGATCTCTTCGAAAGCGGCGAGTCCGTTCGTCACGACCGAAAGACGATCGACATCTCGTAGCACTTGAGCGAGCTGGAAAATCGTGGTGGAACCGTCGAGCGCGATAGAGGTGGATTCGCGGACCAGCGGAAGAAGTTTCTGAGCGATTCGCCGCTTGGACTGCAGGTTCTTGCCCTGACGCTGTCGGAAATCCTCGGCACCGACGAAGACCACTCCGCCACGCACTCGACGTGCGACCCCGTCGCTTTCGAGCACGAAAAGGTCACGCCGGATCGTCATCGGATGCACCTGAAGCAATTCCGACGCGTGATCATAGGTGAGAGACCCGGAGTCGCGGAGAAGATCAAGCAACTGTTTGCGGCGCACTTCAACCGACAATGTCGCAGTCATGCGCAAGGCCTCCCTGGTTCGCCGTAGTCGTCCCCGGGTTGCATATAACTTACCCCGGGTTCGCGCCTCGCGCAGATGGGACGTTTGCCCATTCTGCGAATGACTGCTATTTTTCACAGAAGTTATCTTATTCGCGCGGAGGCGCCCATGCCACGAAATACCACTGAGCTCCTCGACCTCGCGCGCGCCCTCGGAGAGCCTTCCCTCAATCTCGTCGTGCTTGCCGAAGGCAACGTATCGGAACGCACGGGTGAGTCGACATTTGCAGTCAAGGCGTCCGGTCGCAGTATGGCCAATGCTACCGAAGGCGACATCGTCCAGCTTCGCATGGACCCTCTGCTCACGCTGCTCGATGACGCAAGCGCCGATGACGCGGCGGTAGCAGCGGCGCTCGCCCACGCGAGAATAGACCAAGACGCTGCGATGCCCTCGGTCGAAACCATCTTGCATCTCGTCTGCCAGCAACTTGACGGCGTGCACTTCGTCGCCCACACTCACCCCGTCGAAGTGACTGCCCTCTTATGTTCTGCCCGACCGACTGTCCTCGTCGACGGGGCGCTTTTCCCTGATCAAGTCGTCGTGCTCGGCCATCACCAGCTTCTGGTGCCGTATGCAGATCCTGGCCTCCCTCTGGCGAGGCTCGCTCGACAATTCATTCAGGGCCATGTCATGACACATGGCTCGACTCCCAAAGTGATCTACCTGCAGAACCATGGGATGTTCGCTCTCGGGCAGAGTGCGCACGAGGCGTTCAACATCACTGTGATGGCCCGCAAGGTAGCCCAGATCGTGCTCGGGACACTCGCCGCTGGCGGTCCCGCCTATTTGTCCGACCTAGCCGCGGAGCGAATCGACTCGCGTGAGGATGAAGTCGCGAGGCGCGCCGAGCTGGCGCGTGTGCGGCTGTGACGAACTTCTCATCCAGTAACGGATCCCTTGAAATCCGTCTCTGCTGACCTCATGGGCCTGACCGCTCCAAACGTTGTTCTTGGTTTGATGCGCATCACTGAGAAGAGTGACGACGAGATCCGAACTCTTGTCACTGCTGCGCGGGACGCTGGTATTGACGTCTTCGACCACGCCGATGTCTATGGCGCACAAATGCACGAATGCACGAATGGGAGGAGCGCTTCGCCAACGCGCCACGCCTTTCAGTAGCGGGCCGTGCGGAAGTCACCATTCAAACCAAGGCCGGAATCGTGGGCGAGGGCCCGTACTTCGACTGCTTGTACGAGCGCACCGTGTCGAATCAGACGAAGTCGCCCGCGCGTTCGGCGTCTCCAACCACACCCCACGCCAGATCGATTTGCTGAAAACTGCTGTGAGCCAACCAATCGCTGCCAACCAACTGCAACTGTCGATCACCCACGCGCTGATCGTTGCCCACGGTGTGGCGGCCAACATGCACGGGCTCGATCAATCCGTGACTCTGGATGGCGGCGGCATCCTCGACCGACTCGCAGCCCACTACGGCGTACCCCCGATTGCTATCGCCACCGCGTGGATCACTCGTCACCCCGCACAGATGCAGGTTGTCCTCGGCACCACCACACCTCAGCGAGTCGGCAGAACTTTTTCAGGCCCTGCTAATCTCTTGGTGAGGGTCAGTGTTACAACGTTGACGAGAACCCGCTCGATCGAAACTGGCCGAGGTTTCTACGAGCGTCAACAGCGGCGTTTCAACTCTAAACAACGACCGGGTTACGAAGTCACAGGCTTCATGTCGCGCGAGATTTAATCGAGAGTGGTCGCGAATGATTGCGTCAGGAACCCGTCTGGTCTCGGTGCTGACCGATCAGATCATTGTCGGCGAACTCCCCCCCGGAACGCGTCTGCCCTCTGAAAGAACGCTTGCCGTCGAGTACTCCACGTCGCGGACGATGGTCCGGGAAGCCCTTCGGACAATTGAGGCTCGGGGGCTTGTGGTTGTGCGCCCGGGACTCGGTGCCTTCGTGACTGCTTCGGTCGTCTCGAGTGTGCCTTCGCACGTCGAGACCGTATTTAGCCGGGCTGGCGCGACGGCGCGGCACGTGGCCGTGGCACGGATCATGCTGGATATCGAGGCGGCAAAGCTCGCGGCCGAGAATGCGAGCGCTGCCGACCTGGCCTCGATCGAGGAGGCGCTGGTCCAGTTCGAGGGCGCGCCGACCGCACCGGCGCGCGCGCAGTGGGACGTCACGTTTCACGAGCGCATCACGAGCGCGGGCCATAATCCTGTGCTCGAGTTGATGTTCTCGTCGATCAAGACTTATCTCAATCACCTCACATTGCACTCCGCGTTGACGGCTTCTGTGCAGGAACGATCTCAACCTCTGCACCGCGAGATGTTCGAGGCGATCCGCAATCGTGACGGCGAGCGCGGCGCCATTGTTGCTGCTGAGCACGGAAGGATAGCGCTCGACCTCTACGGCCTCGACCTTGACGTTCCACTATACGAATTGCGCCACTAGGGACGGCATCTACTCTCGATCGGGGTTGCCCAGTTCCTGCAGCACTCTTGCCATCGTTGCGTAAGCGACCGACCGGTACTCCACATAGTCGGACGCCCGCTTCGAGTCGAAAGAGCCCGTAAGGCCTTCGCCGCTCTTCAGGCCCGTTATGCCGGATTCAACTGCTGCGCCGATGAGCGTGGGCGGGCTAAAGCGGGACCCGAACTCCCTCTCCAGCGTCTTGAAACCGCTTGCGTATATGTCCAGGCCCGCCATGTCTGCGATCGCAAAGGGTCCGAAAAAGGGAAGCCGAAACCCGAAAGTGGATCGCACGATGGTGTCCAGGTCCTTGATAGTAGTGACACCCTCTTCGACGATAAGGCACGCCTCGCGAAGAAGTGCGTACTGGAGTCGATTGAGTACAAACCCTGGCTTGTCGGCAACGACCGCCGAGTCCTTCCCAGCAACAGACAGCATCTCTCTCACGAGGGGAACGACCGCGAGGTCGGTCTGACTGCCGACGACGACCTCGACGCCGGGGATGAACGGAGCCGGATTGCTCCAATGCACGGTGAGGAAACGCTCCGCGCGGGACACCGACGACGCCAGGTCGCCAACGGCGATCGTTGAGGTGTTGCTGCCGATGATCGCATCAGGCCGCGCCTGCGAGTCGATTTCCGACAGCACAGCGCCTTTGACCGAGAGGTCCTCGAAGACGGCTTCCTCCACGAAGTCGACGCCGTCGACGGCTTCGGCCAAGGAACTCGCCGCACGAAGATTCTTCTGAACCGCAGCCAGCGATCCGTGCGACAAAAGGCCTAGGGTTTCGAACTGGCGCGTCTCCGCGATGATCCGATCTAGAGCCTTTCTCCCAGCCTCGGGAGTCGAGTCCGCGATCACCACCTGATAGCCGCTCGCCGCCAACGACTGAGCAATACCGCCGCCCATGTATCCGGCCCCAATGACGGCGATCGTCCGTATGCGCTCGAACGGAAGCCAACGCACCGGCTCGGGCTGTTGAGTCTCAAGCATTCAACTACTCCTCGGGGTGTTCGATGAGCGCGACCTTTGCTGCGCTCGCGCTAGATGAATCGAACCGGTATGTCAGCCACTCGAGGACCAGTCGACGGGCCAGCTCAAGGCCGATAACCCTCTGCCCTAAGCACAGAATCTGGCTGTTATTGCTGAGGACGCTTCGTTCGACCGAATAACTGTCGTGGGCCGTAACCGCCCGGACGCCGCGCACCTTATTGGCAGCAATGGCCATGCCGAGTCCGGTGCCGCAAATGAGGAGTGCCCGGTCGGCCCGCCCGGCGGCCACGAGTTCTGCGGCCCGACGGGCGACGAGGGGATAGGCAGTGTCGTCCGATAGGCCGACTCCGACGTCTGCGACCAACGATGCGAGGTCGCTCGATTCGAGATCGGCGCGGAGCTGCTCCTTGTACTCGAAGCCGGCGTCATCGCTGCCGATGACGATGCGGAGGCCAGGTGTTCGTCTGTTCATTCTCGCTGCTCCTCAATCAGTGCAGCCACCGACTGCACGATCAATCCGAACGACACCGCGCCAGGGTCCGGAGTTCCAAGATTCCGAGCCCCGGCGGTTTTGGCGCGACCTAACGTAGGCATCAAGTCCGAGGTCTTTTCGGCGGCTTTCGTGGCAACGGCCGACGCCTTCCGCCACGCAATAGCAAGATCTACGCCGCTTCGCACTTGCGCGGCGACTTCATCTCGAAACGGGATGGCAGCGTCCACAAGAGTCTTGTCACCTACTTTGGCCCCACCGATCGCGATGATTCGATCAACTCCCGACCCGACGGCCGCGACGACGACCTGACTTGACGGACTCGTCTTGTCGGAGAATTTTCTCGCAGCCGCCTGAAGGGCTTCGCCCCACAGCATCCCCGAGGTTCCGCCCGAACGTTCTGCCCAGGCCTGCCCTGCCGCATCAAGAGTGCTGGCCAGGCCGGCGCCGTGACGCACCGCCCCCAACGCTGCGTCGAGTGCCGCTCGCGCCCCTCGAACCATGCCAACGCCGTGGTCGCCGTCGCCAGCTTGAGCGTCCAGTCTTCCAAGCTCGCTCTCGGCATCGATCAGTTGGTCGAGGATGACTCCCAGACCCCTCGCGGCTACCTCTGCTGCGTTACGAGACGGCTGCGCCGAGGGACCGTGGGCTCGGTCAGCCACCTCGGTGCGCACAAGACTGGACGACCAGTCGGCGGGGCCCCTCGACCGCGAGAAGGCCACACTCGTGCACGGTGCGACCCAGAGTCTTTCCAACTCATCATCTAGCCAAGTAATGGAGAGTGAGCAGCCCGCCATATCCAAACTCGTCACGAACTCCCCGGCCTCTGGCGCGATCGGGACGATGCCGGACGCGCGTAGATGCTTGGCAACCGAGTTCCAGAGGATGAAGAGCTCTTCGTACTTGGTCGAACCCAAGCCGTTCAGGACTACCGCGGCTCGGCCATCGGATTGCTGAGGACGCTCCTGCATAATCCTCTCGACAAGCAGTCGACCTAGGCCCGTGGCTCCCTCGAGAGGTTGCTCACCGACGCCAGCCTCGCCATGAATGCCAAGGCCCACACCCATAGTCCCGGGCGTCACAGCGAAGAGTGCTTCGTCCGCGCCAGGAAGCGTGCAGCCGTCGAAGGCGACCCCGAAGGACCGCGTCGCCTCGTTGGCGCGGCTCCCGAGCTGCTCCATGGCATCCAGACTTCGGCCTTCTTCCGCTGCCGCGGCGAGCAGCTTGAAGACAAGGAGGTCCCCTGCCACTCCGCGTCGCGCCGAGGTGTTCTCGGGGCCACCGCTCGCAATATCGTCGGTGACGAGCAGCAGGCGTGTCTCGATGCCCTCTGCGATCAGCTGTTGCGCAGCGGCAGAGAAGTTCATCCGATCGCCAGCGTAATTCCCAACTGCGAGAAGGACGCCGGCACCTCGTTCCACCCGTCGCGCGACATCCAGCACTCGCGCCGTCGACGGCGAAGAGAAGACCTCGCCGCAGACAGCACCGTCGGCGAGTCCAGGTCCGACCAGTCCCCCAAAAGCCGGATAGTGGCCCGACCCTCCGCCGATCACAATCGCGACTCGCGGCCTCTCGTCGGGATGAGCCCTGACAACTCCACCAGGGACCACGGAGATCTGGTCGCGATACAGGTCACCGAAACCCGTGAGCGCGTCGAGCGCGAATGTCTCCGGGCGGTCAAAGACTCTGGTCACAAGACTCTGCCTCTCTCATTGGTTGCTTCAGGATTCGCCGCAGATAGTCGCGGTTACTGGCACTCACGCTGAGTCCGTCGCCTCCGTAGTGCTCGACGCAGAATGCTCCCTCGAACCCGTGATCGATAGCGAAGTTGACGGCCCATCGGTAGTTGATCGTTCCGAGTTCGAGACTCGTGGGCACCGCGAAGACCACCCCTGAGTTCGCATCCTCGACTCGCGAGTAGTTCTTGACGTGCCAATAGTTGGCATAGGGCAACACCTTTTCGGCTGTTCGTTGCCAGTGTTCGATCGGTCGATGGAGGCGGAGCAGATTGCCGAGATCGGGGTTGAGTCCGACGTTGTCGAGCCCGATTTCCTCAACCAAGCGGATCGATGAATCGGCGCTACCCAGAAAGGTGTCCTCGTACATCTCCAAGGAGATGTCAATGCCCGCGTCCGCGGCGTGGCGGCCGAGCTCCGTCAGTCGGCGGACGGCCAAATCCCATTGATCGGGATGATCAACAGGACCCTGTGCCGTCCAGAACCACAGCGCTTGCTGTTGCGCAGTATTGAACGGCCGGAACAAGCCGAACGACACTGTGGCCATCCCGAGCTCCGATGCCGCCTCGATAACACGGTGCGAATACGCAAGGTTTTCGTCTCCGGCTGCTGGATCGATGACACTCCTGCGCGCTGTCGACAAAGTGATTGCCTGGAGCCCCGCTTCAGCGACAGCCGATGCGAACTCGGCCCGCCGGGCCGGCACCAAATCCGCGACACGAAGCCAAGAGTCCGTCGGATCAACGTGGGAGAAACCGGCTTCGGCGACTTGGCGCAGGTCCGACAACCACACCTCTCCAGAAGCATCCTGTCGCGAGCGCCCTTCGTTATCGACGCTCGGGAAGTTGAGCATTGCAGCGGCAATCGTCCAATCAGTCATCGAATTCCCCAATCATCGTGACGGGGGAGCCATCCAACCCCTCAACCAGAAGCGGGAACGCTGACACGCGCTGTGGCAGTCGACCGTTGAGGGCTGACATTCGAACATCTTCGAACACAACGGAATGGCCCCTGCCGAGGAGGGTGCGGTGAGCGTCGGCCCCTTCGGTGAAATGGGTTGGAGAACACAGCGAGAGCCAGTCGATCGCGACTGCGCGCATCATCGGGAAGCCACTGACTAACCACTCGGCAACCTCCGCGCTGAGCGCCGGTCCATCGTGCTCGTAGGCGTGGCGATCCCCCCGGTGAGCCTCGAATCCCGAGCGAAGAAGGACCAGATCGGAAGTCGGCCCGGCCCCGCCGACCACCGTTGACAGGGACTCGGCAGTGATGAGGCTTGAGGGGGAAACGTGGACGTCTACCAACGTGACGGCTACATAACTGAAGTCATCGAGGTCGAACGCGGTCATGTTCGCACCGCCCTCGACGAAATGGTCGGGGAGGTCAACATGGGTGCCGAAGTGCGTCGGCAGGTGGACGATCCGCGAGTTGGTGGGGTCGCCGTTGCTCATGCGATCTTGCTGAATGACCCTCAGCCTCGGGGAGCCGGGGTAGGCCGGCTGCTGTGGGTCGAGCCTGTGGGACATCCTGACCCTGTAGCCAGCCAATTCACAGCCGCCGCTCTGAGGCTTTACTCGAAGTGAGCACCGCCAGTTTCCTGACCTCGCCGTGCGACCCGCCACTGGTGTCATCGGTCGTGGCAGGAATGCAGCACATCTCGTTGAAGTTGGTCTTGGTCACATGGGGCTCTCTATTGCGTTCGTCGCGTTGCGGATCGGCTCCCCTTGGTCCAACCGGTCCTACCTCTAGACTGGCAACCCTATCAGCGGGCGGGGCGAACCGCATCCACTGTGCAGTTGGGCGCGGCCCGGTTAGTGCCAGCACACCGTAACCCCATCCAGACGGGCTGTTGATGGAGAATCAACGACAGTCCGCTCCGCTCCCTCAAGCTGCAATCGGTCAATACTGTGATGACCGTCGCGAAGGGAGAAGGCTTCTGTCGACGACGAGATCCGAACTCTTGTCACTGCTGCGCGGGACGCTGGTATTGACGTCTTCGACCACGCCGATGTCTATGGCGCACAAATGCACGAATGCACGAATGGGAGGAGCGCTTCGCCAACGCGCCACGCCTCTCAGTAGCGGGCCGTGCCGAAGTCACCATTCAAACCAAGGCCGGAATCGTGGGCGAGGGCCCGTACTTCGACTGCTTGTACGAGCGCACCGTGTCGAATCAGACGAAGTCGCCCGCGCGTTCGGCGTCTCGAACCACACCCCACGCCAGATCGATTTGCTGAAAACTGCTGTGAGCCAACCAATCGTTGCCAACCAACTGCAACTGTCGATCACCCACGCGCTGATCGTTGCCCAGGGTGTGGCGGCCAACATGCACGGGCTCGATCAATCCGTGACTGTGGATGGCGGCGGCATCCTCGACTACTGCCGCATCAACGGCATCACCGTGCAAGCCTAGTCACCGATTCAGACCGGATTCTTCAGCGGCGTGTTTCTCGACAACCCCGAGTATGCCGAACTCAACGTCGTCATCGACCGACTCGCAGCCATCAACAGTGTCGGGTCCATCCGCCAAGCACACCGCAGCACCCCAAAGACGGCCGAACATTTCGCGAGCGTTTATGAAATGAGGCACGCACCCCATTTCGCGAGCACTATTGGTGAGCCATATCGGCGGTGCAAGAGTGCCAGCTTGGGCTGATACTGTGTCGTTTACTCTTGGGCGTTTGCACACAATGCTGCATCAAGTTTCCCCGCCAACTTGGCCTTCACGGCCAGCCCGATCGAGCAATGACGCCGCCGACATCCGGTCAAGGATCTCTCGCTCATGACCGAATGGACTTGCTATGGAAGCGTTGCACCTTAAATCCGGCACAGGCTGGGCCGAGACCTACGCACGCTGTCACGTGGAAGCGCCTGAAGCGTTTGGTGCAGACAGCCTTCGCAACCTCATCGGCGGCGAGTGGGTCGCAACCGGTGAAACAGGCGCCCACAGTTCGCCGAACGACGGAACAGTGATGTTCGGACCGCCGCGTATCGATCACCAAACCGCGGTCGATTCGGTCGCTTTGGCTGCTGAACAGCACCGGGCGTGGGACGCGATTCCGCTTGCTGAGCGAGTTGAGCGCGTCACGCAAGCTGTTGACCTTCTGCAATCCCAACGGGAGTTGATCGCCCTGCTGCTGGTTTGGGAGATTGGCAAGCCCTGGCACATCGCGCTCGCTGACGTCGATCGCTGCATCGACGGGGTGCGTTGGTATCTCGAGCAGATCCCTCGCCAACTTAGGGCTGGAACTTCTGAGGAGCGCAAGCCGCTCCCCGGCCCGGTCTCCAATATTGCTTCGTGGAACTATCCCCTGAGCGTGCAAGTTCACGCCGAGCTGGTGCAGATCCTCGCGGGGAACGCGGTGATCGCGAAAACGCCATCGCAGGGTGGGTTTCACGCACTGACGCTCGCCCACGCGATGATGCAGCGCGCCGGCCTGCCGGTGACGCTTGTTTCTGGAGTCGGCTCCGAACTCGGTGACGCCCTGATCCAATCGCCCCAGCTCGGAGCGCTCGCCTTCGTCGGAGGTCGGTCGAACGGCCGCAAGGCCGCAGTCACTCTCGCCGATACCAGCAGGCGACACATCCTCGAGCAAGAAGGTTTGAACGCGTGGGGAATCTGGGATTTCGCTCAGTGGGAGATGCTCGCGGCTCATCTGCGCAAGGGGTTCGAATACGCCAAGCAGCGCTGCACCGCATACCCGCGGTACGTCATCCAGCGGCGGCTCTTGCCAGACTTTCTCGAGGTGTACCTGCCGATGGTGCGCGATCTCAAGTTCGGGCATCCGCTGGCAGTTGCCAACGACGAAGACGCGCTGCCGGTGCTCGACTTCGGCCCCGTCATCCATGCAACAAAGGCAGCCGCCTTGGCAAGCCAGTACGACGAAGCTCTCGACAAGGGAGCCGCGCCGATCTACCATGGGGCGCTCGACAGCGGCCGGTTTATCGAGGGCCAGGATGTCAGCGCATACAGCGCGCCAGCCACGGTGCTCGATCCAGCGTCATCGTGGTCGCTGCACCACGCCGAGCCGTTCGGGCCCCTCGACTCCATCGTTCTGGTGGACACCGAAGCGGAACTCCTCGCCGCGATGAACGTCAGTAACGGCAACCTAGTCGCGTCCGTCGCGACTGACGACGCAGATTTCGCCGCGCGCGTCGGCGACGAACTCCGATCGTTCAAAGTCGGTGTCAACAAACCGCGCAGCCGGGGAGACCGAGAAGAAGTGTTCGGTGGACTCGGGGCGTCGTGGACCGGCGCTTTCGTCGGCGGTGACTTGCTCGTCGAGGCGGTGACGGTAGGGCCAACAGGCGATGCTGAGCACCTGTACGGAAATTTCCCAAGCTATTCGAGGCTGCCGGCCCGCTGACCGCATCCGCCCCTGCAAAGGCGCAGGTGGGGCTCGCACCGGCAAGAACGCTGCGACGCTGAGCCCCACCTTCACCAAGTCGGCCTAACGGCGCCGACGCTCCGCCCGGCGGAACAGCACGCCCGCCAAGATCAGAGCCGCGCCGAACAACAGGGTAAGAATGGCGCCAAAGGTGCCGAGCGACAAGATGCCCAACCCGCCGAGCAGGTAGAGAGCACCGAGAACGTTGGCGACGATAAACACGATTGCCGACTGATTGGATATTTCTCTGCCGGTGTACAGCAGGATCGCGCCAGCGATGCCCCCCACGACGGCCAGGATTACGGCGAACGTGCCGACGCCGGCAGGAAGGGCCACGATGCCAAGTCCTGCGAGCGCCAAGATAGCCCACCCCACGGCGGCCACAATCAGGGCCACTCGCGTGAGCGTGCTGGTGACGGCGCCAAACGCGAGAATCACGAATGCGACTGCGAGGGCCACCTGGGCAAGCACTATCACCCACGGAAAGCTCTGGCCGGCAAGCGGGAGGATCACCGCGAGCACGAACAGTGCCCCGGCAACAATAAGGGCGATACCCGCGGCGGCGCGGCGGGAGTTGGATAGTACGGCCATGACGGCTCCTTCGTTGGATTGGTCCTTGGGACAGTCGTCATGCTAGAGGGTGGCGGCGGCCAGCGGTAGGGGTTGCAATTCCGCGTGCGACGCGCCAAAGCACCAGCAACGCCCACCCGAGCGAGCGATGAAGTCCCCGTGCGACTGCGTAGGCTTCAACAATGAAGACACGACTGATTGGCGACATCCCAGTTTCGGCCATTGGACTCGGCGGCATGCCGATGTCGATCGAGGGTCGGCCAGACGAGGCCCGCTCAGTCGCCACCATTCACGCGGCTCTCGATGCTGGCATCACACTGATCGATACCGCTGACGCATACCGTCTGCCTGGCGAGGCAGAGTCACACAACGAGGTGCTGATTGCGAAGGCACTGAGGAGCTACTCCGGTGATACGTCGAAGGTGCTGGTTGCCACGAAGGGCGGACACCACCGCACGAAGGTGCAGCAGGGTCCATGGGAGCAGAACGGGCATCCGGACTATCTGAAACGCGCCGCCGAGGCGTCGCTCAAGGCGCTTGGCGTCGACGCGATCGGGCTGTACCAGTTCCACCGACCAGACCGCAATGTCGACTACGCCGAGTCGGTCGGTGCGATTCGCGAGCTGCTCGACGACGGCAAGATCCGCATGGCAGGCATCTCAAACGCCAACCCTGCTCAGATCCGCCTCGCGCAAGAGATCCTCGGCGGTCGGCTCGTGTCCGTGCAGAACCAGTTTTCGCCGAGCTTCCGTTCGAGCGAGCCCGAGCTCAACCTCTGCACCGAACTGGATATCGCGTTCCTGCCGTGGAGCCCGCTCGGCGGCATGAACGGTGCAGCCTCGCTCGGCGCCAGATTCGCCAAGTTTCAACGCGTGGCGGATGCCCGTGGCGTCAGTCCTCAAGTGGTCTGCCTGGCGTGGGAACTCGCTAAGGGGCCCACCGTCATCCCGATCCCTGGCGCCTCGCGGCCGGAGTCAATCCTCGACTCGGCGACAGCCTCAGAGCTTGAGCTCACGGCAGACGAGTTTGATGGGCTCGACGCCGGGTAGGAATGCGCCGGTCCAGCCGCAGTTCACTCGCCCTGCTGCTCGACCTTGACCCGCGCGCCGGAGTCGTGCGCCGGGTTCCCATCCGCGGGAGACGAACCGGGCACCGTTCGGCCGACGAAATGATCCATCGTGTGGTTGATGCCGAAGAAGTCCATGACACGGTCGAATCCCCGCCCCGGAAGAATGCGTGTCGCAGGCATCACGCGCGCCAACCACGGCATGATCAATTGCTCGCGCCCGCGCTCGATGCTGTCAATCACGCGCGTTGCCACAGTCGCTTCTTTCAAGATCGGCAGCAGCCGCGGAAACTTCGTGCCAACCCCCTCAAACATCCCGGTGTCAATGTAGTACGGGCACACAACGAGAGTGCCGACGCTGTGGCCGTCGGTTCGAAGCTCGTTGCGAAGCGACTCGGTGAACCCGAAGGCCGCAAACTTGCTCGCAGAGTAGTCGGTTTGCCGCGCGACCCCGACCAGCCCTGCGGCGCTCGCGATTGTCACGACCGCTCCCGACTCGCGCTCGATCATCCCGCCGAGGAAGGCACGAGTCACCCAGTACAGGGCAAGCGTGTTGACTTCGAAGGTGCGCCGAATCTGGGCCTCGGTCGCATCGAGAAGCTTGGTGCCGGTGACGATGCCGGCGTTGTTGATGACGACATCGACGCGGCCGACCTGCAGCGCGGCATCCGCAACGGCCAGTTGGTCGGCGACGTTCACCGTGAACGCCTGCGCCTTGCCGCCGGCCGCGATGATCTCATCACGCACAGCCTCGGCGCCATCGGTTGAAAGATCCCAGATGATCACTTCGGCTCCGCGGAGCGCCGCCTCCATCGCCATCCGCCGACCAAGCCCGCTGCCCGCGCCGGTGATCAACACCCGCGAGCCGTTCATCTTCTGCCCCTGATACACGGTTTGTCCTCGTCGCTGAGTGATTTGCGTTTGCCACAAG
>Ga0163150_10003286_pt1 | contig 22991 bp, 14 predicted proteins | sample OliLakLV19P2IB_FD_148628 | JGI IMG/M metagenome (GOLD analysis project Ga0163150, IMG submission 148628) | Freshwater microbial mat bacterial communities from Lake Vanda, McMurdo Dry Valleys, Antarctica - Oligotrophic Lake LV.19.P2.IB | ecosystem: Environmental > Aquatic > Freshwater > Lake >...
AAGGACTTCGCCGAGCAATTAAAGTTCGCCCGCGTATGGGGCAGCCAGGTCCACGACGCATCGGTTGCCAAGGGAGACTATTTATTGCACGATAAAGACGTCGTCGAGTTGCACGTATGACTCTCGTCCGTTCCAGGGAGGGGCCGGGGGAGGTTAGCTGCGGGTAGAGCTTTGCCTCCATTCCGTGTGCCTTAGAGTCCCTAACTCAACCTTCCGACACGCCGTCATTCCCGCGCAGGCGGGAATCCACGGACTCGGGGAAAGTGGTTGCGAAAGAGACCTCTGTTCGGAAGTGGTAAATCTAGTGGTGCATGGCCGACTTGCGGTGTACTGGATTCCCGCCTGCGCGGGAATGACGGCTGAGTCGTAGAGTTAGGTGCCTTTGAGTGGTCGTCCGACGCGCGAATTGTTGCATTTGTTGCATTTGTTGCGGCGTTTTTCTGATCCAAAACAGGGGGGTTGCCGCGCCAAAAGTCCGTTTCAACGTGAGTTGGCTCGCGTGCTTCCGCGCTGGGGACCGAGATCGTGAATGCGTTTTTCCGGTGTTGCCTGACTGCAATACAAATGGTGACTTTGCAACCGCCTTGCGCGGATTTCAATGGACACCGAGGGGGTCGGGACTCGTTGTCGCCGGCGCGACTCGGCCGTTCGCAGGACCGGCTGCCGACAACGACTCGCCGACCCCTTTCCGTTGGTTTCGGCTACGCCGGGCTGTGTTATGCCACGGTCTCCCCACGGCCCAATGAGGATCGGGTAAAGTCGATGCGCTGGACGCGCAGCGGGAGCTGCTCTAACTCTACGTATCGACCGGCTGATGGACAATAGTCGGAAATGGCCACTGCTCCGCAGGGGACACGATGTATGTTGCTTGTCGCCGTGAAAATAAGTGTTGCATAGATACCAATGCGGTCTGGGTGAGGTGTTGATGGATCAGCGAATCGTTCAACCGGTTCAGCGACGCGACCATGGCCGCGAAGCCGTCAAGTCATGTAGCCGTGGTCGTAAGACCACGGACTCGGACGCGCCGTCGCCGCTATGTGGCTTACGACGAGTTTTTCTGCCAAGAACACCGTGGTCTTACGACCACGGCTACATGCCTGCGCCCCTCCGGGGCTGGGGGAGGGTCAAAGACAATGCGTTTCAAAATTGTCTACCCTACACTTTCGCGCTCGCCGTTGGCATCGCGGCTAAACTGCATCCCCTGATCCCTGCACCCCGCACCCTGACCCCAATTCATGAACAACGCCCGCGTCGCCGACGTTTTTGACGAGATTGCCGACCTGCTCGAGTTTCAGGGCGCCAACCCATTTCGGCTGCGCGCGTATCGCAACGCCGCGCGGACGATCCGCGACTTGCCCGAGCCGTTGGAGTCGATCGCCGCCGCACCCGATCGCAAGCTCACGGACATCGAAGGCATCGGCGAGGACTTGGCGGAAAAGATCGGCACGCTCTTGCAGACCGGCGAGGTGCCGCTGCACCAAGAGCTTCTGTCCAAGGTGCCGACGTCGGTCTTAGCGCTGTTGCGCGTGCCTGGACTCGGACCCAAAAAGGCGGCCGTGCTGCACCACGACTTGAAGATCAACTCACTTCCCGAGCTCCGCGCGGCGTGCGAGGCACATCGCGTACGCGAGCTCAAGGGCTTCGGCGAAAAGACCGAACAGAAGATCCTCGAAGGGCTGGAGATCGCCGCCGCGGCCGAAGAGCGGCTCTACTGGGCCGATGCCGATCAGTTCGCCCAGGCGCTCGTCGCACACTTGCGCGGCAGTCGTAGTGTCAAGCAAATCGAAGTTGCCGGCAGCTACCGACGGGGGCGCGAAACGATCGGCGACCTCGATATCCTTGTCGATTCGTCCGAGCCTGACGCGGTGATGGATCGCCTGGGGGCGTTTGAAACTACGGCCGAAGTGCTCGCCCGGGGCGATACGAAGATGAGCGTCCGCCTGGCCGGCGGCTTGCAGGTCGATTTGCGCGTTGTGCCGGCGGAGTCGTTCGGCGCGGCGCTACAGTATTTCACGGGATCGAAGCAGCACAATGTGATTCTTCGCGGCCGCGCGAAGGCCCGCGGGCTGAAGATCAACGAATACGGTGTGTTCCGAGACGACAAGTACCTCGCCGGACGGACGGAAGAGGAAATCTACGCCGCACTCGACTTGCCATGTTTTCCACCGGAGCTGCGCGAAGCCCGTCGCGAATTCGAGTGGGCAGACGCAGGTAAGCTGCCCGAGTTGATCGAGTTGTCCGACATCCGCGGCGACCTGCACATGCACACGACGGAGACCGACGGCGCCGCCACGCTGGAACAGATGATCGCCGCCGCGCAACAGCGCGGGCTGGACTACATCGCGATCACCGATCACTCCAAACGTGTAAGCATGGCCAACGGACTCGATGCCACGCGCGTGCGCAAGCAGTGGGCCCAAATCGACAAACTCAACAGCAAGCTCAAGGGCATCGTCGTCCTCAAAGGCATCGAGGTCGACATTCTGGAGAAAGGCGGGCTCGATCTGGACGACGATGTGTTGGCCGAGGCCGACTGGGTCGTGGCCAGCGTCCACTACGGCCAGAATCAGCCTCGCGATCAAATCACGTGGCGGATCGTCGGCGCGCTCGAGAACCCCCATGTCTCGGCCATCGCCCATCCCACGGGCCGTTTGATCAATCGCCGCAAGCCGTACGAAGTCGACCTAGAAGCTGTCTTCAAGGCGGCTTCTGACCACGGCAAGTTCCTGGAGCTGAACGCCAATCCGGCCCGGCTCGATCTGGACGACGTGGCCTGTGCCGCAGCCAAAAACCACGGCGTGCCGATTGTCATTTCCACCGATGCTCACAGCACCGACGGCCTGGACAAGATGCGGTACGGCATACTCCAGGCCCGACGCGCGGGTTTGACCAAGGCCGACGTGGCCAACACCCGCACCTGGAAACAGTTGCAAAAGCTGCTGGGGCGATAGCACAGCGGGCCTGGAAGGTCGTTCGTACGGGCCAAGTGTAAGTCCCACTTTGGGCGTGCTGCCTTCAGATGACGGATCGAGCGCGAGAGCGATCGAATTTGGGTGCCCCGGAGGGGCACACGCCATTAGCCGGGAGTTGAGCGCAGCGACACTCCCGGATGCGAGTCGACTCATACCCCCTCCCCGACCCCAGCGGGGTCGCAGTGCCGGCCAAGGTTCAGATTTTGCAGTCGCATGGCGGTAGCTGCAATCGTTCGCGACTACTGAGAAAGAAACAAGTCAACTTCCGTGTCGGACTCGAATACTCCGCACCCTCCACTTCGAACGCCATCAGAGACCCTCCTGGCAAAGAGCCGCCAAAAAAAGCTCTCGTAATGGAAAAAAATAGCCTCCCAGGAAAACACCAAACTGCCGCCACAAGACCAAGTTTTTAACAGCCCAGGTCCGAACCCTTTGTGCACTTCCTTTTGCACTTTCGGTAGGCCGAAACCAGACAGGGGGCCATCCCGTTCGTCGCTGCACGGTTCTATTCAACCTCGCTATGCACCGGCGCCGGCGAATCGATGCGTTCTTCCACGATCACGACCCAGCCCGTGTCGCGTACGCGCGGTTCGCTTCGCCAGGGAATGGTGACAGGCTCGAAGACGGCCAGGTGCAACTGCTCTGGATTGACGCTCAGCGCGTCGCGGTAGGCATGATCGAGGCTGCCGGCCAGCGGCCTTTCGATCGGCGCCTTTAGTTCCACTTGCAGCATGCGGCGAGTTCGCAGCGAATCGAGTTGCTTTACGCGATCCTCGGTGAGGCGCGGCAGATCGTGAAATCCATCATCCGACGCCAGTTGCTTGGCCAGCGCGTCCAAGAGTTGCGGATGGTGCAAGACGATGCCCCGTTTCTGGATCGACTCGCAAACGTCGGGTCGCAGGTCCACCAGTGCCGCGCTCTGGCGGGTGTCGAGTCCCAACTCGAGAACGCGGAACTCGCCGGCGTCGACAGACAGCGAAAGCACACCCAGCGGCGGCCGGTCGGCCAGGCGGTCGTCGGCGTCTTTCCAAATCGGCACGGAGAACGCAATCTTCAAATGACCGTTCGATTTGCTGGAATAGACGTTCGAGAGGTACGGCTCGCGAATCGGCGTCTGCGGCTTCTTCATGTCGCTCTCGTTCAAGTCGAGACCCTGCCCGTGGAAGTAGTCTCGATACGCGAACGACTTGTCGATCGTCTTGAGATCGAAGTCGGCGCGGGCCAACTGAACTCCCTCGGCATTGTTGACGAACCAACTGTCGGCCTTGGTCGAGTCTTGAGTGGTCTTCTTGGCGTTTTCGATCCAGGCTTGCAACTGCTTGCGCGGCATGGAATCGCGAGGCTGTCCTTCCGAGGCGATGAGCAGTTCGCGCAGCCGGCCGTCGCCCGCGCTGGCTTCTAGAATCCGCAGCCGCAGGTCGATTTCGCTGGCCACGGTGCGGGCCGCGAAGCGCGCGGCCATCCGCAAGCTCGAATCGCGGGCCGCGTGGGCGACCACTTGCGCTTCTTCAGCCGCCAGGCGGGCTTCCGTCTCATTCTCTTTGGCCTTGTGCTCCCGATCGGCGCGCCGCGCCAACAACATCGCCGCGGCCACGGAGACCAACGAAACAATCACCACGGCGGCCGCCAGCGAAATCGCCCAGTTGTAATGGCGGCGCGTGAGTCGGGCCAATCGCTCCAGCCGACCTTCATCGCGTACACTCACCGGCTCATCGGCCAGCCAGCGTTCGAGATCGGCCGCGAAATCGGTGGCCCGCGCATAGCGGTTCTCCGGGCGAGGCTCCATGGCCTTCACGCAAATGGCCTCGAGCGCCTTGGGAATTTCCGGATCCACGGCACAGGGCCGAATGAAGTCGCCGCGCTTTTTGGGATCGCGAAAGTCGCGGGCAAAATCGTGCCCGGTAAATGGCAGCCGTCCCGTCAGGACGTAATACAGCGTGACGCCCAAGGCATAAATGTCGCTGGGCGGTCCGACTTCGGCCCAGGCGTCGTCGCATTGTTCGGGACTCATGTAGGGCAAAGTACCCCGGCCCGTGGCCGAAGGCCGCACCTTGCTATCGACCATGCCCGTCAGGTGGTCGATCGGCGCGCTAAGCTGATAGCGGTGGGCCTCTTCGATGGGCGTGGCCAATCCCCAGTCGACGACCAGCGTCTCGCCATAGCGGCCGATCATGATGTTGGCCGGTTTGATGTCCAGGTGTGCGACGCCCCGGTGATGGGCGTAGGCAATGGTGTTGGCGGTCGAGATCAAGTGCCTGAGCAAAGTGCCGCGCTTGAAGCGGCCCGCGCGGCCTGTTGAATCGCTGTCGGAGCGCTTGTGAAATCGGTCGATGGCTTCGAGCAGCTTTTCGCCGTGGATCAGCCGCATGGCATAGAACGGCCGGCCGTCGCTGGCCTCGCCCGTGCCGTAGACGGGCACAATTCCGGGGTGATCCAGGCGGCCGGTGATATCGGCTTCGCGCTCGAAGCGGGCGCGGCACTCGGGATCGTGCATCCATTCGCGCTTGACGAACTTCAGGGCCACGCGACGGCCGTGGCTGCCGTCGCCGGTCCGATAGAACTCGCGGGCGCGAAATACTTCGCCCAGCCCGCCGGCGTCGAGAAACTCCAACTCTCGGTAGGTCGCAGTGGCCGAGTATTGGGCCGGCGGAAGGCTTTTGGGCGCCCCTTCCGGCGGAAGCTGCGTTTGAAGCTCGGCCTGATCGATGGCCAATTGCCGGTCGAACGCGGCCATCGACGATAGCAGGCCCTTGAACTCGGTAATCAACTCCGGCGTATCGCGACACAACTCCTCGGCCGATGGAGTTTGGCCGGCTGCCCTGAGTTGCTGCCACTGCCTTAACAGATCGGAGAGTCGAGGATCGTTCGACATGAAGCGCAGCGGCAAAGGGTCGCAGGGTGGGATCAACCTCAGAATAGCCCTCTCGGTGGGCAAAGCAAGGAGGGCTGGTAAGAGGCCAAGAAAAGCCTGGCTACGCGAATGCCAGCATGGTAAACCAGGGTCGAACGGTCCAATTTCACACTCCACCCATCGTAAGCAATGGCTATGACGACCCAGCTCACGTGTCGAGGTCATCTCATGCGTGCTTATTCCTGGCTCGCGATTGCGGCCGCACTGGGCCTCGCGACGCAATCACGCGCGGAAGCACCCGCCTCGCCATTCAGCATTCCCGTACTCGACCTCAATCGGCAGACCGAGAGACAGGTGGTCGTCGACCGCGAGCCAGGCCAGTATCTCGGCCATCCCACGACTTGCCTGCTCGACGACGGCAAGACCATGCTCTGCGTCTATCCCAAGGGGCATGGCCGGGGCGCTATCGTCTACAAGCGATCGACCGATGGCGGGCGTACCTGGTCGGACCGTTTGCCCACGCCGAAGAGCTGGGAAACTTCTAAGGAAGTGCCCACGCTTCATCGCGTGGTCGACGCCCAAGGCAAGAAACGCATCATCATGTTCAGCGGCTTGTATCCCTGCCGAATGGCGGTCACCGAGGACGACGGTGAGACCTGGTCGGAGCTCAAAGCGGTTGGCGATTGGGGCGGCATCGTTACGATGGGAACGGTCATCGACCTGAACGACGGACCAGGTCGTTATCTGGCAATCTTTCACGACGATGGGCGGTTCTTCAGCAAGAATTCCAAGCGGACCGACACGATGACGCTTTACCAGACGCTCTCGACCGACGGAGGGCTCACCTGGTCGCAGCCCGCGGAAATCCACAAATCAAACCAGGTGCATCTGTGCGAGCCGGGCGCCATTCGCTCGCCCGATGGAAAGCAGCTTGCGGTTCTGTTGCGAGAGAACCTGCGTCGCAAGAACTCGCACGTCATCTTCTCGGATGACGAAGGCCAGACATGGAGCGCGCCGCGCGAGGTGCCCGCCGCGCTGACGGGCGACCGCCACACCGGCAAGTATGGACCCGACGGCCGACTGTTCATCTCCTTCCGCGACATTTCGCCGAAAGGAATCACCAGCCCGACCGAAGGCGATTGGGTGGGCTGGGTCGGAACCTATGCCGACATCGTGGCCGGCCGCGAAGGGCAATACCGCGTGCGCTTGAAAGACAACACCAAGGGGGCCGATTGTGCCTATCCGGGCGTGGAAGTGCTGCCCGACGGTACGTTTGTTACCACGACCTATGGCCATTGGGCCGCGGGAGAGCCTCCCTATATTCTTTCGGTAAGGTTCTCGCTGGCGGAGTTGGACAAGATGGCAAGGGCCAACTCCGCGAAGCAGTAACCTCTCGTGACCCGCGGGTGGCCTCATCTCGTGCATATCAAGTTCTCACGAACGCCATGAGAGGCAACGACGCTGACAGTGATTCCACGCACGACGGGTCCGAGTTCCTCGGCTCGACCGGCGTGGCCATGAACCTGGAGGGGGTCGAGCCCTCCTTCGGCAGCAAGCACCCCGGCGGCTGCCAGGCGGTCATGGGCGATGGTTCGGTCCAGTTCTTCAACGTCACGATTGACCCGCAGGTCTGGAACCACCCGGGCACCCGCGATGACGGCCAGGTAATACAGGTGTCTTACTGACCCGACGACCGGTGGTCCCCGAGGATTGACCAGAGTAGGGGGTAGCGCCAGAGGGATTTCCGATCCCTTAGCTGCTTGGTTGGCTGCGGCCACGCGAAAAAAACGAAATGAAATATTGTTGAATGCGTCCCGGTGCCTGCTTACACTGCTACGTGGTCGCATAAGGCGATTACCCCCCAATCGAGACGGTCTAACAACACTTGCCTTTGTCTTGTGATTACCCAATTTCTCAAACGTAGTTCTTGCCAACACTGATTCTGGAGTCAACGCTAATGAAAATGCACATCCGTCAAACTCGTTACGGCAAGTGGTTCTCTTTGCTGGCTTGCAGTGCTCTCTGCGCTGGCGGAATTCTCTCTGCCGGCGGATTCGTGGGTTCGGCGAGCGCCGTCGAAGTGCAGTGGGATTTCGACAACCCCGCGCTAACGCCCAATTACAACGACCACACGACCACGATGGGGTATCGCAACGACGCGACCACCAGCGCGGTGGTTACCTTTGGCACCGCGAGCGGATTCGCACTCCCGGCCATGCCCGGCGGCAATGCCACGGCCATGCAGTTTCCCGCCTTCACCGCCGCTCAAGGATTCGGTCTGTACGATCTGGGGCCCGCCAACGGCGGCGGCGCGTTCATCAACCAATACACCATGGCCTGGGATGTTCTGTTCCCCAGCGCTAACGCCTGGCAGTCGTTGTTCCAAACGAGCGCCACCAACGGCAATGACGGCGATTTCTTCGTTCGGCCAAGCGGCTCGGGCGGCGGTGTGGGCATCTCCAGCAATTACCACGGGACAATCGGCGACAATACCTGGCATCGCATCGTCGCGGTGGTCGACCAGACAGTTCCCAGCATGGCCAAATACATCGACGGCGTGTTAGTTGGAACCACGGCGCTCAGCGGCGTCGTCGACGGTCGCTGGGCGATGCATCCCGATGGCAGCGCCAACGTGCCTCCCGCGGCTGATGCCTTCATCTTGGCGGATGAGGATGGCGACACGAATCTCGGCTACATCAGCACTTTCTATTACACCGACAAGCTGGTGAGCGCGGAGACCATCCTCGGTTGGGGCGGCGCCGATGCCGACGGCATCAAGGCGGTGCCCGAGCCCTCGACCTACCTCTTGGCGCTGCTCGGCGTGGTGGGCGCGTTGGCGTGCAGGCGCTTTCGACGCAGCTAATACTCCTGAGGGCGAGTGAAGAAAGGGGACTGGCTCCGAGCAATGTACGCTGGTCGGCTGAGAACCGGCGTCCGCGAGGTGCCTGTCCCCATTTCTTTACAACCCCTGACGGGTGGCCCAAAGCTTCGGACGCGTCATCGAAACACGTCCGACGCGCAAGCTTAATCAGAACGATATTTGACGCCTACCAGCATCCAGGTTAGGTTCGGGTAATCCAGCGCGCACGGATAGCAATACAGTGCGCGCGGATTGAGGGCTTGGCCGCTGCATACCGTTTCGATCGCAACTGGAATTCATCCGAGAGGTTTTGATGAACGACGTTTTGATGAGCGACGTAGACCGTCGGTGGGGTGGTCGTGCGCGCTGTTTGGTTCACTTCGCCCTCGTGGCCGCTATCGCGGGAGCGGGCCTGGGTTGGACGGGTGGGCGCGCCACGGCGGTTGAAGTTAGTTGGTCGTTCGACGACAGCACGCTGACGCCCCGCTTCAACAACCACACGACGTCGATGGTGTTTTTGAATGGCGCGGCGACTAGCGACGCGGTTTCCTTTGGCCCTGCCAGCAGTTTTGGACTGCCCGCCATGCCCGGCGGAGACGCCACGGTGATGCAATTTCCTGCGTTTAGCAACGCGCAGGGCTTGGCGCTCTACGATCTGGGGCCGGCAAATGGCGTCGTGAATACTGCCGCGCCTGCCGATCCCCCGGTTTACTCCCCGGCGATCTATATCAATCAGTACACGATGGCCTGGGATATCCTGGTTCCCAACGTGAACGCGAATTGGTTCTCCTGCTATCAAACCACTGCAAACAATACCTCAACGTCTACAAACGCCGACGGAGATTTCTTCATTCGCCCCAGCGACGGCGGGATTGGCATTAGCGGTACGTACGATGGCGCCGTTACCTCCGGCGAATGGCATCGTATCGTGGCAGTAGTCGACGCGACGGCGCAAGACCCCGTGACGCTGGCGCCGCGATCACCCACGTTGACAAAGTACATCGACGGCGTCCTGGTCGGCACCAACACCCTAATTTCCGGCGCCGACGGTCGCTGGGCAATGTACACCGATACGAACGAAAACCCACCGCCCACGGCTGACGCCTTCATCTTGACCGACAACAGCGGCGACACCAACGAAGGCTACATCAGCGCCTTCTATTACACCGACCGCGTCGTCGATCCCGCCGACATTGCCGCTTGGGGAGGCCCCAAAGCCTTCGGGCTGCCTGGCCCCGGCGACGTGAACTTCGACGGCACGGTCAACATCTTCGATATCAACGCAGTCTCCTCGAACTGGAATGCCGCCGGACCGGCGGGCGACGCCAACCACGATGGCATCGTGAACATTTTCGATATCAACCTGATCAGCTCCAACTGGTCGCCCGCGTCGGCGCAAGCAGTGCCCGAGCCATCGACCATAGGCCTGACCGCGATGGCGCTGGGGGCCTTGGGTCTTTTTGTCGGTTGCCGTCGTCGCCTCAAGCCGAATGGAGACGTGTAGTCGACGCGCTTGGCAACCAACGACGTCGCGCTAGCGCGCCCAACCACATCGCACTAGTGCTGTGTCACAACTTGGTTTGCGGGTAGCGGAACTCGTGAGAGTTCCGTATTACCCTGATTCTGTCGCGAACCTCAGAAGTCTCACGACTTCTGCTACCCAAAATCTGAGCATTGACAAAGCACTAGCGTGCCGTGAGCAATGTTTGGCAACTCAGAAAACCTTCTCGCTCATCGGCGCACTAGCGGATGCGGCGCAGCCAGATGTGAAATGGCTGGAAGCGTCCGCACTTCTTAACGACCCGGCCGCATCGAGTCGAACGACTCGATGCGGCTGTTTCGTAGGGAAATCCCCTAGCCCTAGTGGATGGTTCGGCTAGGAATTTAAAGGTTAGTGCGCTTAAGTTCTTGCTCGCAAGCGCGAGGCTTGATAGAGTGTGGTTCGGAACGCGGTGTCCGGACTTCGGTGTACTTCACCCTAGTCCGGATTTCAGAGAAGCAGGCACGTCGATCGACTTCAGAGAACGCGTGGCGAATGGGCAGTCCACGTGGCGAATGGTTGGTCTTTCTTCGCGTGCCAGTTTTATAAAAAGCTCATCCCAGACTGGTGGTCGTCGAACAATCGGCGGCTAGGTTCTCGTTCGTGACAAGCTAATGCGCATAAGCAGCCTGGCGTAAGAGGCGACCGAAGAATAACTTCGTCCTCTGCTAAACCCTAACCCCTCGCCCCTTGCGGGAGAGGGTAAGGTGAGGCGGAGCAAAACAGGGAAGTTATTTTTAGGTTGCCACCTAAGAGAGAGAATGGGCCGGGGCCGGATTGCAGTCCGGACGAGAAGGCAAGATCGCAATAACGATTCAGCTTGAGTTTCAGTCATGCACCCTTGTAGGAGAGTGTCGATGAGAATTTGCAGCAGTTGGGGGCGATTGGCCGCGGCGTTTGTCCTGGCCGGACTTCTGGCCGCGCCAGCGAGTGCGGTCGAGACGGAGTGGAGCTTCGACGATAACACGCTGGCGCCCAAGTCGACCGACCACCCGATCACTTCAATGACCTTTTTGCTCGATACGGAAACCGCCGTCACGTTTGGCACCGCGAGCAGTTATGGCTTGCCGGCCATGCCCGGCGGCGACGCCACGGCCATGCACTTCAATCCGTTCACCAACGCCCAGGGCTTGGCGGTGTACGACATCGCGCCCCCGAACGGCACTTTGCCCGACATGTCTCCCGCCCTGGGGGTCAATAGCTACACGATGGCTTGGGACGTTTTGATCCCCAACGTCACCGGCTTTATGTCGTTCTATCAGACTCTTCCCGACAACTCGAACGACGGCGATTTCTTCCTCCGGAACGACGGCGGCATCGGAATCAGCGGTAACTACGACAACACGACCCCGCCGAATAACTGGGCGACTTGGACACGCGTGGTGCTGTCGATCGATCCGGTGAACCACTTGTTCAACAAGTACATCAATGGCACGTTGGTCGAAGCGCAGCCGCATGAGGACGCGGATTTCGACAACCGCTGGACCCTGTACCCCGATGGTTCGGCCAACGATCCGCCGTTTGCCGACTTTTTCGTGTTGGCCGACGAAGACGGTGAAACCCTCGAGGGGTATATCAGCAACTATTACTTCACCGACAAGGTCGTGGACTCCGCAACAATCGCCGCTTGGGGCGGCGCAGACGCCGACGGCATCGTCCCCGATGTGGTCATCAAGCCGGGCGACGTCAACTTCGACGGCATCGTGAACATCTTCGACATCAATTTCGTTTCCTCAAACTGGAACGAAACGGGTCCGGACGGCGACGCCAACCACGATGGCATCGTGAACATTTTCGACATCAACCTGATCAGCGCCAATTGGACGCCCGCCGGGGCCACGGCCGTGCCCGAGCCGGCCACGGTCGGTCTTTTGTTGGTTGGCGCCGCGTTGGTTGGAATCGGTCGCAAGCGATTTGGGGCTAAGTAAATTGCAGTACCTATGTGGCAGGGATTTGCAAAAAGCGTTGGATAAACCCTCGAACACGCTCGCTGGGACATGGCCTCCAAGGCAACGGTCCCAGCGGGCGCTTGTTCGATTCGTACCATACTGTAAACATTGAATTTGCACGCGCCTTGCGCGGATTTTGCCATCCGATTTTTCACTAGCCCAGGCATTCATGCCTGGGAAATCAGCCGCAAATGGAGTTATTGTACACGCCATTCAGGGCGGAATAGCCGCCTTGGAAATACCAACCCGCTGAAGCGGGCTGACGACGACTTTCAGAAGGCGTCTTAAACCCAGGCATGAACAGGATTATGCATTTGCTGGCGCCGGTTCCACCCACAACTGCTTGAGCACGTCAGACATATTTGGCGCTACCTATTGTGCTTGGGCCGACCCGTAAGAGGATGGACTTATAATCGAATCCCGAATTCCAATGATGAGGCACAAACTTCGTCTAAATCTACGGGCTTCAAGCTGCTAGCACCTGCATAATCCTGTGAATGCCTGGGCTAAGTAAAAGTCTCGCGAGACACGCGATCGATTAACCACGATACGTCCATTTGGGTTGCCCGGGCGAAGCCCGCGCTGGGTTCAATTTATGCAGTGTTCGATGGACCATGAGCTCGATCGGTAGGGAGAAGCAATGAAGCGTTATGGAAGAGTAGGTAATCTCGAACACACCACCGCACTCAGTTTCCGGACTGTAGGGCAGCGTGGTGGTTTTACGCAGCGTGGTTTTACGCTGGTCGAGCTATTGGTCGTGATCGCGATCATCGGCGTGCTGATTGGGCTGTTGCTGCCGGCGGTGCAGGCGGCCCGCGAGAGCGCCCGTCGGTCGCAGTGCCAGAACAATCTTAAGCAGATCGGGTTGGCGCTGCAGAGTTACCACGACACCCACAAGGTGTTCCCGATCGGCCTGCTGAGCGCGATCGGCCCAGCCTGGTCGGCCTATGCGATGCCTTACATCGAGGCCAACACGTCGTATGCTAACTTTAGGTTCGATCAGCCCGAAGGATCCGGTCCCATGCAGTGGGCGTTTCCTCCGCCGATCAATGAGGCCGAGCGGACACCGATGATGACCGCTTGCGAAACCCTCTTTCCGTGGACTCGTTGTCCCTCCGCGAATTTGCCCGAGCACGTGTACGACGTGTCGATGGACGGCTGGCACCTGCCGAAGCGAGTGCCAAGCTCGTACTTGGGCTGCGCATCGGGCCTAGCCACCGACGACGAAAAGGGCTGCAAGGTCCGCAAGTGTAACCTCACGGTTTCTGCGGAGACGAACGGTGATGCGCTGCTAAACCTCGACGGCATCCTGTACGGCAACAGTGTCGTTGGAATGCAGCATATCACGGACGGATCGAGCAATACGATCATTGTCGCGGAAGCGGTTCCGCTGGCGGAAGATAACATGACGGGGGAACCGCGCCCCAGTCCGTTGGGCGCCACGATTAGCCGTAAGGACCACTGGGCCTTCGGCGGCGACGACTGCGATTTGAACAACGGTAAGGACGGTTCCGAACATTGCGGCTCGACCGGCGTGCCCATGAATCAGGAAACGGTCGAGCTCTCGTTTGGCAGCAAGCACCCCGGCGGCTGCCAGGCAGTCTTCGCTGACGGCTCGGTTCGCATGATGCGGGACACGATCGACCTGAGAGCCTGGAGCTATCTCGGCACGCGCGACGATGGCCAGGTTGCCCAGGGAGTCGAGTGACGCTCGCTCGAGTGCGTGTTCCAGGAGGTTCGTGTCCGAGAGTGCCACTGGCTTTGCCAGTGTCTTCCGTCCAGCACTGGCATAGCCAGTGGCACACCTGCGTCAGTTTCAGTACAGCGTCGATGGAAATCGCGGAAAGGCAGTCGATCAGAAATGCTCCAACGTCTCCTCGCGGTTAGCATGCTTGGCTTGGCGCTCTTGGGTTGTGGTGAGAAGGAGAAGGCGGCGCCGCCCGACGACGCGCTGGTGTTCCAGGCCCGCGATGCGCTCGCGGCCGGCGACAAGCCCAAGGCGCTGGATCTCTACACGCAAGCGATCGAGATTCGCGGAACGCCCTGGGCCTATTTCGAGCGCGGCCGCTTGAAGGGCGAAATGCCTGACCCCAAAGGGGCCATGGAAGACTGCGTCAAGGGACTGGAAATCGATCCCGAGAATCGAGACTTGATCTGGCTGCGCGATGAGCTGAAGAAGCCGAAGGCGTCTCAGTTCCAGCCCGGGGCTCTTCCCCCGTCGCGCAAGAAATAGCCGCGAGTGCTCGGATGGCGTAGGCCGAATTCCCGCTCGTATGCCGACTGTTCGGGCCGCTAGGTAAGTCGCTTACGATCTCTAACATTGCCGCTCGGACGTCATTCCCGCGAAGGCGGGAATCCAGGGCCTGCGGCAGGGCGGTGGTGAAAGAGACGTGTGCGCGGCGATTGTAATTCTTGGGGCGCAGGGCCGTCTTGCGGTTCGCTGGATTCCCGCCTGCGCGGGAATGACGGCAATACTGGATTCCAACCTGCGCTGGAATGACGGTCATAACGGTCGGTTGCCGAACGCTTCGGGCGGGTCTTTTTCTGGAACTTGCAACTGGGTTCGCAAGCGGGCCAGTTCCTTCAGCAGCTCTTTTTGTGCATCGGCGTAGTCGGGAGAATCGTAAACGCTGAGCAGCTCGCGGGGGTCTTTCTGCAAATCGAACAGCTCCCAGTAATCGGCGTCGGTGCCGAAGAAGTGTACGAGCTTGTAGCGATCGGTCACCACGCCGTATTGCGGCCGCACATGATGCGGCGCGGGATACTCGTAGTAGTGATAGTAGAAACTTTTACGCCAGTCGGCGGGGGTTTGTCCCTTCACGACTGGCACGAGGCTGCGGCCCTGCATGGTGTCGGGCACGGGCAAGCCGGCCGCTTCGAGAAACGTCTCGGCAAAGTCCAAGTTGGAAACCAAGTCGGCGTTCGCCAGGCCCGGCTTGGCGACGCCGGGCCAGCGGATCAAGAGCGGCGTGCGCAGCGATTCCTCGAAGATCCAGCGTTTGTCGTACCAGCCGTGCTCGCCCAGATAAAAGCCTTGATCCGAGGCGTAGACGACAATGGTATTGTCGGCCAGCCCCTGCTCGTCGAGGTACGCCAAGACGCGGCCGACGCTCTCGTCGATGGCTTTGACGCAGCCCAAGTAATCGTGCATGTAGCGCTGGTAATTCCAGCGGACGCGGTCCTTGCCCTGCAAGTTGGCTTTGCGGAAGGCCTCGTTGCGAGGTTCGTAGTAGGCGTCCCACTTGGCACGCTGTTCGGGCGTGAATTGTTGCAGCGACTTCAGCTTCAGATCCGTGTCGACCATGTTTTTGGCAATCGTCATGCCCTGATCGCGCTCGGCCAAGCCGCGGCCCGAGTAATCGTCGAACAAGGTTGGCGGCTCGGCATATTTGCGGTCGCCGTCGTGACCCAAGTGGCGCAGCGCCGGCGCCCATTCGCGGTGCGGCGCTTTGTGCTGGCACATCAAGAGGAATGGTTTCTCGGGGTCGCGTTTCTTCAGCCACTCGAGCGACACGTCGGTGATGATGTCGGTCACGTAGCCTGCGGGCTTGATGCGCTCGCCGCCGCGAATCATGGGCGGATTGTAGTAGACGCCCTGCCCCGGCAGGATCTGCCAGAAATCGAAGCCCACGGGCTCGCTCACCAGGTGCCACTTGCCGATGACCGCGGTCTGGTAGCCGGCCTTTTGCAGCAGCTTGGGGAAGGTCGTCTGCGAGCTGTCGAAGCGGCTATTGGTGTTGTTGTAAAAACCGTTGCGGTGCGAATACAGCCCGGTGAGCACGGTCGCGCGGCTGGGACCGCAAATGGAATTGGGCACCACGCAGCGGTCGAACCGCACGCCTTCGCGGCCGATGCGATCGATATTCGGCGTCTCGATGAGCTTCCGCGGGTCGTTGTAGGCGCCGATTGCCTGATAAGCGTGATCGTCGGAGAAGATGAACACGATGTTGGGCGGCTTCGCTTGAGCCACGCTGCAGGCAATCAGGCAAAGGGCTGGGGCCAGAAGGGCGGCGAGTTGGTTGCGTGCTCTTCGTGGAGTCGTCGCGTGTGTCATCGTGGTGGCTCGCGATGGTGTGCGGTACTGAGTGTGAAAACTGCCGGGCGTGTCGCCTGCCAAGGAGGGATTTTCACCGATCGGCACGCGGTGGTCAAATCGAGCGGTGCAGGATGGCCATGTAGCCGTGGACGTGAGTCAACGGACAGCGTTTGGGCCAGTGCAACGGTCAGGAGACCATTGCACAACTAGTGTGGAACGGTCGGGAGACCATTGTACGACAATGACGGAGAGTCCGTGGTCTCACGACCACGGCTACGTGACTTGAGGCCTATCGCCGTTCGGCGGCGGCCTCTCGTCCGGTCATTCGCTGTGCCGCCTCGCGCACGCGGGCGTCGTCGTCATCTCGGGCGAGCTGTTGCACGCGCTCGAGCATTTGCGGGTCGCCCGTCGTCGCCATCAGCGAGGCGGCCGCTAGCCGCACCTCGGCGTCGGCATCGCGGCTCATCCACAAGAGCCAGGGCTTGGTTTCGATGCCCACATACCGGGGCAGTATTTCCGTCCAGCGGCGGCGCTCGCGCGGGTCGGCAGCGGTCAGGTGCGTGCCGATCTCGATTTGCCCCGGCGTGAAACCTCGCTGCACCAGCTTCCGGCGGGCATCGGCTGCGATGCCGGCGTCCACGTCGTGCAGCAGGTTGAGGAGCTTGGTGACGTCCGACGGCTCATTGGGGTCCGTATCTTCGCTGGGGCGACTGTCGAGGCCCGCGGGCGGCGTCGGCGGCTCGTCGGCAGCACCTCCGGCCAGCGCCGCATCGGCGCTGGCCGGCGAGCTTCCATCGCGGCGGGCATGCCCGGGCGCCATTTGCAAGGGCCTGGCCGGCTCTTGGATTTCCAAAAGCGGTGGCGCGGCGGATTCGCCTGCTTGGGCGAGCCTTTCTTCGTCGGGCGACAACCTCGGACCGGGCAGGGGGCCCAAGGGAATGCCGCCGCCGGGAAGCGACGCTACGTCGTTCAATAAATCAGACTCGCCAGGTAGATATCCGTCGGACCCGGAGCCACGTTGGGTGTCGTGCGAGCTTGCGGTCGAGTCGTCCGCCCCTTCGCCAGCATGCCTGAAGTCGGCATCGGCCAGCATTCCGGTGGGATCGAAGGCGTCTCCACGGCGCGCGGCAACGGCCAGCACGTGGCGGCAGGCCGCGACGAGCGGAGCACGCTGCTCGGCAGGTTGTGTGGCCGAGAACTGTAAGATGTCGCGCGCCAGTCGCACGGCATGAGACCGGGAAAGCGGACCGAGGCCATCGATCCGTTCGGAAAGCGCGTCGGCAAGCTGCGCCGATCGGCGTGCCGCCTGCTCCGGGGGCCGCCCTGGCCAGGAATCGATCTCGTTGGCGAGTGTGCGCAGGGCCTCGCTGCGAATGACGTTCCGCCTTGCGTCGAGTTGCTCGACGACGCTGGCCATGCCCGAGGGGCCAAATTCCAGGGCCTGCCGCAAAAGGACGGCTGCCTCGTCATCCGTGGCCGAGTCGAGTTTCTGCTGCAGCCGCCAGGAAACCAGCAGCGGCTGCCAATACCGCGACGTGTATGCCAGGCCTGCCAGCGATAGCGCGAGCGCCAGCACGGGCCAGCGCCAGGCGAATCGTCCCAGCGAGCGGCGTGGTTTGTGAAGCTGTTGCCAGTTTTGCCAGTCTTGTGACGGCACGGGCCGAGTCTCTGGGCCGCGGAACTGCGTTGCGGAGATGGGCCGCGGATTGTCCGCGATCGAGCAGCGACAAACAACGTCAAATTGTTGCTAGCATTTGGGCGCCTTGGGGGCCTGCTGGCATGCCAGCAGCGAAATAAGTCCCCCGCGAAATTTCTCTCGCCCCCGCTCCCTCGGCAAGCCGAATAGTCAGTAGCACCGGCAAAGCCGGGCCTTTGTTCGCCATGCCCCAGCGGCCGCTCGGCCGGTAGGGGCGAAGTTGCTGGCCCGCGAAGGTTGCGGGTGGGTTTGAGGGGGGAATCGATGCTTTACGCTCATGTCTGGGCGATTGGCCGCCGCTGCGCGCCGATCGCGGCGCGGGTCCGTACCTGGGGACGAACGACGATTCGTAGGGACTCTGGCCCGCGAAGGCTTGCGCGCTGGGCAGCGGTCTTTTCGGCCTTGACGATGCTGGCAAGCGCCGGACCGTTTGACCGTTTGCCGCGAGCGCGTGCCGCCACGCCCGAACGCGCCAGCACCAACCGCGCGACGCGCGACGAGGCGATCCGCGGCATCCCGCTGAGCAAAATGGACGAAGGCTCGCGGGCCAAGGTCAACTCCGTCGTCAAGCAGGTTTCCGTCTTCCGCCGCTTGCCGACGCAAGTGATCGACTGCGATCCCACCTTGTACCTGTTTCTGGTCGAGCATCCCGACCTGGTGGTGAATATCTGGGAAGTCATGGAAATCAGCAACATCGCGCTGACCAAGGCCGCGGACAAGTCGTATCGGGCCGACGATGGCGCGGGCACCTTGGGCCGGGTCGAGTTTCTCTATAGCAGCCACGACTTGCACGTGCTGTATGCCGAGGGATCGTACGAGGGACCCATGTTTTTCAATCCCGTGAAGGGGAAGTGTCTGCTGGTGCTCAAGACGGGATACGTGCGCGAGCCAAGCGGCCGCAACTACATCACCTGCCGGCTGGATGCGTTCATTCAACTGGACAATGTTGGCGTCGAGTTCGTCGCCAAGACGTTCCAGCCGCTGGTCGGCAAAACGGCCGACCATAACTTCCGCGAGACGACGGCCTTCCTCTCGCTTTTGTCGCGCACCGCGGAGACGAACCAGGCCGGCGTGCAGCAATTGACGGGGAAGCTCAAGAAGGTGGATCGGGCCGATCGCGAGCAATTGTCGGCCTTGGCCGAAAAAATTGCCGCCAAGTCAATGCTCGAGTATCGCGAGGTGGCGGGTCCCCCGCCCGTGCCGACTGCTTCGGCCCGACGTGTAACGCCGGCTTCCAATTCTGTCAAAGAGCGGAAATAGGCAGGTTTTTCCGCCTGCGCTCCCTGCGAGGGCCTGTTTTCAAGGCTCGACGTGGCCCCAATTTGCGGCGATTTTTTTCGTTGCCTTGGGAATAGACGGATCGCCACGATGCTCTAGAATCACGGCGTATCTTTGTTAGACGCGCCGGCCGGGCGGAGGGTGTCCGCCCCAGAGGCCGATCGTGCGTCGTAATGGACACAATGACCCAGAAGGAGTTCGTCGCCATGAAGAAGTTGCTCACATTACTAGTGGCCCTGTGCCTGACGGCCGGCATCATGGGGTGCAGCGAAGACACGAAGAAGAAGACCAAGGACGCTGGCACGGACGTGAAAAAGGCCGGTGAAGCCGCCGCCAAGGACGTCAAGGACGCCGGTGCCGACGCCGCCAAGAAGGTTGGCGATGCAGCGAAAGAGGGCGCCGACGCCGTCAAGGACGCGGCCAAGGACGTGAAGGACGCCGGTGCGGATGCTGCCAAGAAGGTTGGCGATGCCGCGAAGGACGCCAAGGACGCCGCGGCGGAAGCCGTGAAGAAGGTCGAACCCCCGAAGGAATAAGGCAACCTACTTGCCTGATTGTAGCAACGCCTGATCCAAACGCGCGCTCTACTCGGGTGCGCTTGGGCAATTCTACGAACGGCCAAAAACAAAATACCGCTGGTAGCCTGCGGCGCGATAACGCGCCGCGCGGCCACCAGCGGTATCGTTTTTTGGGGATCGAGTGTCGGCCACCGATCATTGGACACTGACGGCCAATAAATCCAATGCGAATGGCTTAGATCCGCGCAAAATAACTTGGTCAATTTGCCACGGATTGAACCCAGCCCGGCGGAGCCGGAACCAAATTGGACATTTTTACCGACCGCTCGGGGCGACAAGAATTCGAGCATCGCGCAGCCACATTCAACCGCGTCGCGGCGGACAAACACGAGGAAACTTCGACAGGATAACAGGATCGACAGGAAAGGAACGAGGCATGCGGACGAGGATCTCTTCGCCCGTCTCCTCATCCTGTCCATCTTGTTAATCCTGTCTCTCGGTCGTCATGGTTTCGCGTTTTCGTTCTTTCGGGCTTTCGCGATCTCCGTGTAAGTTGCGTACCAGTCAAGGACTTTCACACGACCGCAGAAGGCGACGCAAAAATCCGCGCAAGGCACGTGCAAATTCAACGTTTGTAGTACGGATGAAGAGAACCACAAAGGGCACGAAGGACACAAAGTCGACGGACGCGCGCGCTTTCCCTTGGTGGTCTTTGTGCCCTTTGTGGTTCTCTTCATCCGTACTACAAACTTTGATTATCCACGTGCGCTGCGCGGATTTTTGCCGCCCTGTGCAGTCGAAGGGCGGGATTGGGTTAGTACGCAACTCACGCAAGAATCGCGAAAACCCGAAAGAGCAAAAATGCGAAACTATTTCTGATTTTCGCTCTTTCGGGGTTTCGTGATTCTCGTGGTTTCTAAGGCAACATCGAGCAGACAATTAGAGCCGCTTACTCAGCCTCGCCAACGTCACGTCATTGCCAACGTCACGTCATTCCCGCGCAGGCGGGAATCCAACGCAACGCACGACGGCCCCGCATCCTCAGATTTGCACCCGCCGCACACTCGACTCGTTCGTCTCCGCCCTCCCCGAGTTCCTGGATTCCCGCCTTCGCGGGAATGACGTGCGACTGGGCAAGTTAGAGATTCTTAGGCGTAGCTTGACGTGACGGTGTCGCCTCGAAGCGCGCGGGCCGCGGATCGTTCCCGGCCCAATCGTTCGATGACGCCACTTTCGCGTAAGGCCGCCAGCGGATCGGCAGGTAGGCCGCGCGCCGTTCGCCAGGTAGAGAGAAGCGGCGACGGATCCGTCTCGAACGCCCTGCGCAGAATTGTTTCCGCGGCGACGATGTCGCAGCGGCGTTGCGCAGCGGCCAGCGCCGGGCGATCCACGAGTTGAGCCCTGACAAATTGCCGTTGGGCTTCGCACACGGTTTGCACCATCGCTTCCAGCTTGGGCTTGAGGTTGTGCGACTGGTCGACCATGTATTCGATTTCGGCGCGGCGGCCCGTGTCGAACTCGAACTGGGCCACCTGGTCGAATATGCGGAACACGGCGTAAGGGTCGATCGAGCCCAAGGTAAGATCATCGTCCGCATACTTGCGATCGTTGAAGTGGAACCCGCCCAGCATGTCCTCGTCGAGCAGAAAAGCGACGATGTGCTCGACATTCGCGCCGGGCAAATGGTGCCCCGTGTCGACGAGCACTTTGGCCCTCGGACCGGCGGACCGGCACATCACGTACGACATTCCCCAATCCGCCAGGTCTGTGTGATAGAACGCGGGCTCGAACGGTTTGTACTCGACTAACAGGGTCGCCTCTGGCCAGCGCATGGCCAGCGCCTGGTGGACCGAGCGAAGGCTCTCGGAAAGCGATCGCTTGCGGCGATAGAGATTGTCCTGGCCAGGGTAGTTGGTGCCATCGGCCAACCAGATGCTCAGGGCGCGCGAACCGACCGCCTGGCCAATGTCGATGCACCGCAGCGTATGCTCGAGCGCGGCGGCGCGGACTTGTTCGTCGGGAGAGCAGAACGAGCCGAACTTATAGTGCTGGTCCTGAAAGAGATTCGGATTGATCGATCCCAAACGCACGCCGCGATCGGCGGCCAGTTGGGCGATGTCTTGCGGACTGTCCTCCGGTCGGAAGTCCCAGAGAACATGCACGGCCACGGTTGGGCAAGCGCCGGTCAGCTTGTGAACGAGCCCCGCGTCGTGCAGCTTTTCGGCGATGGTCGACGCCGCTGCGGACTGGTGGAACTTGCCGAACCTTGTCCCCGTGTCGGCAAATCCCCAACTCGGCAACTCGATGGCGAACGCATCAAGGGCATCCAGGGCTCGTTGCGCGGACGAATCCTCGAGCATGGTCGCTCCGGCAAATGGAGTGGAGTGGTGATGTCGCCAGCGAGTCTGCCGCCGGCACCGACCCTGAGTTGGTGGTACTTAGGGCTCGTACAGAAATAACTTGAGCAGTTTTTTAGCCACGGATCAAACCCAGCCTGGCATAGCCGGAACCAAATACGAAAAGGAACCGACGAGAATTGCAAATTGACCGCAAGGCGCCGCATCGTCTGCTTGTTGTTGACCTGTAAACCACGAGAATCACGAAAGCGCGAAAGATCGAAAGCCCGAAATGGTTTCGCGTTTTCGTTCTTTCGGGCTTTCGCGATCTCCGTGTAAGTTGCGTACCAATCAAGTCCTGTCACACGACCGCAGAAGGCGACACAAAAATCCGCGCAAGGCGCGTGCAAATTCAACGTTTGTAGTCCGGATTTAAGGAAATCGATTGAACCGCAGATGAACGCTGATAAACGCGGATATAAAGTCTGGAACAAGAAATCCAATAGTCTCGTCCGTCGTCATCCGCGTTGATCGGCGTTCATCCGCGGTACAATTCCTTCTTCAATTCCGTGTTCCATCCGCGGCAAATTGAACAGGTTGTTTATGTGCGGGTCCTGAGGTCATGAAAAACGACCGGCGGCGCATGTCGCTGAGTCGCAAGGCACAGTCTGGGATGTGCCGTACAACACGTGCATGCGCCGCCGGGTCGTTGGGGTTTCAACTTTCTAACGAACTGTCAGCTTGCCGCGGAACCGCACTGCCAAGAGCAGCGCGCCGATGGCCAGGCTGATCATCGATGCCGGTTCGGGCACTGCATTCGCCGCGGCCAGGCCAGTCGTGGGACCGTCTGGATTGGTCTGCAGCCAGTGCGACGAAACCGCGTTGATGTCAAAAATGTTGACGATGCTATCGCCGTTGACATCGCCCGTCGGACCAGGTGTATTCCATTTCGACG
>Ga0163150_10003289_pt1 | contig 22982 bp, 19 predicted proteins | sample OliLakLV19P2IB_FD_148628 | JGI IMG/M metagenome (GOLD analysis project Ga0163150, IMG submission 148628) | Freshwater microbial mat bacterial communities from Lake Vanda, McMurdo Dry Valleys, Antarctica - Oligotrophic Lake LV.19.P2.IB | ecosystem: Environmental > Aquatic > Freshwater > Lake >...
ATTGATCCGAACCAAATTTAACCAATATGTCAAATCCTTTGACCTGGATGAATTCAGTATCAATGCCACGGAAGAGAGCAGGTATTCTCAAAATCAAAAAATGCTCAGTAACCAGCAGATTTTGATTCAGATCGATACCATACAGAAAACGATCCTCAATGGTCAAAAAAAAATAGGTACCGGGATCACCCGTATGTTTGACAAGAGCATCAATTATACGGATTCCCTGCAACAGGATACCACCAACAAATCTTTTAATAATATTCCTGAATTTGTTCCTGCTCAAAGCCCATCCGGCACATCCGATAAAATGGCTGCTTTTAAAGCAGAAGCGGCGGCCATGGCTATAAAGATGGACAGCATGAATGAACATTCAATGCCGGATACGATCATCTTCAATGGAAAATTATTTCCTAAGCCCATTACCGGAGTTGAAGTTGACCTCAAGCCAGGCCTCAAAGTAGCCCATTTTTATGAGCTCCTGGATTCCAGCCGACGATCCAAATTGTTCCGTGAAACCGGGACTGCTGCCAACCTGGTACAATCGGAGATCATCAATGTTTTATTTACCTTACAATCTTTCAAAAAGAAAGAGATATTACACTGGCAACAATTTTATCAAAAATATACCCTCGCTTTATCCTGTATTATTTTTTTATTTATTGGTGCGCCGATGGGAGCCATTGTGCGTAAAGGAGGATTTGGATATCCCTTGCTGATAGCCATTATTTTTTTTATTATTTACATCATGGCTTCCAAGTTATTTGAAAAACTGACGGATTCGCTGGTATTGAGGGTAGAAGCCGGCGTTTGGATGACGACCGTACTGATCTCCGCTTGTGGGGTCTATCTTACTTACCGTGCCAGCAAAGATGTATCATCGAATTTTCTGGACGTCATAGCGGAAAAAATAAAAAAATTGATTTCCAAAAATAAAAAACAGGCCTCCATACCGACCCTGGATCCGGCAGCCGGCGCAATTCCTAAATAAAGCTGTTGGGATAAACGGAGTTTAATATTTAACCAGTTTCAGCGTTTGAGAAAACGGCGATTGACCATGGTTTAACTTGCCTTGGACCCGGATAAAATAAGTACCCGATGGGTAAGGGCTGATGTTTATTGCCAGGGATGATGTTCCGGCCAGGGTGGAAATCGGTTTTGATTGGTAAATGAATTGACCCTTGAGATCATGGATGGACACTTCGAACCCGCCGGGTTTGTCCAGATCAATAAATGCATGAAAATCACCGGCAGTAGGGTTGGGGTTGATATAAAACCGTTTGAATGCCGGGTTAGCATTGTCTTTGGATGCTAAACTCAGCGGCATTTGGCTTTCATAAACCCCGTTGCCATGAGTGGCCAATTTCAGGGTTTCCGTTTTAGGTGAAATACTCAGGCTCATAGCCATCACCACATTGGGTAATCCATCCATATACTTTTCCCAACGCTCTCCGGCATTGGATGAATAAAATACCCCCAGATCATTGCCAAGGTAAATTTCTTCCCGTTTGTTAGGATTGATGGCAATACAATTGGTTGGTACGTTAGGCAATCCATTCTCTTTTACATGCCAGGTTTGTCCTCCATCCATACTTTTTAATAAATGGGAACCAATCCCAAATCCTGAAAAAACGATATAAACGATGTTGGCATTTAAAGGATCGATTGCAATATCCATGGCCGATTTGACCGGTAATTGGGACAGGTGGGTAAAGGTTGCCCCTTTGTCCAGACTTCTGAAGACTTTGGGGACCGTGTTCTTATTTAATGGAAGGGTGCTCAGGTAGATCACTGCAGGATCAGACGCGGCGGCGGCAATCGTGATGATTGCTGCATTGGGGTCTAATGCATTGGCATGGGTCGCCCGCCAGTTGCCCGGGTGGCCATTATTTTCGTTGATATATAATTTTTGTGCCCCTGCATACAAAGAACCCGGTGCAGTGGGGATGATTTCGAAAGGGGTATTGAACGCTTTAGGCTCTGAAATAAAAGAAATACTCGAAGGTAGAACAGGCTCCCAGGTTTTTCCTTTGTCCATGGAGCGGTTCAGTCCAAAATATTGATAACTACCATAGATGATATTTTCGTTCTGCGGGTGGATAGCCGTCGACAAACCATCTCCACCGATGACCTTGATCCAACCATCCTGGCCGTCATAAATAGCAGTCCCGTTGTCCTGCATGCCCCCGATGGCAAATTGTGTATTGGTTTTTGACGCAGAAAAATTGGAATAAAACTGAGCGGTGATATATCCGCCATTCCGGCCTTCAAAAGTTTGTCCCCGGTCTTTAGTAACAAAAATACCCCCATCGGTCGCAATGTAAATTTCTTCGGGTCGTAAGGGATGAAAATATACTGCATGCATATCGGCATGTACATAGATATCAATCCCTTCTGGTCCACCTACCGGTATACGTCCCATATCCCCCGCATCCCAAGAACTGACGTTGGTATAATTGAGTCCGTTATTGTCTGAGAAATAGGCATTCTGGCCAACATTGGCCAACACATTGGGTTCCGTGCTATGCACTGCGACATCATGGGAATACCATCCCTGGATATCGGCGACATCCTTATCGTTGATCAGATCCCAGCTACTGCCTGCATCCAGGCTCATAAATAAACCGATGGATTTAAAGGCATTGGCAATAGAGGCGTACATCACATCTGAATTGCTTTTGCTGATCGTTACTTTAGCTTTTCCAGAATAGGATTCCGGTAAACCATTTTTCAATTTGATAAAGCTGCTCCCGGAATTATTTGAACGATAGATCCCGCTGACATCATTATCGAGGTAGCTGCCGTGGGTGACAAAAATGATTTCAGGGTTTTTGGGATTTAGGTCTACATCCACTGCCATGGCCACCGGATGAATCAAGGTCCAGCTGCTGCCCTGGTTGGTGGATTTGTACAATCCATTGGTGGTAGCGGCATATAAAATCTGATCATCGTAAGGGTCAAATTCCAAATCCTGGACACCGGTCACTATACTATTGGTAATGGCCAGGCTCTGGGTCCATGATTTGCCTCCGTCTCTGGATTTTAATATCCCTATTCCATAAGTTCCACGGGAAGTGCGGTCACCGATACTGGGTATAGAGGCAGCCTTGTTATAAACTTCGCCGGTACCTATAAAAAGGATGTCCGGATTTTTAGGGCTGATTAAAATGGATGCTATGGAATAAACCGGTAAATCAATCGGGATTTGTACCCACCCTTTATAACCGATTCCGGAGGAATTGGTCCTCCATAGTCCACCGCTGGCTGACCCCGCGTAGATCACATCGGGCTCAGTAGGATGGAAAGCAAGACAGAGGGTACGTCCACCAATGTTTTTAGGGCCGATCGATTTCCATTTAGCTTTATCCGGCGTGCGGCTATGGTGTTTTCCCTTGTTGTATTCAGACCATAAGGTGTTATAGGGAATTTCGGCCTGGTCACTAAACCTTGCCTGGTACCAGGCTTCCAGGGACAATCCTGCTCCGCTTTGTTTCTCTCCCGGTTTTGAATCGGGCTCACCTTTAGAATTTGTTTCATGACTACCTGAAGGAAAGGTTTTTTGATCGGGACGGTTATCGGTATGACACCCTAAAAAAAGTAAATAGAAACCCCACAAAAGCAACCAGCACCTATTCATGAAATATTATAATAAATCTTAATGTATCCGCAAATATAATAAATATGCGCTAAGCTGCTTGCTTCTGGTTTTTTTAATTTTCAACTTTAACCAGGATTAAATTTCTGCTTGAAATAAGTTAAATTTACTAAACATGATTGAGGGGAAACACGCTATAGCGCACCTGGTATTTCAGGAGTTAGAAGATATACAGACCAATGGATATGAAGACCCGGTTAAATCGACCGGCCGTTTGTATCAGGCACTGTCTTATTTTTTCAACCGGATTACAGCACAGGATAAAATTTATTTTACTACCCTGTTTTCACGGATGGTATTTGCCGGAATTCAATATAAAATTCCCCGGCGGGACTTATCCCTGCTGCATCATTTTAGAAAACTGGCCTATCAGCAAATCTATCACGATCAGGCACACCTCACCTATACTCCGCAGCAATTACTTGAACTCGGAATATACAGTTTAAACAATGTCGTTGAATATTTGTGTGAGGTCAAGTCTCCGATGGTATTTATGGATTGGGAACAAAAAATATGGGAATCCCTTTTCGTCGAACCGAAATTCGACAAATCCATTCCCAATTGCCGGGTGCTGATCACTCAAACCGATCCGGTAAATCAACAACTCACCGGGGTCAGCGAAGAATACCCGCACCATGCCGTTCACATCAAATACAATGTCGCCGGTATCAATGATGCCCAGACGGAATTATTAAAGGCTTACCTCCAGCTAAAATCCCTGCCGGTATCGGTAGAATTGATTGATATCGAAGTGGAGCATGATGGGGGATGGGTTCCGCATCAAATGGTTTTCGAACCGGATTACCTGGTTGATGTGACGGCGGTTGCAGAATGTTTTAAAGATTTTGGAGTGCTGACCTGGTCCTATCTGCTGAATAAGTATAAACCCAAACCATCCAGTCCAAGTATATTATTGGGTAATGCCGCCAATTTTTTCCTGGATGAAATCATGGTCAACCCGGAAGTCAATTTTAATATCCTGATGAAGCAGTTTTTTAAACTCTATCCGCTGGAATGTACGGTGTTGGAAGATCGCGAAGTTATCGACTTGAACGTAAAATCAAAAACTCATTTTAACAACCTCAGAAGAGTTATACAGGAAGAATTCCGCGAAATTGGAATAGAAGCAGAAGGGGTATACCTTGAGCCGACCTTTATATCCGCTATCTACGGCTTGCAGGGGCGACTGGATCTGTACCATGAATTACCTGAACGCAAGCTGGCTCATATCGTGGAATTAAAAAGTTCAAAACCCTATCGCACTAATGCGTATGGGATCAACCACAATAATTATATCCAGACTTTATTGTACGATCTGTTGATCCGTTCTGTGTTCAACAACAAACTGCGTTTATCCAGTTATATACTTTATTCACAACAAGACCAGAAGGCCTTGCGATTTGCCCCACCCATCAAGGCGCAACAGGTTGAGGCGCTCGCCGTTCGAAATGAATTAGTGATCATGGAGTTGAAACTAACTCATACGGCACAACTGGATGAGATGCTTAAAATGTTGTCGCCCGCTATTTTACCATTGCAGCAGGGATTTTTGGCCAATGACTTACAGGATTTTCAACAGGCTTTCGAAGCCATGAATGCCCTGGAGCAAGCCTATCTGATGGAGTACACAGGATTTATTGCAAGAGAACACCACCTCGCTAAAGTTGGCGAGCACAGTGATGAATCCAACAACGGAATGGCATCCCTTTGGCTAAACAACCGATTGGAGAAAGAAGAAAACTTTACGATCCTTGGCCATTTGGTATATGCCGAAAGTAAGTTGGCCGGCGAAGATGAATTATTAACCTTTCACAGGACTTCCTCATCGAATGAATTAGCCAATTTCCGGCAAGGTGATATTGGAGTATTGTATCCCCACACCTGGTCTGGAACTTCAGCCCTGGAGCACCAGATTTTTAAATGCTCGATTATTGACATCCGGGAAAAATCAATTGTAATCCGGCTACGCAACAAACAACGCGGGAAAAATATCTTTACTAAATGGAAACACTGGAACCTTGAACACGATTTGATTGACAGTAGTTTTCACAATTTATACCGCAGCTTGTTTGAGTTCCTCAATGGTTCCAGGGAGAAAAAAGACCTGTTATTCGGATTAAAACCGCCTGCTGTTCCTGAATTAGAAAATCACCGTCCCGAGTTGCCCGATGATCTCAATGAAGAGCAAAAGTCAATCCTGGCAAAAATCCTGAACATCAAGGATTATTTTCTCCTTTGGGGCCCTCCCGGCACCGGTAAAACCAGTATAATGCTTCGTTCCCTGGGCCAATACATTATCCGCCATTCGGCAGAAAGTATATTGTTTCTGGCTTACACCAATCGCGCGGTGGATGAAATCTGTGAAGCACTGAATACCGCATCCTTAGATTTCTTAAGAATAGGATCGAGGCATACTGCCCTTAAAAAATACTGGAAACACTTTCTGGACGAACAAGCGAGTAGTATAGAAAAACGGTCCGGATTTAAAGAACTTATACTGCAACACCGTATTGTCGTCGGGACCTTGTCCAGTATTCACGGAAAATCAGAATTGTTTAAATTGAAACAATTTGACTGGGTCATTGTCGATGAAGCATCCCAGATCCTTGAACCGATGTTGGTAGGTTTATTACCAAGGATAAAAAAATGGGTGTTAATCGGGGACCATCGGCAAATGCCCGCAGTGGTCGTCCAAAGGAAGGAGGATAGTGAAACCCAGCATCTTTTGTTAAAAGATATCGACTTGAAAAACCTGAGAAATTCATTGTTCGAACGTATGATGAATAGCTGCAAATCCAATCAATGGACCTGGGCTTATGACATTCTTCGGGAACAGGGAAGAATGCATCACACCATCATGCGGTTTCCCAGCGAACAATTTTATGGCGGGGAATTAAAGGTGTTACAACAACCTGAAATGAAAGTCGAGTTGGAACAAAAAATGGAATATAAAACTGACCCACAGTGGGATGTACTCCTAAAGAAGCTTAGCAGTAAACGGATGATTTATCTTCCTTCTGAAACCGACAATCAGGGAAAAGCAAAAATCAACAGGAAAGAAGCTGCCCTGGTCGTCAATTGTATCCAGGCCCTCCACCGGATTTACGCTTTTAATGGTAAGACCGTCCATCCGCACTCCATCGGAGTGATTACCCCTTACCGTGCGCAGATCGCACAGATCAGAAAATCACTGCAAGACCAGGGAATGTCCCCGGATGATCTCAGTATTGACACCGTTGAACGTTACCAGGGTGGCGCGAGGGATATCATTATTATATCATTATGTACCAACCGGTTCAGTCAAATTCAAAATATGATTTCCTTGTCTGATGATGGGGTGGACAGAAAACTTAACGTCGCCCTTACCCGGGCCAGGCAACAATTGATCATTATTGGGAACGAAGAAATACTCGAAGAGTATCCGGTTTATAAATCACTGATCGACTATTGCCGGTCCGAAGTTTTAGAATGAAGTCTTAGATCCGATTGAGCAGTTTTTCTTTCTGAGACAAATATTCTTCTTCAGAAAGCACCCCACTGTTTTTCAAATCGTTTAATCGTTCGAGGGCAACAAATATTTCTTCACGGGTTTGAGCCTGGTTTGCTTTATGCTCTTTTTCCATCCGTACGCTGAATTGTTTCCCTTTTTCAAACTCTTCCTGGTATTGGGCTTTGGCCTGATCGGCATTAAAGTCATGAAGCGATCCGCCTTTACCGAAATGCTGGATAAAAACCTGTCCTACCGCATAGGTGCTGGCGCCCGATAATACCGACATGGAGGCAGCCCCCAGGATGGTACCTATGATTGGAATGGTTTTAATGGCACTTGCAGCCAGTCTGGCTAAAGAGCTGCCAACCAGGGAAGACACTATACTTTTACCAATTTGTTCATTAAAGTCCTGGCCATAAACCTTGGCTAACGAACGAATCATATTGATTTGTACCCCGGTGACTGCAGCAAAGTCTACCAGCGGAATGGGTATCAAACCGCCACCTACTGCTAGCAATAAATGGGTTTTTACTATTTCCTGAGCAATTTCGTTTTTGTTGTTTTTTGTGGAATTATCCATCTTGGAATTGATTTTTGTAGCAAAATTATAAGCTTGTTTACCGCCTTTGAATAAAATTCGACCAATATCAGCAATTAATGACATGGAAGTAATACAATTTCAGGTCAAACTAAGTTCCTCCCCTTGGTTTGCACAAACCATTGATTAGGGTATTTGAAGTATTTTATGGGTTTGCAGACTCAGGTTCCATTTGGGATGTGCCCTGCAATATTCAAGGGTCAGGGCTGTGTTTTCCTTTATCTGCGGTCCGTCCATCGGCTGCAAGCTGAAATGATCAAAATCCAGGTGTTCAAAATCGCCAGGGAAAGCGTCTGCTTGAGGAAAGACAAGTTTAAGTTCATTGCCCCTGGTTGTTTTTAGTAAAGCCGTGGATTTAGGGCTGATACAAACCCAATCTATGTTGTCCGGTAAGGGTAGGGTTCCGTTGCTTTCTATCGCTATAATGAAGCCTTCCCCGTGCAATGCGTCCACCAGAGGCTGATCCAGTTGTAGACCAGGCTCGCCTCCGGTACAGACCAAAAACGGACTAACCCGGGATTCGCCGGGCCACAACTCCCAAATTTGATCGATTAACCCCTGGGCATTGTACTTACCCCCATTGGGCCCATCCAATCCTATAAAATCAGTATCACAAAATTTACAGATAGCGGATTGCCGGTGAGACTCGAGCCCATTCCATAAATTGCATCCGGCAAATCGTAAAAAGACGGAAGGCCTGCCGGTGTGAACCCCTTCTCCCTGAAGGGTATAAAATATTTCTTTGAGCTGATACATGATCTGATCGCTAAGGTCTGGCATAGGCAGTCGCCTCAATTTCCACTAAAATCTCCGGATCGATGAGGGCTGCTACCTGCACCATACTGGTAGCCGGTTTGATGGTCCCAAAATATTCTCCATGGGCTCTGCCGGCGTGTTCCCATTGACTTATATCCGTAACAAAAATTCTCGTACGGACCACATCCTGCATTCCTGAGCCCGCCTGAATAAGGGCTGCTTCGATAATCTCCAGGCATTTTTTGGTCTGAGCATAAAGGTCATTTTTTCCAACCACCTGACCATCCTCAAAAGCAGTGGTTCCGGATACTTCAATGTGGTTCCCTATTCTGACGGCGCGGCTATAGCCCACTATGTTTTCCCATTTGGCACCAGAACTGATGTTTATTCGATTCATATAATATTTAAATTGGAAGTCGGGTATTCCCCTGAATTATAAGCCGCAGCTAAACCTGGTTTTAGTAATAAAGAATTAGGAGGTTATACACGGTGGCTGCGAGTTGATTTTTTAACAAAATTAAGATAAAAGTCCATCAAGTCTCTGAAAACAAAATCCGCCTGACCGCTGGGATCTTCCTTTACCTGATTTAATAAAATAGATTGCATCCCCAAATTTTTTCCAAAATGGATATCCGAAACCGAATCCCCGACCATAATTGATCTATCCCATTGAATTTCAGGGAACAAATACTTTGCTTGCAGACCCATTTCTGTATTGGGTTTCCGGCAAAGTGAAGGAGGGTCATTAAGGTCCGGACAATACAAAACCCTGTCTATTTTTCCACCACTTTTTCTGATGATCCTGTTCATCTCGTAATGGATGGATTTAAGGTCATGCTCGGACATCAAACCCTTGCCAATTCCTTGCTGATTGGTGACGATAATGATTGGGGAAAAATATTTTTTCAGTTCTTTTAATGCTATGAGGACCTTCGGAAGAAAAATAAATTGATCCCAGCTTTTGACATAATCATCATGGCGTTTTTCATTAATGACCCCATCCCGGTCCAGAAAAAGACATGGCAAATCCTTAATTCTTTTTTTCATAATAGATTAAGGGTCTGGATCTGCTCAAAATCCGTGGGGATACCCATATCAATGAACCTTGACCTGGACTTAAACCCCCCTATTTTCAGCTGGCCAACTTTTTGTTCAAACAAGTCGTGTTCAAGGGAAAACCGGGTACCCGATTGAAAAGATTTTAATACCTCCGTTTCGATCAGATAAATGCCCCCGTTTATATATCCTTCCAAAATCGGCTGTTTTTCTTTAAAAGCAGTGATGCGGCAGTTTTTACCGATTGTTACTGATCCATAACGATCAAAGTCAAATAGTTTTTTTAAAGCCAGGGTAATGTCGTTTCCAGATTGCCGATGGTTGGATAACATGGCTTGGAGATTGACCGGAAACCAGGTATCCCCGTTCATTATCCACACCTGGCCAGAGTCGGCTTGATTTAAGGCCAAACGAGCGGCACCTCCTGTACCTAAGGGTATGCTTTCAAAAGAATACAGGACCTCCAACCCTGCAAATTTATCCCCGACATAAGCTCTTACCTGGTCGGCGTGATGGTGTACCGCCATAATGATCTTATGGATTCCCTGGTTTTTAAGGTAATGTAATTGCCAGTGAATAAATGGTTTGCCCTTGACTTCGGCCATTACTTTTGGAATCATGTCACGGGTCACGGAGTGAAGTCGGGTGCCTAAACCGCCCGCAAGGATTATTGCAATCATCAGGGAAAGAGCGCTTTTTCCACGAGCTCGCATATGATATGGCCTACGGTGATATGACTTTCCTGGATACGGGGGGTATCGGTGGAGGGGATATTGAGGAGGATATCCGATTCAGTTGCCAACAGACCTCCGAGATGTCCGGTAAATCCGACGCAGATCATGCCCAGTGACCGGGCAACCCGGAAGGCCTGGATAATATTTTGTGAATTACCCGAGGTACTCAAGCCTATCAATACATCTCCCGACTTACCGATTCCTTTGATCAATCTGGCATATACGTGTTCAAACCCATAATCATTTGCTACCGCGGTGAGGTAAGAGGTGTTGACATGCAAAGCCTCGGCGTACAGGGGTTGGCGGTCTTTATAGAACCTGCCCGAAAATTCTGCAGCCAGGTGCTGGGCATCGGCAGCACTGCCTCCATTGCCACAAAACAGAACTTTGCCATTTCGATTAAATGTTTCAATCACTAAGCTGGTGACCTCACTGATTTTTTGAATCAGGGATGGGTCATCCAATATGCTGGTTTTGACCGCAATGGATTCTTTCAAGGATGCTTTTATACTGACTTGATACATGTACTAATGATTATGTATGGTCCACGAAGTGACCCCTTCTTGTACAAAATGAAAAGATTTAAATACTCCGCCCATAGGTTCCAATGCTTTAATTACTTTATAACGATTGTTTCCCGGGGCATATAACATCAAAAAACCGCCTCCACCGGCACCGGAAATTTTGCCTCCGGTTGCCCCGTGTTTTAGTGCCAGGGCATAAATTTCATCGATCATTGGGGTGGAAATCCCTGAAGCGGTTTTCTTTTTTTGCTGCCAGCCAAAATCCAATAATTCCCCGATCTCTTTCAGCCGACCCATGAGGAGAGCCTCTTTCATCAATAGGGCTTGTTCTTTGAGCCGGTGAGCCGCATCCAGCGATTGTTCTTTTTTTCCAGTAAAATTGGATGCTTGTTTTTCGATAATGGTGGAAGACAACCTGGAGGTGCCCGTGTAATACAACAAAATATTCAACTCCAATTCGTGTAGATATTCGGGACGGATACGCAAGGGATTGACGATTACTTTATCGTCTTTATAAAATTCCATAAAATTAAAACCACCGAACGTTGCGGCATATTGATCCTGTTTACCTCCGGCAATCTGAAGATCGTGCCGTTCAATTTCATAAGCTGTTTTAGCCAGATCATATTCTCCCATTGGTAATTTTAGCCATTCACTATAAGCACTGGTCATAGCTACGGTTAAGGTTGAAGAGGCGCCAAGACCGGACCCCTTTGGAACATCTACATGGGTACTAATATCATAAGCTGGCAATTTTCCTCTGATATGTTTAAACATGCGGTTATGGGTACCTTTAATCAGGTCGAGATTTCCATCGATTTTTAAAAGTCGCGATTTTCTAAGGTCCATGACTTCATCCAGGTCAAAGGATTCCAGCCGAATGCGTTTGGAATGATTGGGAAGGATAGTGGCCTGGGCAAACAAACTAATGGTTGCGTTGAGTATAGCCCCTCCATATAAATCAGAATACGGGGATACATCCGTTCCACCACCCGCCAAGCCTATACGCAAAGGTGCTCTCGATCTGACAATCATCGCCCAAAGATAATATAATCGAATAGTATCCATCTATTCCCGAATGAAGGCGAATACCCTGATACCTGGTCCTCCGTATTTCCTTTTAATGAAGGGTCAATGGCCTGTAAGGACGGCCTGGGCCATCCGGTTCCAGGAGTAATTTGATTTGGTTATCTCCAGGGAATCAAAAAACAAAGAATGGTCAGTCCGGCTAAAATAATCTTTAATGGCATCCGCTATTGCCTGAGCGGTTACTTCCACCACATAGCCTGATTTTTTATTTTCAATAATTTCATGGAGCCCACCAACCCGGGTAACTACGGTCGGTTTGTTAAAGTGAATAGCAATTTGGGCGATGCCGCTTTGTGTTGCTGATTTATAAGGCTGGACCACCAGATCGGCCGCGCAGAAATAATATTTTACCAGATCATTTGAAATAAAATGGGTGTGCAGGATCAACCGGTCACGAATTCCTAACCGATCGATCTGGTCCTGATAGGGTAAAGCCTCGGTATAAAACTCCCCCGCTATGATAAATTTTAAACGGGCATATGAATCCGGTAAAAGAGCAATGGCATCGAACAACAAATCCAAGCCTTTGTAGTCCCGGATAAATCCAAAAAATAATACATATTGAAAGCCCGGGTCAAATTGCAGATATTGAAGTGCTTCTTCCTTTGATACTGCTTTACCATAATTGTCATAGATCGGATGCGGTATTAATTGAGCCGGTTTAGATTGCTCAAATTGCTGCAAGTCATGCCCTACACTTTTTGACATATAAATAAACCGGTCCACACTTTTTAAAAAATACCGGATAAATATCGAATCTCCCATCCTTTTCTCGTGGGGAATTACATTATCCAGAATGCTGATGACTTCGGTATTTTTTGATTTGGCAATCCGTATTACGGTGCCTAATGATGGCCCCATGATGGGAAGCCAGAATTTACATATTATCAGGTCGGGATTGAGTTTTCGGATTTTCAATCCGGTGCCCATCCAATTAAACGGATTAAAAGAATGTAACCATCGGTAAATCTTAAGGGGTGGGGGAGGATCATCACTGAATTGAGATTTTCCGGGAAATAAAATTGCAGGATACTGGACGGTAAAGGTCACCACTTCTACCTGATGGCCCATGCGGATGAGTTCTTCCGCTAACCGTTCATTAAATGCCGCCAGGCCTCCCCTAAACGGATAGGCAGTTCCTAAAATCACAATTCGTTTCATGATCAGAACTGCTTATCCACCTGATAGTCCTGTTTGACGGGAGCGTTTCGAGAAACGAGTTCAGCAATAAAACCGGACATGAATAACTGAAGGCCAACGATTAACAACAAGATTCCGAGATAAAAAATAGGGCGATTTGCAATAGAAGCAAACTCAAAAAAAAACTTGCCGACCGTCAGGTAAGTAAGGATTAAAAAACCGGATAAAAAAATCAAAAGCCCCAGGGTGCCAAATAAATGCATCGGCCTTTTTCCAAACTTCCCTACAAACATGATTGTCGCTAAATCCAGGAAACCATTGAGAAATCGTTCGATTCCGAATTTAGAGGTTCCATATTTGCGCGCCTGATGGGCAACGACTTTTTCCCCTATTTTTTCAAACCCGGCCCACTTGGCAATGACCGGGATATACCGGTGCATTTCACCATCTACTACTATATTTTTGATCACCTCCTTACGGTAAATTTTTAACCCGCAGTTCATATCATGCAATTTTATACCTGACATTTTACTGGTAGTCCAATTGTATAATTTGGAAGGAAGGTTTTTGGTCAGGGCATTGTCATATCGCTTTTTTTTCCACCCGGAAACCATGTCCAGATTCTGACCCTTGATCATTTCAACTAATCCGGGTATTTCTTCGGGGCTATCCTGCAAGTCCGAGTCCATAGTAATCACATAAGTCCCTTTGGCGGCATGAAATCCGGTATTGAGCGCAGCGGCTTTGCCGTAATTCCGACGAAATTTGAAGCCGCGTATATTTGGGTTGGAGGTAGCCAGTTTTTCAATTACTTCCCAGGAGCCATCTGTACTGCCGTCATCAATAAAAATAATCTCGTATTGATATCCCTGGGCTGTCATTACTTTTTGAATCCAGCCTTCTAGTTCAGAGAGCGATGCGGATTCGTTGAGCAAGGGGATAATAACCGATATGTCTAACACTCTATCATGTTTAGGCTGCAAATCTAAGGAAAGTAGATATTAAATAAATCAGAAATGTATCCTCACGACCAGGATCAGGTAAATTCAGGTCTGTCTTTTTTCATGATCAAACCAGTGATCAATGAAAGAACAAGACCACCGACTCCAAAACACAACAAATTAGATGCAATGGACAAAAAAGGATTTTTCATAATATTGGTCATGGACTTAGCCTGTTCAATTTGTTCTTCGTCAAATCCTTGAGCTTCCCAGGCTTCTTCCATACCCGACATCATCCGGTCCATGTATCCGGGGTCCACCACCCGGATATAAATCAACGAAATCACACTCGAAATCAAAGCCGCCAAAAGCACCACCCCGACCCCTATCAAAATGCATTGACTCAGACTGATAAAACCTCCCTGAAATTCATCCCGCTGTTTTCGGGTTGCAATCACTACCATGGTTACAAGGGCAAGAAATGATAAACATCCAATCAATATATTGGAATAGGTATTAGATGGGTTGGCAAGCCCCCCCACAGTGGCAATTAAAAAGATAAGACTGGTGATCAGTCCACCGGTAAGCCCATATCTCAGTATTATTGGGCCAGGTTTTGATTCATTCATATCAGCTTCTTTCCCGAAATTTAGAAATAAATTTTTACTTGTTCAAATTTACCCTGCCTTTGTGAACAGTGCCCAATACCTTTCCCCGGAAGGTATGATCCAGGAACAGTGAGTTTTTTGATAAGGACAATACGTCCTGTTTTTGATATTTCCACTCGATAGTAGGATCAAAAAAAGTGATGTTTGCCGCTTTACCTTCACCGATTTCCGGCATTGAAAGTTTTAATACTTTGCGGGGATTGATAGCAGCTGCTGTCACCCATTCTGACATGGTCAGTTCGCGCGCCGTAGACAAAGACGGGAATATCGTCTGCAGGCCGATCGTCCCTGCATCGGCATATGCAAATTCCAGGTCCTTTTTTTCGATCTCCAAAGGTCGATGATTGGAACAAATAATGCCGATCACCTCCTCTTTTACTGCTTTCACCAGGGCCTTCCTGTCCTGGGACGATCGAAGGGGTGGAGATTGTTTAAAATTGGAGTCGAACTCACTCAACCGGGAATCATCAAATAACAAATGCAGGTAAGAAACAGATGAATAAACTATGGACTTATTTTTATTCCTGGCTTTTAGTTGTTTAATTCCCTCTTCTGAAGAAATCAAATGAGCCAGATAGCCGGAACTTGCATATTGAGACAGGTACAAATCGCGTTGGAGCATCAGGTTTTCCGCTATGGCAGGAATGCCTTTAAGACCCAACTGCTGGGAGACGGTGCCTTCGTGCATCTGACCCAATGTGGCCAGAGCCTGATCTTCCAAACTATTTATAATCAACCCTTTAAAATGGTTTACGTAACGCATAGCCCTCAACATGACTCCGTTGTCCTGGACGGGATGGATCCCATCTGAGAAAGCTATCGCCCCGCTGTGGTGCATATCGATCATCTCAGCGAGTTCCTGACCCTTACAATTTTTGGTTATGGCCCCGATGGGGTAAATATCAATTCCGGATACCTTTGATTTCTGGGCAATAAATTCAATTTCTGCCTTCGAATGCAGACACGGCTTGGTATTCGGGAAGACAGCAACTCCGGTATATCCACCAGCCAGGGCAGAACGGGTTAGAGTCTCCGCTGTTTCGCGGTGTTCATAACCTGGTTCGCCAATGGAGGTTCCGATATCGAACCACCCTATGGATACATGGAGATCATTCCCTTTAATTATTTGCTGTTTGGAGCTCATTTTGGCATCCAACGAGGAAATGATGCCATCGGTAATTTTTATATTCAAACGTTTGCCGTTCAACGGATGGCCCGGGTAGATCAATTTAGCTTGCTCAAGGATGAATTCCATGGGTATGATCAGGTTTTCCAGAATCGCAATAATACTGCTTCTACAAAAAGAAAGATAAGACTCATCAAGATAAACCATCGCCAGAAAATTTTGCCTTGATATTTGTCTTTTATCCAGCTTTCAAAATCCGTGGTATTGGCGTTTTCAACGATTTCATATGTATCGTCGTATTTGCTTTTGAGTTCCTGGATACTAAAAGTGCTCAGATCAGATTCTTTCCGGTTAAAATTAAAGGCCACTTTGCCGATCAGGGTATCTTCCAGATTCATGTGGTATATACCGGCATCCTGAATGGACCCTTTGACGTCAAGGATTACTTTATTACCTGCGGATCGCTGAAAGGGGATATAATCTTCCTTTGTCCCGGACTTGTTGAGATGGATCACGTGTTCGGCTGTTTGTTGGACTACTTCAGCTTCTATAATTTCATCCTTGCCTATGAACCTCGACAACAATTCGGATTTGTTTCTATTGAGGGCGATCCGGAATATCATTGGAATAAAAATCTCGGGGTTTCGGCTCAGGTCGCTCCATTCTGTCTCCAACGGAGTTGAACATATATAAAGCGCTCCTCCTTCGGTTTTGTATTTAGATAAAAACGGTTTCCCATCTGCAAAACTCATAATCGATTCTTCACCCAGACGTCCGGTATTCCTCAGATATCGGCCTAAGGCAATAGGTAACCTCATATTTGGACTTATTTTGTTGTATACGTCTTTAAAAGTAAATTCCAGGGTATTGATAGAAGTGACCGGCAGGGTATTTTTCTCAAATGTCTGGTAGGCGCCCCCGCCCAGGGTATTCATAAAATTGGTATAGGACACCAGGTTGCTGGAAACACCGGGGAATACAAGCACATTGGATCCTTGCCTGAGGGCTGAAAAAATTTCATTGGCCAACCCACTGCTGATATCATTGAGTCCTTCCAGGATGATGAGTTCATTTTTAGGAAGGGAAGCATAATTGATGTTCTTCAAATTTTGCATTACGATATTGGCCGAAGGCAAACTCTGTAAAGCGGTCAACAGATTTGAATTGGTCCGGTCAGTGGAAAGGGTCGTGATGTCCAATTGGGCATTTACATTAAAAGTCAGGTACAGTTTGTCATCAAATTGGATCGGAAAATCGGTGATTTCCAACTGAATTTCCTGCCAGCCCGGCTGGGTGACAATAATCTGCGCGGTATCCATCCTGGATTCCCCCGGGGCAATAGAAATGGTTCCCAGCGGTTTAGACTGCTGGTTTTGTATGATGGAAAGCCGGGCATCCTGTATTGGTTGTGAACCGTAATTGTGTATTTTAAATTTGAGGAGGCTGGCCTGGCCAATTATTTGCGCAGGTGAATCGAACCAGGCAGAATCAATCGTTAGGTTATTTTCCTGAATACTTTGAAGGGGGATGAGATGGATCTGGGTAAGGGTATCTGACACGGACTTCAGGTCGCAAATCGATTTCTGGAAATCAGAAATCATATAGAGGTGTTCATTTCCGGTTTCTTTATGCAGGATCGACTGCATTTTTTCCCTGATCTCATCCAGGTTATGCACACTGGCTGTTTGTTTGATCTCATCAATCATCGATAACGCTTCATCCTGGTGGATCAACCTCATTTGTCTTCCTTGAAAATCATGGGTCAGGATTATGTATCGGTCCTCATTACTATAAGCTTCGACGATGTTTCTGGCTTTCTGTTTTGCTTTGGAAATCAACGGTATATCTTCAGTCAATGCATTCATACTGAATGAATTATCCACAAAAATGCCTACCAGGTTTTTAGCGTATTTTTCCTGGGTGGCGGTCCGCATAAACGGCTGGGCAAAAGCCATTACCAGGAAGGCCAAAGCCAATAAACGGGCCAATAAAACCAATACGTTTTTTAATTTAGACCTGGCGCTGGTTTCATCTTTTACTTCTTTCAAAAAACGGACGGAAGAAAAGTAGACTTTTTTGAATCTTCGGAAATAGAACAGGTGAATTATGATCGGTACCGCCAGTGTTCCTAAGGCCAATAGGAACCACGGATAGAAAAACTGCATATCACAACAAAAGTAACTAATATGAATGTTGTGAAAAGTTTAAAATTTTCCACCGGGTTCAGGCCTATAAAAGTGCCGGCTAATTTTTTTTCCGGGAAGTGCTTTTGCCTGCCAACAATCCCCATCCGCCGCTCCCAAACAAAAAGCCAAGGGCATACCAGGACCCGTTATTGTTCGGTGCGTACATATAAACTTCTTTATTGAACAGAGAGGCCAGCAAATCAAAAGGTGCAATCAATCCATGCCAAAGGCCGGGCCAAAAACCATAGACATGTCCTGAAATACAAGGTGTAAAATCACTGGTTGATCTGGCGCAGGAAATGCAGGTGATTAAAACCAGAAAAATTAAGATTCCCGAGGCTGTTTTCATTTTTATTTGGATCTGTTAAGATAATTATTAAAACAGGAAGCAAAATGGAATGGTTCCAGATGTAAAATTTTTCCAACTTGGAACAGTAGCGTTGGAATCCGGGTTATAAGGGGTATAACCTATTTAAAACAAGTATGGCGTTTGTAGATTATTATCAGGTTTTAGGTGTAACGAAATCTGCCACTGTAGAAGATATCCGTAAAGCGTACAGGAAATTGGCACGTAAACATCATCCGGATGTCAACTCCGGCAATAAAGATGCTGAGAAAAAATTTAAAGAAATTAATGAAGCCAATACTGTTTTAAGCGATCCTGCGAAAAGAAAAAAATACGATACGTATGGCAAAGATTGGGAACATGCAGATGCATTCGACCAAGCCAGGGCAAACCGTCCGAATAATCCAAGAAATAACAGTCGCTCCGGGGGCTCCAGGTATACCATGAATGGGGAAGAGGTTGACCCTGAAATGTTTTCCGACTTTTTCCAATCGATGTTTTTTGACCAAAATGAAATGTTTGGCGGAGGTTCATTTAATCCTGGCGGAAACCGGCGCTCACGTGAAAATCCCAAAGGGGTTGATTACCGGTCAGTATTAAAAGTCAACCTGGAGGACACCTTAAAAGACCAACTTCAGGTCCTGGAAATAGCTGGAAAAAAAATCAGGATCAAAATTCCTGCTGGTATTCAAAATGATCAATCCATTAAGATTAAAGGCCAGGGTGGCCAACAAATGGCTGGAGGTCCGACCGGAGACCTTTTTATCCATTTTGAAATTGCACCTCATGATAAGTTTAAAACAGAAGGGCATAATCTATTGGGACACTATGATTTAGACTTGTATACTGCCATCCTGGGGGGTGACATCGATATTCCGGCTTTAAGCGGGAATGTCAAGGTCAAGGTCAAGCCTGGAACTCAGCCTGGCTCAAAGGTCCGCCTAAAGGGATTGGGTATCCCACATTATAAGTCCGAAGGCAAAGGGGATCTCATCATTACCTATCAAATCACTATTCCTCAGTCACTTAATGATGAAGAACTGATGTTATTCAAGAAGCTGAAAGAAATCCGCTCCAAACATTGACAATCAGGGCAAATGTCAGTAATTTTGTGACATATGTCCAAGAAGCCCAAAATTTATCCGATAGCTGCGGTTGAAACGCTCGGCTTAAGAGATGAGGCTTTAGCCCATTATATACCAGATCTGGTGTTTTCCCGTGTTTTTGAATTTATCGGGATGATCTCTCCCTTAGTTAAAACGACCTCAGAATCCGATTTGATTCTCATTATTCGAAAAGGCCTCTCCAAAAAACACCTGGAGACCCTCATGGAGACCACCGGCCTAAATTTACCGGCTATGGCTTTGATTCTTCATGTCTCGGAGCGTACGATGCACCGTTATGCAAATAATACCCTTTTAAATCCGGAGATCAGTGAGCGATTGCTCGAGATCGCCAAATTATATGCAAAAGGCCAGGATGTATTTGGAAGTTTGGATTCATTTAAACAATGGATGCAATATCCTGTCGTAGCCCTTGGACACAAAAAACCCCTTGAATTTCTGGATACTTCAATCGGCATACGGTTGTTAGAAGATGAATTGGGCCGGATCGAGCATGGGATTTTTTCGTGATGGATTTGTACCGATGTTCGACCTGCAGATTTATCCAGGATCTCAGTGGTGAAGGAGCATTTCGTTATGGGGGTCGTTGGAATTCAAAAGGAGTGAGGATGGTATATACTGCATCCAATCCTTCACTGGCCTTGCTGGAAACCCTGGTTCATACATTTACGTTGTTGCCTGGAATAGATTATTGTATGCTCAAACTTGAAAATAATCTGGATTCAATGCAGACGAAACTGTTATCGGAATTGCCGAATGATTGGGCCGCGTCACCCGCTCCGGATTATCTAAAATCCATCGGCGATGAGTTTATTGATCAGGGTAAATTCCTCATCCTGAAGGTTCCTTCTGCTGTCCTGTCTTTGGAATGGAATTATTTACTCAATCCAGGTCATGCCCTGTTTAATAAGCTGAAAGTCTACCCTAAACAAAAAGTGATTATCGACCGGCGACTGATTGTCAAAAATAAATAAGTAGGTGATTAAGCTATCCTTCAATCAGATCGAGCACCATAAGGTATCACACGAATCGAGTAGGACAAGGAGAATAACTCTTCTGCAGTTCAGGCCTTAGTACAACTTAATATTCCTTCTAACAAAACATCCAGATCTGCAGGCAGGGTATATACATTTGGCGTAATTCTGACCCCAGCGATATTTTCCCAAACTATTCCAACTGCATGGATTTTAAATTTTTCAAAAAGATGAGCATCTACCTGAGCCGGAGTTTTGCCTTCAATCTGAAGTAAACCAATAGCACATCCATATGCCGGATCCAAAGAAGTCCCGACATTCACCCCGTTTATCCCTTTCGCTTTAGTGGCCCAATAATTTTTAAGATAATGCAGCCTCTTTTGTTTCCTTTCCCCTCCTATCATTTGATGAAATTGTATGGCCTGCCCCGAAGCCTGCTCGATGTGAAAGGGGCGTGTACCCAGATTTTCAAATTTTCTAATATCCTCGCTTTCCGGGTCACCTGCAGCAAATAAAGGATATAGGTTTTTAATTTTATTTTTTTTGACCACCAACAGCCCGGTGCCAATAGGGGCACTGATCCACTTGTGTAAGCTGGTCCCGAAATAATCGCATCCCAGGTCGCTGACATTATATTGAATATGTCCAAAAGAATGGGCTCCGTCGACTACGACCTCGACATTCAATTTATGTGCCCCATCGACAATTTCTTTTACAGGCATAATCTGGCCCATCCAGTTGATGATATGGGTCACATGGATGATCTTCGTGGAACTGGAAATGGCATGGAGATAGGCATTGACCAGGCTGGATTTATCCTCGATAGGTAAACTAAAATCCAACCATTTCAATTTAATACCGTCCCTTTTTTCCCGTTGTTTCCAGGCATTGATCATATTGGGATAATCTTGTTTGCATAGAATAACCTCATCCCCGGCTTTCAGCCTCAATCCAAAAATTACCGTCTCGAGGGCTTCTGAAGCATTCCTTTGCAAAGCCACTTCGTCCGGTAAAACCCCTGCCAGATGGGCTAACTTTTTTCTTAAGGGTTCTCTTCCCTGGTCCAGGATCCTCCACATATAATAGGAGGGAGCTTCATTGCTCAACCGGCCATACCGTTCAACAGCATCCTGTACTGATTTTGGGGCAGGGGCAACCCCACCGTTATTTAAGTTAATCAGATTGGGACTCACCGTAAAAGCTTGTTGTATGGATGCCCAAAAATCTTCATCCGTAGAAAGAACTTCGGCATTCGTATGCAACCTCGATTGAAATGTATACTCTAATTTTTCAGCGGTGGCCTTGGCCAACACCGGGGTCAATAAACTCCCTCCACTCAAGGCCCCTGCACGATGAATAAACGTTCTTCTGGAATACATGCTCATTTGGATTTAGTGGTGTAAATTAAAAAATCCGCATCAGAATTTAACCTGATACGGATTTTATGTCAGTTTCCGGACTTCTTATTCTTTGATCAATTTAAAACTGGCTACTTGTTTGCCATTTTGACTCATCGATAAAATGTGCATTCCGGCACTTAGTTTTTTCATATCGATCGGAAATTGGTTATGTCCATTTTGGACGTTTATTTTTTCATTGTGGATCAATCTTCCAGTCATGTCCAGGATTTGAAGTTGCAACACATTAGCTTTGGTTGCATTCATTTCCAACATGGCAAACTCACGCGCGGGCACTGGATAAACGGTTACGGAGAAGGATTTTACGAATTCATCCAGCACCGGGGTATTCAACCCTCTTCGCAATACAACCGATATCGGAACACTGTTGGTCGCCAGGCTCCCGTCCGAGGCCAACACCCGAAAAAATAAAGTGGCTGAACCTCCGGGGAAAATACCCAAAAGAGCCAGGGTGGTGTCTACAGCACCTAACGATGCAGAAAAAGAGAGATTTGGGCCAATAAAAGCAGTATTCAGTATAAGGCTAAAATCAGGGACAATTGAGGTCTGGATAAGATAGACCAAAGGATTGCCATCCGGATCAGTGGCAGCAGTCCATTGAACAGAATACGTGGTATCCTTCACCCGCAAGTCGGTGGTAATAGTATCTCCCGAAATTGGTTTAGTGATGGTCGGAGCAGTAGGGAACGCATTGGGTTCAAATAACAATTGACCACGTATTTCTCCTGCAGGAATGGTTGTGGAATGGATATTGACATAGAGGTTACCAGCATTGAGTAAGGCCAGTTGATCGGCTGTAAGTACCACCGAGTTGGAATCAGAAAAGAAACGTCCACCTTTCAAATCGGCATTGGCGTCCGTTTTCAGTGAAATCAATACCCCTCCGTTCACCCCGGCAGCACCACTGTGAAGATGTGCCCCGCCGGCAATATCCCGGTTAAAATTTCCGGTGAGATTAGCAAAGGATCCGGTTACCGTGAGCCGGTCTCCCAATAATTCAGCTTTTACAGCGCCTGCCCCACTTCCTGAGTTGGGCTGTACTTCGTTTCTTGAATTCAGGTTGGCAGTGAAGTAGGCATTAGCGAGGGCGAGGAAATTACCCCTGATCTCTCCGCCTGGCGCCTTGGTGGTATGCACATTGGCATAAAATAATCGTT
>Ga0163150_10003290_pt1 | contig 22976 bp, 16 predicted proteins | sample OliLakLV19P2IB_FD_148628 | JGI IMG/M metagenome (GOLD analysis project Ga0163150, IMG submission 148628) | Freshwater microbial mat bacterial communities from Lake Vanda, McMurdo Dry Valleys, Antarctica - Oligotrophic Lake LV.19.P2.IB | ecosystem: Environmental > Aquatic > Freshwater > Lake >...
TTCGTGGTTCGATCGCCACTTTTCACTAGCCCAGGCATTCATGCCTGGGTTTTCGACACCCCTAGGAAGTCGTCGTCAGTTGCGGGCAAAACCCTCCACCGGGTCCATTCCGCCCTGAAGGGCGTGCAAAACGATAACCTGTACGATCGATTTCCCAGGCATGAATGCCTGGGCTAGGGAAAACTCGGATTTCAAAATCCGCGCAAGGCGCGTGCAAATTCAACGTTTGTAGTACGGACGAAACCCAGCCCGGCATAGCCGGAACCAAATACGATAGGGAATCGAGGGGTATTGAGCGTTATTACCGCCAATCGCCACATCGTCTGCTCGATGGTGCCTTATAAACCACGAGAATCGCGAAAGCCCGAAAGAGCGAAAACCAGAAGTAGTTTCGCATTTTCGCTCTTTCGGGTTTCCGCGATTCTTGCGTGAGTTGTCTACCAACCCAATCCCGTCCTCCGACTGCACAGGGCGACAAGAATCCGCGCAAGCCGCGTGCAAATTCAACGTTTGTAGTACGGATGAAGAGAACCACCAAGGGCACGAAGGGCACAAAGACGACGGACACGAACGCTTTCCCTTGGTGGCCTTTGTTCATTTTGTGGTTCTCTTCATCCGTACTACAAACATTGACAATCCACTTGCGCTGCGCGGAATAAGAGGATCGCGAAGACAGGACGGATGGGAACACAGTCTTTGACTTGTGGCTTTTGCGTTTTTCGCCTTTCGCGATTGCATTTTTTGTCCGTGTTTAATCGGTGTTCAATCCGTGGCAAATTGACCAAGTTATTCTTGCGCGGATCAGTAGGTGGGCTACCGCCCCAGCCTACACCGGATCGAAACGAAACTTTGGCGCGGCAAAGGAGAGCCGACGTGCTCAATTGGGTCATTGGATTCTCGCTACGACACCGCGCACTGGTCATCCTGGGCACACTGGCCCTGGCCGTCGTGGGCGGCTTGTCGCTGCGCTATCTCGATATCGACGCCTTCCCCGACACCACGCCCATCCAGGTGCAGGTCAACACCGTCGCGCCGGCCCTGGGTCCCGAGGAAGTCGAGCAGCGGATCACGTTCCCCATCGAGCAAGCCATCGGCGGACTGCCGGGCTTGGAAAGCATGCGCTCGGTATCGAAGTTCGGCTTCTCGCAGGTCGTCGTGACCTTTGAGGACGGCGTCGATATCTACTTCGCCCGGCAACTCATCAACGAGCGCTTGGCCACCGTGGAATTGGCCGCGGGCATCGGCCGACCCAAGATGGGGCCGGTCGCCACCGGCCTCGGCGAGGTCTTTCACTATGTCGTCAAGGGTCAGTCGAACGACGTGACCGACCTGCGCACTGTCCACGATTGGGTCATCAAACCCAAGATGCGCACCGTGAAGGGCACGGCCGAGATCAACAGTTGGGGCGGTTACGAAAAACAATATCAGGTGCGGATCGATCCCAACCTGTTGATCAAATACCGGTTGACGTTCGCCGAGGTCATACGGGCCATCGAGGAAAACAATCGCAACGTCGGCGGCGGAAACGTCCGCGAAGGCACGCAATCGGTGCTCGTCCAAGGGCTGGGCCGCACGACCGACGCCGAGCAGATCAAGGGCATCGTCATCACCTCGCACGACGGCGTGCCGGTGCGCGTGGGCGACGTCGCCGAAGTGACCATCGGCTCCGAGATTCGCCGCGGCGCCGTCACGGCCAACGGCCAGGGCGAAGTCGTGATGGGCTTGGGCTTCATGCTCATGGGCGAAAATACCCATCAAGTGACCCAGGCCATGAAGACCCGGCTCGACGAAATCAAAGCCACGCTTCCCCCCAATATCGAGGTGGACACGGTCTACGACCGCACCGAGCTGGTCGATCACGTCATCAACACGGTCAAGAACAATCTCTTCGAAGGCGGCCTGCTGGTCATCGCCGTGCTCTTCGCCTTTCTGGGGAACCTGCGCGCGGCCATGATCGTCGCGCTGGCCATTCCGCTCTCGATGTTGTTCGCGTTCGCCGGCATGTTGCGATTCGGCATCGCCGCCAGCCTGTTGAGCCTGGGGGCCATCGATTTCGGCATGATCGTCGACAGCTCGGTCGTGATGATCGAAAACTGCGTGCGGCACATTGCGCATGGAGACAATCAGCGCCGCCCGCTCATCGACGTGGTCCGCGACGCGGCCGTCGAGGTCCGCCGGCCGACGATGTTCGGCGAGCTCATCATCATGATCGTCTACTTGCCGATCCTCACGCTCGAAGGGATCGAGGGCAAGCTCTTCCGCCCCATGGCGCTCACGGTCATCTTCGCGCTGATCGGCTCCATGATCCTGTCGCTCACATTGATGCCGGTGCTGGCCAGCCTGATCTTACCGCGTCGGATCGAAGAGCGCGAGCCGCTGCTGATGCGGATCGCGCATCGCATCCACGCGCCGATCCTGCGCTTCTCCATGCACCACAAGATGTGGGTGATCGGCTTCGCGGCCTGCGTGCTGTTCATCGCCTTCGGCATGATCGCGCCGAATCTTGGTTCGGAATTCGTCCCGCGGCTATCCGAAGGCGCGATCGCCATCAGCGTCGTGCGGCTGACCGGGACCGATCTGGAAGACTCGATCAATAACAACACGCTCATGGAAAAGGCCGTGCTGGCCGCCTTCCCCGACGAAGTCGAGCACGTCTGGAGCCGCATCGGCACGGCCGAAATCGCCACCGATCCGATGGGCACCGAGCTGACCGACATGTTCATCACGCTCAAGCCGCGCTCGCAGTGGAAAAAAGCGCGCACGCAAGAAGCGCTCACCGCGCTCATCGACCAGCACCTCCGCGACCTGCCCGGCCAGCGGCTCGCGTTCTTGCAACCCATCGAAATGCGGATGAACGAGATGGTGTCGGGCAGCCGAGCGGATCTGGCCGTCAAACTTTACGGTGACGATCTGGCCGTGCTCGAAGCAAAGGGCGCCGAGATCGAACGCATTCTCAAGGGCGTCGCCGGCAGCGCCGACGTCAGCGTCGAGCAAGTCACTGGCCAACCCGTGCTGCAAATCAAGCTCGATCAGCAACAGTTGGCCCGCTACGGCGTGCCGGCGCAAGTGGTCATGGACATCGTCGAATCGATCGGCAGCAAAGCGGTAGGTGAGGTATTCGAAGGCCAACTGCGCTTTCCATTGGTCGTGCGCCTGCCCGACTCGATGCGCAACGGCAAGGAAGCCATCGAGACGATTCTAATACCGACAGCTTCGGGCGAGCGCTTGCCGCTCTCGCGCTTGGCCGACGTGCGCGTCGTGCAAGGCCCCTCGACGATCACCCGCGAATGGGGACAGCGGCGGATCACCGTCTCGGCGAATGTCCGCGGGCGCGACATCGGCAGCTTTGTCGCCGAATCGCAACAGCGCATGAAAGACGAACTGACACTGCCGCCGGGCCGCTACTTCTACGAGTTCGGCGGCCAGTTCGAGAATCTGCAGCGGGCCCGCACGCGGCTGCTCATCGTCGTACCCGTCGCGGCTATCTTGATCTTCACCTTGCTGTACCTGACGTATCACAATATCTACGATGCGTTGCGGGTGTTCACGGGCGTGCCCTTCGGCTGGGTGGGCGGCATCTTCGCACTCTGGCTACGTGACATGCCGTTCTCGATCTCGGCCGCGATCGGGTTCATCGCCCTCTCGGGCGTGGCCGTGCTCGACGATATGATCCTCGTTTCCTACGTGCGGCAATTGCGCCAAAAAGGCATGCCGCTGGACGAAGCCGTCGTGCAAGCGGCTATCACAAGGCTTCGGCCCGTGCTCATGACGACGCTCGTGGCCGCCCTCGGCTTCTTGCCAATGGCCTTCAGCACGGGCATGGGGGCCGAGGTACAACGGCCGCTGGCCACCGTGGTCATCGGCGGCGTCATCGGCGCCATGGTGATGTCGCTTTTGGTCTTGCGGGTCTTGTATCTGTTGTTCAATTCGCCGATCAAGTCGGTCGAAGCAACGGTGGACAGCGACGCCGATCTCGCGGAGAATCGGCCGCTGACGGAGGTGGGGTCCATTTGATTTGTGGAGGGCGGGCGTCTCGCCCGCCTGTACTTTTGGTGACTCATGGCGGGCGAGACGCCCGCCCCCCCAATCGAGAATCTTTCAACGCAAAGGAGTAACGCAATGCAGATGAAACACACGCTCGTAAGGGGCGCCTTACTGGCCGCCGGTCTAGCCTTCGCCGGCTGCACCAAAGCGCCCGAAAAGGCCCCGGCAACCGCGCCCGCCAAACAAGTGTCGGCCGCCGATCACAGTCACGACGGCTGGTGGTGCGACGAGCACGGCGTGCCCGAGGAAGAATGCACGCGCTGCGATTCGTCGCTCGTGTCCAAGTACAAAGACAAGGGCGATTGGTGTAAGAAGCACGACTTGCCCGACTCGCAGTGCTTCGTATGCCATCCCGAGCACGAAGCCCAGTTCGCGGCCCGCTACGAAGCCAAGTACGGCAAGAAGCCCCCCAAGCCGCAAAGCGAGGGGTAAGTGCAGCGCCGAGCTACACGACGATGCAACCAAAAAGTTAGCCGCCCCGCTCGCGGGGCGATCCGCCGTTCAAAGCCGTTACCGTATCCACCAAAATTGTCGCCCAACCCGCGACCACGGCGAAGCGCCCCACAAGCGGGGCGGCTAACCCTTCGGCGAAACGGATGAAAACGGATGAATCGTCGTGCTCGATCAATCGTCAGCCGCCGAGCCCACGCATGACTCGCCTGCATCGGCATCGAGCGAGCCTGCTGCCCCATTGATGCCAAAAAGAAAAGGTTCGCGGATCCTCGCCGCCGCGTACAGCGGCGCGCTGTTCGGAGCTTGCATTGGCACCGCGGGCTTCATCGGCGTGCGTTCGATCATCGTCGTGCTGCTGCACTTGACGGGCGGTTTACGAGGTGCGCCACCGTGGCGGCTCGGGGAGATTCTGCTCATGGCCGCGCTGGGCGCGATCATTGGGATGGTGCTAAAAGCACTGGCCGAGACCCTAAGCAAGCCCCGAGCGCCGGCGCGAGAACGACCCGCCGTGCCCGACATCGGCCCGCTGCCTCGCGCCGAGGACGACCGCCGCGACCGCATCCATCGCATCGCCCAATCGCGGGCCGCCCGTGATAGGCGCTCGTAAGGCGCTCGTAGTGACCCGCTTCAGCGGGTCCGGAGATTTCAAGAAGCGTGCCGCGTCCTCTGCCCTACGGCCACATAACCCCCATCCGCCTGCACCCGGACCGCACTGAATGCGGTCACTACAAACGGGCCGGCCCACCCCGCCTTGCCACGCGCTGCGCGCTGAACCTAGAATGCCGCCTGCGTGTCCATCTCCCCAATCGCCCCGCTGTGATTCTCTCGTTCAAGAAAAGGAACTCTGCCCGTGCGCTGGACGCAATCGCTCATCCCCACCATGAAGGAATCGCCCGAAGGGGCCGAGATTCCCAGTCACGTGCTCATGCTCCGCGCAGGGCTCATCGGCCAGGTCATGGCCGGCGCGTACACCTACCTGCCGCTGGGCCTGCGGGCCTTGCGTAAGGCCGAGCAAATCGTTCGCGACGAAATGGACCGCGCCGGCGCCGTCGAGCTACTCATGTCGGCCCTCACGCCCATCGCGCTTTGGGAGCGGACCGGCCGCGTCGAGGCCTTTGGGAACGTGCTGATCAATTTTAAGGTCAAGCGGCAGAACCGCCAGGTTCACATGGCCCTGGGCCCCACGCACGAAGAGGTCATCACCGACCTGGTGGCCCATCACATCAACAGCTACCGCCAGCTCCCCATCACGCTGTACCAGATTCAAACCAAGTTCCGCAACGAAGAGCGGCCCCGCTTTGGCGTGCTGCGCACCAGCGAATTCCTGATGAAGGACGCCTACAGCTTCGACACCAGCGTCGAGGGCCTGAACGCCAGCTACGACAAGATGTACCAGGCCTACTGCAACATCTTCCAGCGATGCGGCCTGGCCTATCTGCCTGTGGAGGCCGAAAGCGGCCCCATCGGCGGCGACGCTAGCCACGAGTTCATGGTCCTCTCCGACAACGGCGAAGACCGCGTCGTCCACTGCGCGGCCTGCAGTTACGCGGCCAATCTGGAGCGGGCCGATATCGGTCAGCGGATCGCCATGAAGGCAGTCACGCAGCCAGAGCCCCTCACCAAGGTCGACACGCCCAATGCCGGCAGCATCGAGCAAGTGAGCAAGTTGCTCAAGCTGCCGCCCGAGCGTTTCATCAAGACGTTGATCTACGTGGCCGATGGCAACCCCATTGCCGTGCTGCTGCGCGGCGACCACGAAGCCAACGAAGGCAAGATCCGCCGCGTAGCCAAGGTCACCAAACTCGAGCTGGCCCCCGCCGAAGTCGTGCAGCAGGTGACCGGCGCGCCCGTCGGCTTCGCCGGCCCGCTGAATCTGAAGGCGCCCATCTGGGCCGACCACGACGTGCAAGCGATCGCCAACGCGGTGATCGGCGCGAACGAGGCCGACAAGCATTACACCGGTGCCAACATGCCCCGCGATTTCCAGGTGCAGTCGTACGCCGACCTGCGCAACGCGGGCGAAGGCGACCCCTGTCCTCGCTGCGCAGGCAAGCTCGCCCTGCGGCACGCCATCGAAGTGGGCCACGTCTTCAAGCTCGGCACCAAGTACTCCGACGCCCTCGACGCCCGCTTCCTCGACGACAAGGAACAGCAGCACGCGGCCATCATGGGCTGCTACGGCATCGGCATCAACCGCATCGTCGCCGCCCTGATCGAAACCAGCCACGACGCCAACGGCATCATCTGGCCCATGTCGCTCGCCCCCTACGAAGTCATCCTCACCCCGCTGAACGTAAACCAAGAAGCGGTCATGCAAGCCACCAACGCGCTCTACGAGCAGTTACAAAAGGCCGGCGTCGAAGTGCTGTTGGATGACCGCGACCAACGCCCCGGCGTAAAATTCAAAGACGCCGACCTGATCGGCATCCCGCTACGAGTAGTCATCGGCGAACGCGGCCTAAAAGCCGGCCAACTCGAAATCAAATGGCGCACGGAAGCGGAGCCAGCCATGATCGCACTGGACGGCGCGGCCGAAGCGATTGCGACGATGGTGCGGGAGAAGCGGTAGGTCACGCACCCCGTGCGTGACACGGCGGCAGGTGAGACGTGGGTTTGGGCGGGCCGGTCGAATGGGACGTCGGCGCCGCTTCTTGTCACGCACGGGGTGCGTGACCTACACGGCTAGGCCGGGATGACCGTTTCTGCACTCGCGTTTGCTCGCGAATCTTCGAGTCTATCCTGGTACCATGATGGACAGCACGTGGTTAAGCTCTATCAGTATCCAGTCGTGTAGTCGTGTAGTGACAAGAAGCGGCGCCGACGTCCCATTCCACCCGCCTGCCCAAATCCACGCCTAACCCGCCTCTGCTGCGGGAGAAACGGACGGGTGCAAAGTGACACGGCGACCGATGGCCCAATGTGTCTATGATGAGTGATAAAAACGGTATAGACTGCCCAACGATCTAACCAAATTGACTGCCCAGCGTAAAGCTTGACCGCGTACGATCCCGCATAGCCGCAAATCGTTTCATGTAGCCCCGTAGTCACGCACCCCGTGCGTGACAAGGAGCGGTGCCGACGTTCCATTCCACCCGCCTGCCCGAATGCCAACCCCACCCTCCGCGGTGTCACGCACGGGGTGCGTGACCTACGGGTGGTTTCGCACGGGGGTGCGGCGCGATACACTTTGGGGATGGCAGACTACCGTCGTTGGTTCGTTCCAGGCGGAACGTATTTCTTCACCGTGGTGACGGAACGTCGCGCGCCGCTTTTTCGCGACCGTGTCGCACGACGAATCCTGGGAACCGTGATGCGGCGTTGCTTCGAGCGCTACCCACTCGACGTGGTTGCCCTGGTTCTCCTGCCGGAACATCTGCACGCGTTGTGGACCCTGCCTTCCGGCGACGACCAATACTCGTTGCGATGGCGGTGGATCAAACGCGAGTTCACGCGCGACTGGCTAGCAAGCGGCGGCCGCGAATTGGACCGCAGCGCGTCACGCGTCGCCCAGCGGCGGCGCGGAGTCTGGCAACGCCGCTTTTGGGAACACACCATCCAAGACGACGCCGATTTCGAGTCCCATTTCGACTACATCCATTACAACCCTGTCAAACACGGACACGTGCAACGCCCCTGCGATTGGCCGTGGTCCAGCTTTCATCGTTGGGTCCGCGCCGGCCACTACGATCGCAACTGGGGCGCCAATCACGCGCCCGCGGGGAAAATTGTGGATGCGGGCGAATAACGTAGGTCACGCACCCCTGTGCGTGACACGGCGGCAGGTTAGGCGTGGATTCGGATGGCGGGTGGAATGGAACGTCGTCGCCGCTTCTTGTCACGCACGGGGTGCGTGACCTACGAGTGCTACGAGTGCTGACGCCCCTCCGTCATTCCCGCGCAGGCGGGAATCCAGGGACCACGGGACGAACGGCCCCGTTCGCACCTTCGCGTGCATTCGCGTCCCTTCGCGGTTGAATTCTTGAACCGCGAATACGCGCGAATGCACGCGAATGACTCTTCCAAATCGAACCCGAGCAGCGAGCATGATCATTCAGGGCCGTGGCGAGTAGATGAAAGGAGGCAAAACCGATTTATCAAGTCGTTCTGCCCCGGTCAAACCGACCCCAGTCGCAAGCCCCAACGGGGCGTTCCAGCCTCAGCCCAGGGCAACGCCCTGGGGACTGCCCGGAGAACATGAAAGCCCTGAAAGGGCGCACGAGGCCATGACGAAATCAGCGCCGATGGTTGCAGATTCAAACGAATGCGGCGCGACGAATGACGCCGGCCCATGCCCCGCCGGCTGGAACGCCCTTGCAGGGCTGAAGCGAAGATCGCCATCGCGGTTCCCCAGGGCGTTGCCCTGGGCTGGCGCTCAATTGCCCCTGCGGGGCGAAGGATTCAGCACACCACGAGATCGCGGGGCGCGATCAGGTTTCCTTCCTGGTAAACCGTACCTACTTGACAATCGCTATTCTTGGTCACCCGCGCGACGTAGCTGAAGTCGTAAGACTTCAGGCACGACCCGTGGGGATGAGCATGGGTGGGCACAGATTACGGGCCTCACCGCCGGTCAAGCAGTTCCGCCAGATGCAAAACTTCGACGGTGCGGCCCTGGCGGTGCAGGCGGCCGCCGATGTTCATCAGGCAGCCGGTGTCGGTCGAGACCACGGCGTCGGCTTCGGTCTTGAGAATGCAGCGGACCTTGTCGTCGACCATCGCGCCAGAGACTTGCGGATAGCGAACCGCGAACGATCCGCCGAAGCCGCAACACTGGTCGGCATGATCCATCGGGATGAGCGTGGCGCCCTGGACCTTGCCGATCAGCCGTTCGGCTTCGCCCGAGAGTCCCAGCCCTCGCAAGTGGCAGGCGTAGTGATAGGCCACGCGACCGTTGAACTTCGCGCCCACGTCGTCCACGCCCAATTGATTCACCAGCAAGTCAGCCAGCTCGAAGGTTCGGGCCGCCAATTCCACGGCCCGCTCGTGCCATACGGGATCTTCGTGAAACAGATGTGGGTACTCGACCTTGACCATCGCCGCGCAGGAACCCGAGGGCACGACGACGGTGCGCTGCTCGCGGAAGACCCCGATCGTGTGCTTGGCCTGCTCGCGAGCCAGGTCCGCGAAGCCGCTGTTGTAGAACGGCTGCCCGCAGCAGGTTTGATCGGTGGGAAAGTCGATCTCGTGGCCCAGCCGGCGCAAGAGCCGCACGGTGGCTTGCCCGGCCTTCGGCCGCAGCACGTCGCCCAGGCAGGTGATCATCAGCGCGAGTTTCATGAGGAAGATCGTATCATGCGCTACCACGAGTGGGAATGAGTCGCGGCACGACGGGCGCCATGCCCACGCTTTGGCAAAGTTTCCAATTCGCCGCGAGATGCGCTATCACAGGCCTGGCGATTCCCCTGGCGTGGGCATATCCTAAATTAACCGCATGCTCACCCGCCGCGTCAGGGCCTTCCCAATCGTCGAATCCGTCGTGCGGCGTGTGAGCATGGCACCCGTCAGTACAACGCTGCTCTCAACCCAGCATCTTGTCCAGCGCCACGAGCGCGACCGCGAAGGGCATGGAGGCCTCGGTATACGTACGCCACCAGGTGTCCAGTGTGCCGGCCACGTTTTCCACGTCCGTATCCGCGACGCCCCAGGCCTGCAGCGCCAGCCGCAGTGTTGCGTCGTCGTAGCGTGCCAACTCAACCTGCTCGGCGGCCGACAGCACCGGCGGGATCATCGCCAGAGCGGCCACGCGCGGCAGTCGCATCCCCTCGATCTTCTCGGAGTACTTCGGCAGGTCCAGGCTCAACTGCGAGATCAACCAGGCCAGCCGGACGACTTCTGGCAACTGCGCGTGCGGATTGGCGAGCACGGCCTCGATGCGGACCGAGTTGTACGCCAGGTGCGCTTCGCCGCCGCCGCCCAGCGCTGGGTACACCAGGATGACGTCGGCCGCTTCGACGACCAGATCGGCTTCGGTCAGCCGACCCACCGAGGCGAGCAGGCCCGGCCCGCGCGCTTCCCACTGTTCCATCATGGGCGAGGCGCGCAGCTCCAATTGGTCGAGCAACCCCGGCAGCTCCGACGTAAAGTCGTACTTCAAGCGGGCCAAGGCCGCGGCCAGAGGGCTGACAATAACGTCATCGGGCGCGGCGCCCATCGACTTTCGCCAGGCGGCCGAGACCAGCTCGCGGTTGTTCTCGATACCCGCCGAGAGCGGGACCAGATGGCGGAGGAATCGCTGCCGCGCGACGCCGCTGGCGTCAAACGACGCCCGCAACGACTCAACGCCTGGCGCCAGCGCCGTGGCCAGCTTGGGCTCGACGAGCGAGCGCCCTGCGTCGACCGCGGCCGCGGCATGAAAGCAACTCGCCGACACGCTGGCGACCCAGCGAAGGTTGGTGGGCATTGGCGCGATGGCTCCCGATTCTTCCTCGTTATGGCCGTTACTTGTTGTGGCACGGTCTCCCGACCGTGCCACGCTTCGATGCCTTGCTCAGTCCGGTGGCTCGGTCAGGAGACCAAGCCACAACAAGTCCGGTGAGGCCAAGCCACAACAATGCGCAACCCGACTCTCCCAGCAAATTAGCCGCTCGACCTGCTGCAATTCCGCGATAAGATACCATATTGCACCGCGCGTTACCCGGAGGGCCGAGAGTCGATGCTCGATCAGCAAGTGAAGCCTTGGTCTGTGACTGACGCTACGGATCTGTACGACGTGGCCCAATGGGGCGCCGGTTACTTTTCCATCGACCAGGCGGGGCATCTGCGGGCGCATCCCACCAAGGACCCGCAACGTTCGATCGACCTGAAGCAGCTCATCGATTCGCTCGTGCTGCGGGGCATCGATCTGCCGATTTTGGTCCGCTTTGCCGGCATCCTCAAGCACCGCCTGGGCGAGATCCACGGGGCCTTTCAGCAGGCCATGAAGGAGCACCAGTTCAAGGGCGACTACTGCTGCGTCTACCCGATCAAGGTCAATCAGCAGCGGCAAGTCGTCGAAGAGGTGCTCAACTTCGGCAAGCCCTATCGCTTTGGCCTCGAGGCCGGCAGCAAGCCCGAGCTGCTGGCCGTCGTCGCGTTGGCCGACAACGACACGCCGATTATCTGCAACGGCTTTAAGGACGCCGAATTCATTGAGATGGCGATGCTGGCCCAAAAAATCGGCCGCCGCATCATTCCCGTCGTCGAGAAATACACCGAGCTGGCGTTGATCCTGGAGTACGCCGAAAAAGTCGGCGTCCGTCCGCAAATTGGCGTCCGCGTCAAGCTGGCATCCAAGGCCGTCGGCCGCTGGCAGGGCTCGGGCGGGTTCCGCTCGAAATTCGGTCTGACCGTGACCGAAATCCTCCGCTTGCTTGACGAGCTCAAAAGCCGCGGCATGCAGGATTGCTTCCAGCTTCTGCACTTCCACCTGGGCAGCCAGATTCCCAACATTCGCCACATCAAGCAAGCGCTGAACGAGGCCGTGCGGATCTATGTCGAATTGGTCGGCCGCGGCGCCGGCCTCAAGTATCTCGACGTCGGCGGCGGGCTGGGCATCGACTACGACGGCTCGCAGACCAACTTTGAATCGAGCGCCAACTACTCGCTGCAGGAATACGCCAACGACGTCGTCTACCACATCCAAAGCGTGTGCGACGACGCCGGCGTGGCCCATCCCACGATCGTCTCCGAGAGCGGCCGGGCCATTGTCGCCTATCACAGTGCGCTGGTCTTCAACGTGCTGGGCGTGTCGGGCTTGGGTGAAAGCGAAGTCCCCAGTGAGGCCGCCCCCGATGTCGAGCAGCCGATCATCGATCTTTACGGCGCCCTGAACAACCTGAACGCTCGCAATCTGCTCGAAAGCTACCACGACGCCCAGCAAGCGCTCGAAATGACCATGAGCCTGTTCACGGGCGGCTACATGCCCTTGGATCAGCGGAGCCTGGCCGAGAACCTGTTTTGGGCCATCTGCCGCAAGATGCAACGGCTGGTGCGGCAGCTCGACTACGTGCCCGAGGACTTGCAGGGCCTGGACGCGATGCTCAGCGAGACGTACTTCTGCAATTTCTCGCTGTTTCAATCGATGCCCGACAGTTGGGCCATCAAGCAGCTCTTTCCCGTGATGCCGATCCACCGCCTGAACGAGCGGCCCACGCAGCACGCCGTGCTGGGGGACATCACCTGCGACTCCGACGGCAAGATTGACTCGTTCATCGACCGCCGCGACGTGAAACGCACGCTCCCCTTGCACACCTTCAACGGAGACAGCTACTACCTGGGCGCGTTCCTGCTGGGCGCGTACCAGGAGATCCTGGGCGACATGCACAACCTCTTCGGCGACACCAACGCCGTACACGTGACTCTGGACGACCAGGGCGAGGTGGTGCTCGAGACCGTGATCAAGGGCGACACGGTCCGCGAGGTGCTGGACTACGTCGAGTTCGACCCCAACGACCTGGTGCGTAAATTCCGCACCGACGTGGAAACGGCGGTCCGCGAAAACCGCGTCGACTTCCAACAAGCCGGCCGCATGCTGCGATTCTACGAAGATGGCTTGCAGGGCTACACATATTTGGAAGACGCCCACGACAGGTGATGGGGCTGCGTTGTGCAGGTGATTGCGGGCCGGGTTGTGCAATGGTCTCCCGACCGGGTTGTGCAATGGTCTCCCGACCGGGTTGTGCAATGGTCTCCCGAGTTGTGCAATGGTCTCCTGACCGTTGCACTCGTGGTGGCGCGGTCAGGAGACCGGCCACAACAGCCGTCGTCCCGGCGAGCCGGATGCATCAATTGGCGAACCGGATGCGTCCTCTGGCGAGCCGGATGCGTAAGCTTCCGGGTCCTCAAATGCACGCGAAGTCTGACGGAACCAAAGTGCGCAAATGCGCGCAGTTTTGCGCAGCGCGCACTTTTGTGCGCAAGCGGCAACTGCTTGGGCAGCAACGAGTTGCCCCCGATTCCACACTCTTTCGCACGTTTTTTCGCGCGTGCGCGCAGAAAAATTCGTGAAGTGAATCGCAAGTCGCGACCTTTCCGCGGTTAGGGTGAACATGCGATTGCCTTCGCGCACGGCAAGTGGTTGTCGACCAAGGGCTTGCCCTGCTGGTGCGAGCTATCGCCCGCGACGTAAGTTGAGCAAGACGTCAAAATCTCCAGCCGGCATCAGCGCGCGGACTGGGCGCTGACTCGACCGCGATCGATTTGAAAATCGCGACGTGAGCTTGGGGTCGTCGTGGCGCATCTTGCGTGATTACGCCGCAGCAACGGACACAGATTCCTCAGTTCGGGCTACTCGTCTCACGGTCAGAAGTTGATCGACAGGGGCAGTCCGAACCTCGGGGGCACGCTCGCGTCGCGCCTTGCTCCATGCCGCGGCCGCTCGCTGAAGCGACGGGCAACAAGCGGTAGCGGTAGGTCACGCACTCCTGTGCGTGACAAAGCGCTTCGGCGTACTTCGAGAAGGCGGTTCCCGAAGCGTCGCCTCGGCGTGGTTCTGTCACGCACGGAGTGCGTGACCTACTTTGCTACGTTGCTCGGTCGCTCCCCAACGGACAACGGCAAGACTCTGCGAAAGTGAAAGCAAGCGAGTCGCGGCGGCGGCGAGGCCCGCCATCTCGTGCCCACCCATGATTGTCCCCACGGGTCTTCCACCCACCGTGGGACGAGGGCCAAGACAGACGGAATCCTGCGACGCCCTTGATAAACCGCAGACTCATTTCGCGCGTTTGCGTTAGACGTATTTTACCGCGCGGCAGGCACCGCTCTCAACGGCCGTTTTTGGTCAGTCGTAGCGGTAGGTCACGCACTCCCGTGCGTGACACGGTGGCGGGTTAGGCGAGGATTTGTGAGGCGGGTGGAATGGGACGCCGACGCCGCTGCTTGTCACGCACGGGGGTGCGATGACCTACGGGCCTCTTGCGATCGTGCGTGGCCAAAAAGAGTGGTTGACACAACATTCCCCCCTCGCCTCCAAATTGTTTGCGCGGGTGAGTCTTCCATTCCCTTGCGATGGTCCGCAAACTTTTTTGGCGGGAGAGGGGTGAGCGACTGTCCTGAATGTCAAACGCGCTGAACGACTAGCCCACTGCGCGCGCCGTAGGCTATCATGGGTTGCAACGCCGACCGGGATACGGCCGTGCCGTCGAATCGCGAGTGCGAAGCCGCGTTATCACGATACGCCCCGCACCTAACGCTCTCGGTTACTCGACACGCGGGTCGCCACACTCTGGCATGGTCTCCGATGCACTCCGAACAAACGTGCAAACACTGCGAAAGAGCCGTCCCCGGCGATCAGATCATTACCCTATGGGACGGACATGCCTATTGCCAACGTTGCGTCGAGATAGCCTCGCCGGAATTGGCCCGCTATGCACGGTCGCACGAAAAGCTGGAAGAAACGGCCTTCTTCGAGCGGGGCGCACTGTGGCGTAGTGCGCTACGCATGGAGTTGATAATCGCGTTGCTCTTCGGCGCGCTATCTTGCACCTACGGCTACAGCATCTTTGGGCCCATTGGCATCGCCTACGGATTAGCAATGTCGTTTGTTATTTGCGGGCTCCAAGCAGCAAGTCAACTTCCGCTTTTCGTGCGAATCTCCCGCTGGAAGATGCCGACGGTGATTGTGCATGACGGAAATATCGAATGTTTTCGTGGCCGAAGGAAAGCCCATTGGGTCCAATCGATGCCACTGGAGAATGTGTCGTGGCGGCTAGGAAAATCGCGACAAGACTCAGGCTTGCGACACACGATTGTTCCGCGTCAGGAAGTTGTCATTTTGACGGTGCCTTGGAAAGCCGGACGCAGGCTATCCGTCAGCGATCGCTACGCGTGCGGATGGACCGACGAGAAGCGGCGCATTTGGATTGCCTTCCTGACGCTCGCGAATGTGCCTCGATCATCTTAGACTTCGCCCGAATGTGCTGACCGAGGCTAAGTGCCTCTCGGGCGGAGGGCCTCTGCTTCTCACGGCGACCTCATAACTTGGCGACGCGCACCAATTCCTCATGACGTTCCAACAGCGCGCCGTCGGGCTGCCAGCGGTCGGGCAATTGAATTTGGCGTCCCTCGAAGTCAATCAACGCTCGCGCCACTGGCAGATTCTTCGCGAGCTTCTTCACGTCACGAGAAAGTGCGATTGAATAGTCGCGACCGATGCGTAATAGCCCCCTGTCGTAGGCTCGATCGTGGAGCGAGCAGAGGCACAGCCCATTATGGGGATTCATCCGAATTGTTCGATCAGCGGTCCACGGAACGATATGCGCAGCAACCAAAAGCGGCTGGATGGGGATTGCACAAACGCAGCATTCGTTGCGATACGCGGCGATGACGGTCCGACGAAAAAAAGCCTGGTTCACTCGAAGCTTCGTGATTGCAGTCCGATCAAGTCCCTCGACGTCTTTCCAGGCAACGGAATCCGATGCTTCGGGCTTCTTGTGAAGAGCTTTCGCCGCCTCGACCTCGCACTCGAAGCCGACGTTCTCGGGGTCAGCGCGATACGTTTCCCAGATTTCGCGGTCTACGCGCGACACCTTGGCAAGACCCGTCGTACCTCGTGCCTGTTGAACGGGATCAAGCGACGCAAGGTTGCAGCACTTCATGGCAACGGCGCTGGGCGTTCTTTTCAGCGCCGCCGCCAGCGCGATGATATCAGGATTTCGCGCGTGGAGTCGCCCAAATGGCGTCTTGCAATAGAAGTTGAACGCGACGAGCGTTTCGTCTCGCGTCCAAGGACGGCGATTCATGCGAGCGCACCGTTAATAGAGGAGGACGACTTGTTCCTGTGAAGATTGCGAGTCACTCTACCCTGTTCAGCGAGGCGTTGGTATCTATCCGTCGCGATTGAATGTTGCGATCGGTTTGCCTTGCGGGCTTCTGCTTTCGCCACGGAGGGGCGTGGGCATATAGCCGTGGGCGCGAGCCCACGGAGGAAGTGCTCGGTTGCCAGTGCTCTGAATTTGACGCGTCAGGCAGTAGCTACACGCACCAATTGCGCATGACGTTCCAATAGCCAGCCTCGGGGGCAACCGCTCCACCACGCATGCCATAAGTAGGTCCCGCTTGCCGAACGGGGCCTGAAGTGGCTGTCGATAGGCCATGTTTTAAGACGTTCCGCACGGCGAGCGAGATTTATTAAAATGTAGGACCCGAACTGCGGCATGGATCCTGAGGTCAGGTCCCGCTCGGCAAGCGGGACCTACTGAGTGGAAGTGCAAAGGGTTGGCACGCGTATGGCGACGCGAAAACCGAATACGACCGCATTTTGGACTGGGAGACTGCCGCATTGGGAAGTTGAGGGTGGGCGTTATTTCATTACGATCCACCTGGCAGGCGCCATCCCGAACGAAGGTCGCCGGCGATTGCGGACCATCGCCGCGCAATTGGAATTGATACGCGATCACGCCACGCCAGAATGGCTGCGGATTCAACGCATGATCTTCGCCGAGATGGAGCAGTGGCTTGACCGAGCCCCGAGGAACGCTCATTTGCAGCGCATCGAAGTCGCCGAGATGGTCGTCGAAGCGATCGTTGAGCGCAGTCGACGCGGCGACTGGCAGATGTTCCAGTACGTGGTGATGCCAACGCACATTCACATGTTCTGCGAACTGGGGCGCAGTTTGCAGGAGACGTGCGAGGATTTCAAGCGCTGGACTGGTCATCGCGCCGCGCAAATCCTTGGGCTTAGCGGCCATCGATTCTGGCAACGAGAATGGTTCGATCACTGGTCACGTTCGGACGACGAAGACGAAAAGATCGTGCGATATATCCGCGACAATCCACTGAAGGCCGGTTTGGTCGAGCAACATGCCGATTGGCAGTTCGGGTCAAGTGGCGGCAGCAAGTAGGTCCCGCTTGCCGAGCGGGACCTGAAGCGACTGTTGATAGGCCATGTTTTAAGACGCCCCACACGGCAAGCGGGATGTACTGCAAAGCCGGACCTGAGCTGCGGACCCTATCGTGAAGTCAGGTCCCGCTCGGCAAGCGGGACCTACTTACCGCCGCAGTAGCTCCACCGTGACTTCATTTACCAGCTTTTCGCCGCGTTCGAACGCCGTCAGGTTGCCGATTGTTTGTTGGGCGATGCTGGCCAGGGCTTCGCGGGTGAAGAAGGCCTGGTGGGCGGTGACCAGCACGTTGGGGAAGGTGAGCAGCCGCGAGAAGATGTCGTCGCGGATGACCTGGTTCGAGAGGTCCTCGAAGAACAAGTCCCCTTCTTCTTCGTACACGTCGAGGCCCAGGTAGCCGATGTGCCCGTCCTTCAGCGCGGCGATCGCGGCCTGCGTGTCGACCAGTGCGCCGCGGCTGGTGTTGTTCAGCATCACGCCCCGCTTCATCTTCGTTAAGGCGGCGGCGTCGATCAGGTGATGGGTCTGCGGCGTCAGTGGGCAGTGGAGCGTGATCACGTCGGCCGTGGAATACAGCTCGTCGAGCGCGACGTACCGCGCGCCCAGCGCCGCCACCTCGGGGTTTTCGTGCATGTCGTGCGCGACCAGGCGGCAGCCGAAGCCGTGCAGGATGCGGGCCACGAGCGCGCCGATCTTGCCGGTGCCGACGATGCCCACGGTCCGCTCGCGCAGGTCGAAGCCCAGCAGCCCCTCGAGCGAAAAGTTGCCCTCGCGGACCCTAGCATAGGCCTTGTGATACTTGCGATTGAGTGCGAGCATCAGGCCCACGGTGTGTTCGGCCACGGCGTAGGGCGAATACGCGGGCACGCGGACGACGGCGAGCTTCAGTCGGGCCGCGGCTGCGAGATCGCAATGATTGAAGCCGGCCGAACGCAGGGCGACCAGCCGCGTGCCGCCGCGCGCGAGGGCTTCGAGCACCGGCGCGGCGAGCTGATCGTTCACGAAGGCACACACCGCGGGGAAGCCCTCGCGCGCGGCGGCACGCCCAGGCGAGCGGTTTCGGGCGTGAGCCGCGGTTCGAGGAAGACGAGCTCGTGTTGCGGCGGCGGAGTAGCGGCCGGCGGGTTGGTTGATGCACCATCGCCTGAGAAAGGGTTGGCCGCTGCGTGGTTAGCCGCGGTAAGAAACTCGCGGTCGTAGGTTTTTGTGCTGAAGATGGCGGTCCGCATGATGTGCGTTTCCCCCTGGTAGGTACAATCGAATGGACGGGTGAGTGATGGATTCGAAACGGCATTTGGGTGCCACGTAGAAGGTGTCAGACGTAGGCAGCGTTGAAGGTGTCAGGAACCTTTGCCAGAATGCGCGAACGTGGGTGGGCGCCGCAAGCCTGGCAAACGTTCCAGACACCGGCCATTGCCGCCGCGACATTCTACGAAAACCGCCATGCCTGCCATCCCCGTTCGCGGTGTGATCTTCGATCTCGATGGGACGCTCGTCGATTCGGGGCTCGATTTTGACCAGATGCGGCGCGAGATGGGGCTGCCGCCGGGCCAGGCTCTGCTCGAGGCGCTGGCGACGCTCGATGAGCCGCACGCCAGCCATTGCCGGCAGATTCTCGACCGGCACGAATGGGCCGGCGCGGAGCAGGCGCGGGTCATGCCGGGCGTCGAGGAGTTTCTGGCCGCTTTGCACACGCGTGGCATCCGCCGGGCCGTGCTGACTCGCAACGCGCGCGAGGTCACGCTCGCCACGTTGCGGCGGCTGGCGCTGGAGTTCGATCCGATCTTCGCCCGCGAGGATGCGCCGGCCAAGCCCGACCCGTCGGCAATCTGGAGAATTTGCGAGACTTGGAAGCTGCCGCCGGCAGAAGTGGTGATGCTGGGCGATTTCTATTTCGACATCGAGGCGGGCCGCCGCGCGGGCGTGCGGACCGTGCTGTTTACCGAGGGGGCCGAGCCGCACACGGTGCGCGGGCACGACCTGGCCGACTACTGCCTGCGCTCGTTTCTCGAGGCGGAGGAATTGCTAGCGTGGCTGGCGGAATCGGCCTAGACGGGGCAATCCACGTAGTGTGGGACGACCGAACAATCAGCCGCGTGGGACTTCGGTAGTTGCTGAAAGATTGGGTTCCGTTCATTCCCTTCTGGAGTCCCACGTCTTCAAGCCGAGCGAGGTCGTCCCACCTACGCAGGGACGGGAGAGCTAGAAGGACGGATTCTTGCACCAGCCCTCTTTTTCCCCTAGGGCCGCTGGCGCTGGGTTGCTACAATCCCGCCCCGAATCGACCGCGGGCGAATGCTGACATTCGCGCGCCCGACGGAATCCAATCCATCGTAGGGATCTCGATGTCCATTCGCAAATTCACCGTCCATGGGCTGGCAGGGATGACCTTGGTTGCGTCGCTGGCGGCCGTCGCTTCGGCCCAAGCGCAAGGGGGCGGGCAGCCATCCGCAGGGCAACAGGCCCCGCGCAAAACCGTGCCGATCCTCCAGCCCCGGCAACTTCCTCCGCGGCAGACCAATGGCGAATCGCCGCGAAGCACGCTCCCTTCCACGCGCACCGCCGCGGCCGGGCAAGACCCGACGCGCAGCCGGCTCACGCCGCAGCAGCAAGCGCAACTCGAGGCTCAACTCGCGCAAGAGCGAGCACAGCTCGACCAGGTGCTCGATGCTTGGGAGCGTGAAAGCAAGAAAGTCAAGACGCTCAGCGCCAGGTTCACGAAGCGGGAATACGGCAATGGCGGCGGTTTTGGTCCTGCTGCCGCTCCCGGGCAGCCACCCAATCCAACGCGCGTGTGCGACGGCGAGATTTATTTCGCGTCGCCCGATCGGGGCATGTATCGCGAGCTAGCCAAGAAAGGCGAATACAGCGAATACTGGGTCTGCGACGGCAAGTCGATCTACCAGATTAACCACGCCAAGGAGGAGCTCGTCGAAACGGTCCTGCCCGAAGAGCTTCGCGGCAAGGCCATCTCCGATGGTCCGCTGCCGTTCGTGTTCGGCGCCGAGGCGGCCAAGATGAAGCAGCGGTACAACATGCGGGTCATCACGCCCCGCGACGTACAAGGACAGATCTGGCTCGAAGCGTACCCCAAGCTGCGACAGGACGCGGTGAATTTTCGTCGGATCGAGGTCATCCTCGACGAGCAAACGATGCTGCCCATCGCCTTGCAGTTGTTCGAGACCAACGGCAAGGACCACAAGAGCTTTGTCTTTGGCAAGCCCAAGGTGAACGACCTGTGGGATAAGATCAAAAACTTCTTCGATCCGCCGGGCGTTCCACGGGGCTACAAGAAGCGGGTCGAAGAACCGCCGGTCGCCCAGACGGCCGCGCCGCCGCAGGGTGGACAGGCCCAGCGCGTGGCGCCGCCGAGCGGTGGAGTGCCGAGCAAGACACGGTAGCGCCGAGCGTGCGGCAGTCGCTTTTAGTTCGCCGCACGCGCTCGTAGTGACCGCATTAAGTGCGGTCCGGAGGTATGCTAGCCGGGTTGGCGCGCTGGAACGCTTACCGACGCGGCATTTGCTCTCGGAATTATTTGCTCTCGGAATTCTTCGGTCGCTCTTCGAGTTGGGTCACCACGAGCGCGGGTACCCCCTTTGACGGTTCTGGCCGCGAGCGTCTATTCTTGGCACTGCTGTGCGGTGATACGCCGACTTCGCTGCCACGAAACAGGGGGCTTACGCCGCCCCGCTCGCCAATATTCGGCCGCTGGCCCATGACTGCCCAGGATCGTTGCTTGCCATGACCGTTCGCACCCGCTTTGCCCCCAGCCCTACCGGTTATCTGCACATCGGCGGCGTTCGCACGGCCCTGTTCAATTGGCTTTACGCCCGGCAGCACGGTGGGCAGTTCCTGCTGCGAATCGACGATACCGACCAGCAGCGAAACGTCGAATCGGCCTTGGCCCCCATTCTGCACGGCTTTCGCTGGCTGGGACTCGACTGGGACGAGGGGCCGGAAGTTGGCGGGCCCCACGGGCCGTACTACCAATCGCAGCGGCAACCGCGCTACCAGGCGGCGGTCGAGCAGCTTTTGGCCGGCGGTTTTGCTTACCGCGATTTCGGTCGCACCGAAGAAATCCAAGCCGAGCGCGAACTGGCCCAGCAAGAGAAGCGTCCTTTCTTATACAGCCGCCGCTGGATGGCCGAGTCGCCGGCCGACGCCGCCCGCTTCGAGGCCGAAGGCCGCGCCGGCGTCGTGCGGCTGAAGATGCCCCGCGAAGGGACGCTGGTGATCGCCGACCAGATCCGCGGCGATGTGGCGTTCGACTGGGCCCGCGAACAAGACCACGTCATCCAACGGGCCGACGGCTCGTGCCTGTACCACCTGGCCAGCGTCGTCGACGACGAGGATTTTCATATTTCTCATGTCATCCGGGCCGAAGAACATCTCTCGAACACGCCGCGGCAAGTATTCATTTTGCAATCGCTGGGCTACCGGCTACCTGTGTACGCGCACCTGCCCTTCGTGGCCGAGCCGGGCAGCAAGAACAAGCTGAGCAAGCGGAAGATCAAGGACTACCTGAAGAACAAAGACTTTTCATCCGTACATGAACACGGGCTTGCGATAGCGAGTTTGCTGAAGCTGGAGACATCGGCCGACACGTTTAACCCCGTGATCGTCGATTTCTACGAACAGGTGGGCTACCTGCCCGACGCGATTCTTAACTACCTGATGCTGTTGGGTTGGTCGTTGGACGATCGGACCGAAATGTTCACGCGGCAGCAGATGATCGACAACTTTTCCTTGGAGCGAGTGAACAAGGCCCCGGCCAGCTTCGACACCAAGAAGCTGATGTCGTTCCAGGACCGCTACATGCAGGCGTTGCCGGCGGAAGAGAAGATCCTTCGCATGCTGCCGTATTTGCAGCGAGCGGGGATCGTCGACAATCCAATTGATCCCGAGGTCCAAGCGCGCCTGGCGCGCGTCGTACAGGCCGCCAGCGACCGCATCAAGGTCTCGGGCGACATCCTCGGCTACGACGATTTTTTCATTGCCGACGAGCGACTGGCCTACGACGAGAAGGCGTTCGACAAACGGCTGCGAAGTCAGCCCGAGGGGATCGAGCTGCTGCGCAAGTTTCGCAAAACCTTGGCCGTAGCTCCGTCATTCGACCCCGATGCGTTGGAAAAGCTGTTGCACGATTTCGTGCAGGCCGAGGGGATCGAAGTGGGCCAGATCATCCACGCGCTGCGCGTAGCGGTCACAGGCAAGTCGGTAGGCTTTGGACTTTTCGACACGCTCTCAATCCTGGGCCGCGAGTCGAGCCTGAAGCGAATTGACTTGGCACTGACGCGGTTGTGATCTCGACGCCGAACAACGTAAGATTTTCAGCCACGGATTGAACACAGATGAAACACGGATTCTGGTTTGAAATCACTTTCTTATCCGTGTTTCATCTGTGTTCAATCCGTGGCTCATTGATCATGCTATTCTCCCGCGTTCCCCAACGGCTTGCTTTGCACGGATCAACAAAATCATGGACACCACCAAACCGGCCGAAGAACCCGCTCGCTCGTTGAATTTCATCGAGCAGATCGTCGAAGAAGACAACCGCACCGGCAAGTGGGATGGGCGCGTGCATACGCGCTTTCCGCCCGAGCCGAACGGGTATTTGCACATCGGCCATGCCAAAAGCATCTGCCTGAATTTTGGCCTGGC
>Ga0163150_10003292_pt1 | contig 22971 bp, 19 predicted proteins | sample OliLakLV19P2IB_FD_148628 | JGI IMG/M metagenome (GOLD analysis project Ga0163150, IMG submission 148628) | Freshwater microbial mat bacterial communities from Lake Vanda, McMurdo Dry Valleys, Antarctica - Oligotrophic Lake LV.19.P2.IB | ecosystem: Environmental > Aquatic > Freshwater > Lake >...
GGTAAATGCAAAGCCCTGTCACAAAGGCAAAATTCATGTTAACTCTTTCGGTGGTCGCAGCAAGATGCTGGCCAACCGCTTCTTTCGTTTCGAAACTGGTTTCGACTGACTACGTTTACTTTGACAATTTGCCTGTCGAATAGCCACTCTCATCGCATTTTGTTTGAATGCGGACAGAGATGTTATCCAGGGCGAATCGGATGTAACCATCCTGGTTTTGACACCAGGAAATTGAGAAATCAACATTTCCCAGTCTTTCAAACTCAAACGGTTTCGAACTTCACCGGGCATTCGGGAAGCGATTCCAGAAAAAACTTTCCATACCGTTTGGTACGAATTCGGGGGTCAAGAACAACGACCATACCACGATCGGTGGCCGATCGGATCAGGCGGCCAAAACCCTGTTTGAATTTAATGACCGCTTCGGGAAGCTGATAGTCGTTGAACGGATTGCCGCCGGCCTCGCGAATCGCTTCCAGCCGGGCCTCCAGCAGGGGATGGTCGGGAACCGAGAACGGCAGCCGCGTAATGATTACGTTGCGAAGTGCATCACCCTGGACATCGACACCCTGCCAGAAACTGTCGGTGCCGAATAATACGCTGCGGGGCTGTTTGCGAAAATTCTCCAGCAACTGGTTTCGCGGCGTCCCTTCCCCCTGGCTGTGAATCGGCATCTTCTGGTCGACCAGCCACGGAGTCAGATCGCGTACGGTCCGGTTGAGCATGTCGAAACTGGTGAACAACACGAACGCATGTCCATCGGATTGCAGCAGATACTTTTTGATGGCATCGCTGCATTGCCGCTGGTGCAGTTGCCGGTCGGAAGCGGGATCAGCCAGATTGGTCACGCAAACCAGCCGGCACTGTTTGCGAAAATCGAACGGGCTTCCGAGCTGGGCGGTTGCGGCACCGGACAGTCCGATGCGGCTGGCAAAAAAACGGAAGGATTGTTGTTTGCCGGCGGTGATGGTGGCACTGGTCAGAATGCAACTCCCCGTTTTTTCAAACAGGTTTTCGCGCAGATGGGGTCCGATATCAATCGGCGCGGATGCCAGTTTGATGTTTCTGCCCCGCCTCGTCGTTGACAGTTCGATCCAGTACACGCAGCCCGGATCGGCCTGTCGGCGCCAGTCGTCCAGCACGCTGGCCAGGGCAACCAGCCTGTCTGCGGCCGAAGTCAGTTCCTGGCGTTCGCCCGCATCATTAATCGTTACCGCGTGGCCCTTCAGTTTCCGGGCCAGCAGTTTCATCGGCTCACCCAGCGGATCATTGACGATGCCTGGTTCGTGAACCCGCACGTTCTGTTTTGAAGGATCCGAACCCCGCCGCTTGCACCACGCTTCGACATCGTCAAACAATTCGTCGCTGCGCACAGAACATTGCAATACCAGGTCGGCGGCCCCGGGAACATGATGCCGGACGATGATCCCTTTGTTCGTGGACTGGTTGTAAATACGGTTGAGCGTGTAATTGACCTGGCTGCGAGAAACGCCCAGTCCAAAATGTTCGCTGGCAACGTTTTCAATGGTGTGTGCCTCGTCCAGTATCACGGCGTCGTAGTCGGGCAAAATGCTGACGTTCAGCCGCCGCAGCGCAAGGTCGCTAAAAAACAGCGCATGATTGACCACAATCAGATCCGCGTTTTGCAGCCGGCGCCGGGCACTGAAATAGAAACAGTCCCGGTACGAAGGACAGCTTCGCCCAAGGCAATTGCCCGAGTCACTCTGGACCTCATCCCAAACCGGAGCCGAGGGGCGAAATGGCAACGTGGCCCGGGAACCATCTTTTGTGTCCGCAGTCCAGGCATGAATCTGGCGAAGCTGGTCCAGGTCTTCGCCGGACGGGAACAATGATCCCGACCGTTTTACCGCGCCGTGCATCCGGCGGAGGCTGATGTAATTGCCACGCCCCTTGGCCAGAACCGCCGAGAACTCGATCGGCAACAAACTGTTCAGCAGCGGGATATCCTTGGTGATCAGCTGTTCCTGGAGGCTGATGGTATGGGTAGAGATCAGAATCCGACGTTTCTTTTGCTGTTCGTCGTCCTTGTCCGTCTTGCCGGGCTGGCCAGGCAGAGGGGGCGCCGGCTGATCGACCAGGCTGAGGATGGCCGGAACAAGGTAAGCGAAACTTTTGCCGATGCCGGTGCCAGCTTCTACGATCAAATGCTCCGGTTTCGCCATCGCCTGGCGAACCTGACTGGCCATTTCCAGCTGATCGGAACGGGACTCCCAACCCCGCATCCGGCGGGAGACGATTCCGTCTGGTCCCAGAATGTCAGCTATGGAAAGCATCTGTGAAACGCGGACCCGGATTTAGGGTGAATCGGCAAAAGAACGGGCCTGAAACTGTTGAATCGGTAAAAAAACGGCTTTCCAGTCGATTCCGGCAGAATTCTTTGGAAACTCTTCTGGTTGTTTGCCAGGATTAGAATGACCGGAGCGAACAGTTTCGTCTACCGACCGCCATTATTTGCCCGGCGAACTGGCCAGCCGGACAAGCTAACAGGGGAATCCCAATGCAAGAAGAAGTCATTGCCATCGTTGCCATATCGCTATTGTTTGGCGGGCCGTTTGCCGTGATGATCATAACGCGCGTGCTGAAAACGGTCGAAACAATGGCGCGCAATCACCAGGAAACCGTGTTGCGCATGAAAATGGTCGATCGGGGCTATAGCGCCAGCGAGATTGAACGCGTTTGCCGGCTGCCTGAAAAAGACCGGCAGCAGGGTGCCGCTGACGATTGGGTTCCCGTGACGCCGGCCAAGCCGGCTAAAATCTGACCATCCGGTTGCCGTTGCCGGGGAAATCCACGGCTTTACCAGCCGATCGGCTCCCTACAACAAATCTTCCAGCGATTTCCAGGCAACGTCGGTCCGTGACTCGAGCCGGCGTGCAAGTTCTACGCAGTCGGAACGGGTTGCCAGCATTTTGAAAGCTATTTCGGCCAGCGAAACATCTTCGGTTTCGGTTGCGATCACCAGGTCTCCGGAAGTCGAAGGCACGACTTGACCGGCAATGCCTGCATGGGAAAAAACTTCTTCGGCCATACGGGTGCTTTGGACGTGTTGGGGAATTCCCACCATCACTCTGGTTGGGCCACCACAGCCGGCAAGCATCGGCATGGAGCGGGAGACCATCTGCATGATCTCATCGCTGGCGGAACTTCTCGCCGAGTCGAGGTAGTCGGCAAAGACCCTGTCGATGTCGGTACTGCGACCGGCAGCGGCAAGTTCGCTTCGCACCGCCTCACCGATTGCTTCCGGAAGATAGCGCCGGACGAATCCGGCGTTGTTCAGAAACGTCCAGAAATCGCCGGATGGCTGGACCTGTTCAAGGTACAGCCGCCGCTCGATGTTGTCGAGAATTTTTTCGGAGTCCCCCAGAATCGAAGCGGCCAGTTTCTGCTGAAGGCCGCCGAAGCGGGCCAAAAGGGCGCGCTGGTTCAACTCCGCATCGCCGCAATGGACGGCGGACGTGACTTCTTCTTTCATGTGACCGACGTCGGTTTTCATCGAATTCAGACGGCGGACGACACCCAGCAACAGGTCGCAGATGCCCCATTTCAGGATGGCGTCGTGACGGTTGGCGTGCAACCGTGCGGCCGCTGATTCGGCGACTGTCCGGTCGCTGTTCGAGTCTTTTGTACGGCGACGCACGGCCTGAAGGATGGCATGCAGTTCGGCGTTGTCTTCCTTCAGTGCAGTAATCTCTAAGGAGAGTGTTGCCCGGTTGTGCTCAACAGATGCCGTCATGCGCCGGATCATTTCGAGGACAAACTGGAAGGACAGTCGTTCCTGCCGGAAACAGTCCGTGACGGCGCGGTCGATCAATTGTCCCAGCAGTTTGCTGTGATTCACCAATCGCCCCACGAAATCCCCGTTCATGTCCATCGCGGAAGCCTTGCCGTCGCCAGGAGGCTTCCCAAGCATGGAATCGAACTGCTCGAGGATTTCGGGGCCATGATGATCCGGCAGGGAACGGTCCATGACCCATCGAACCAGCTTTTCCGCAACCGGCACCGTGGCATCTTTCGGTACGGTTTTGGAAACGATGTCGCGAACTACTCTGGCCAATGTATTGGGCGAGATGCCGGTCTCCAGAGCCACAACCGCTTCGGGACAGGACAATTGCAAATCCGCTTCAGCCCAGCGGGCAAGCAGGCTTTCCGCCAGGTAACCGGAAAGCTGACGCTGGCAGTGATTCTCGCCGGTTCCCACTGACTGGACGCCAAAGGAACGAAACGCGAAGTGGTCGATTTCACTTTCCAGCTTCCGGCAATTGTCAAAAAAATCTGCCGAGGGGCTGAAGATATTGTGGTACAGGTACTCCGATATCGAGTCGAGTGATTGATCCCACGACTTTTTGTCAGCGTTGTCCCCGAGATGGAGAAAATACGGGTAGTCAACCGGAGCTTCGTCATCGATGACCGGAATTCCGCAGGCCTCTTCGCCGGGATATCCTTCCTGGGTAACGTGCCTCAACTCGGTCAAAAAGGCAAACGTGTTGGCGATAGAAATTCCCACGTCACCCTTCTGGCTGCTGGTCGCGTGCAAGAACAGCCCGTGTACGCAGTCCGAACACAATGAATGCTCATCCAGTATCAACCGGATTGTGCAGGCGAGGTCGATTGACATTCCGCTGCCAAGTCCTCCGCTGATACTGCTCAGGATGAAAACCTTTGGGCGGTCGGGCGCGGGTTCAACTCCCATTCGCTCGGCCGTTGCGACCAGGGATTCCACACTGGAAATTTTTTCGATAGCGCTCTCAAGTCCTTCGCACAGCGCAGGAAAATTGTCGACAAAGGCCAGTCTGCCCAACGGACGGAGCCCTTCGGTCTGCAGGGTTTTCGGTACGTTGTAGATCCATCTGCGATTGAGCCAGTTTTTGTAGACATTGCTCCGGCTGCGGTACTCGTCGGACCGCCGCAAAGGCAACAAAACCTGTTCATTTGCATCGAGCGGACAGGACTCTTCCGGACGATCCGGATCATCGCCGGCGAACCGTTCTGTATCCACGCAGAGGATTCTGATTGCGGGCATTTGGGCCAGATTGCCGATTCGGGATTTCACATTGTGTTTCAGACGCTGCAGAATCCTGATTGCAGTCCGGCCGACCCCTACCAGCAAAACCGGACCGATGCCCCGCGGTGTTCCATCCGGTTCGGGCCCTTCGACAAGACGAACTTCCGATTTGGGGCTGGGCAATTCGGCGGTTTTCTCCTTCGAATTATTGTCGCTGATGTCTCCCGTCCGGGGTATGAAGTCTTTGGCAACTGTGTCTACCGCCAGGCGGCCGGGAATCCGCGTCCGCTTGTTGTTGCGCACGATTAACCGCTGGTTGACCAGTTCATCAATCATGACCCGGCAAAGGGGAAATCGCTGTTCCGGTTTTTTGGAAAGGGCACGGGCGATCGTTGCACGGTCATTCCTGGGAAGCGGGGTCAGGTCAGGCTGGCTGTGGATGTGCTGTGATGCCAACTGGGCCAGAGTGCTCCCTGTAAAGGGACGAACGCCCGTCAGCATCTCCTGGTAGACGATCGCCAAAGCGTACTGGTCGCTCTTCATGGAAGGCCGTCCGTCGAACAGTTCGGGAGAACTGAAGGCCGGGGTCAGCCCACCCATCAGGGACTGGGAGGCGTCCTTGAGATCCTTGACCAGACCGAAATCTGCCAGTTTCAAATGCTTGCCAACCAGCAACAGGTTTTCAGGTTTGACGTCGAGGTGCTGCAAGCGGTGTTCATTGGCCAGATAATCCAGCGCATCAGCTGCCTGTTGCAGGTAATGAAGCAGCTCTTCGCGGGGAATTCCGGACTGGCCTGCGGCGGCGTAGCTGTCGAACAAGTCACCCAGTGAGCGGTCTGCCAGTTCGGTGATGACGATCAGCTGCTGGCCGACAACTTCGATTCGTTCCAGGGAAAGCAGGAACGGGTGACGCAATTCCTTGATGCGGTCCAGCGCCTTCAGCTCGTCCTTTGCCCTTCGCTCGTCATGGCAGCCAAACAGTATCTTGACTGCCTTCATCAATCCGCCCGGGGCCTCGGCCCGGTAGACTTCGCCGAAACCGCCGGCACCGATCTTCTCGATGATCCGGTATCCAAGAATGTTGTCTGTTTTCAGACCGTTGATATTTGACACGATGAAAAACTCTCACTTGCATTGACCATCTGGGCAGGTGCGCAGGACGTCCCCGGAAAACTAGGTCACTTTGCCGGCTGAAAACGCGATTTTCGCCAGACATTCCCTGATTGCCCGGTTTTCCTGACCGTTTCATCCGGTACAACCGGAACGGGGCCGGCCAGGCGTGCTGCAGCCTGGTCTAAAGATTTCCGGGGCACCTGAAGAATATTTCTGCCTGGGAGCTTTATGCGAAAGGCTGAACCGGAGTGACAGCGGTGTTTTCATTCCTGTTGGCCGGAGGCCGGCATTTTCCGTCACGCAGAACAGTTGTGAAATAGCTTTTGGCAACCCGGTCAAAGTTTCCGTCGGTCAGTTCGAGAGGCATTTCGTTGTAGACGCACCAGTTCCTGATCTGCTGCATCAGGTCCCGCGGATGACAGCGCCTCATTTTCCGGCCGGTCGACGTGTAATGCTTTTCAATCAGGTTGGCGATTACATCAGGCCGGTATTTGAATCCCAGTTGCGAGCAGTAAATCTCGGCAAGCCTGCAGAATTCCCTGGTATCCGGATCACCGACCTCGATCTTGTAGGGAATTCGTCGCAGGAATGCTTCGTCCACCAGATCGGAGGGCTCCAGGTTCGTGGAGAAAATGATCAGCTGTTCAAAGGGAACCTGAATCTTCTTTCCGGTGGAAAGTGTCAAATAGTCGATCCGGCTTTCCAGAGGTACGATCCAGCGATTGAGCAATTCCCTCGGTTCGATCCTTTGCCGGCCGAAGTCGTCGATCAACAGGCATCCGCAATTGCTTTTCATTTGCAACGGAGCTTCACTAGTGTTGCTGTTGGGATCGAAGCGGATTTCCAGTGATTCGAGAGTCAGCTCGCCACCAACGACAACTGTGGGGCGACGTATTTTCAGCCAGCGCCGGTCGTGGCTGATCAGTCCCAGTCCCTGTTCATGATCGTCTTCCACAACTTTGTGATAGGCGGCGTCATACAGTTTGATGATTTGGCCGTCTTCGTAAATCGTTCTGGGCAGCCAGATTTCCTGGCCAAAGCACTGGGTTATCCTTTTGGCCAGCGTCGATTTTCCGTTGCCCGGGTCCCCATACAGGAACAGCCCGGCACCCGAATTGATGGCCGGCCCAAGACTCTCAAACATCGCTTCATCGACACTGATATCTGCAAAGGCCTTGCGCAGCTGACTTGCCCGGGGACTCTCGGCGCGAATGGTCTGGGCTTCCGTGCTGATCACATAATCCATCAGGGGAACCGGCGCGGCTCCAACATAAGCGCAGGATTTCAACTGCTCCTGGGCACGTTCGCGACCGGCATCGGTCAGCGCATAGTAATAGTCATTGAGCGGCGCAGACCCGCGGTGGACAATGATCTGTCTTCCCCGGAGGTTCTGGTAAAGATCTTCCATGACCGGAAAAGGAAGGCACAGATCGTTAGCCAGTTGGCGCCCGCTGCTTTGCCCCACAACCAACAGCCGTTTCATCAGCAGCCCTTCGATCAGGCTCAGTGGCAATCCGGTTTCGCCCAGCGAAGTTGGTTCGGCCGGACGATAGGCTTCGTCCGACATAATCGCCGCCAGCAGGCTCGCGCCAAGCGAACTTTTTTCATTTTGAAGCATTCTGGATTCCTTCGGGCGGACGTTCGGACGTCTTTCGCAAACTGCCAATCTCGCAACTCTAGATTGCATTTACCGGTCAGACCGGGAAACTGCCAGACAATTCGGGATGTGCGGATTATGCCACCCCCTCAAGGGAGTTCCCCGCCGCCGGCATATCCGGAACTTCCGGAATTTTTGCTGCCGATCGGTGTCCGTATGGCAATCCAAAAGCTAGAAGTTCCTGGGGATTCCCGATTTCCGGGCTCGCAGTCCATGTATTCCCAATGATCCTGACCTCCTGATCCACGCAGTTCTTCCATCCATCCATGAATGATCTTTCCCAAATCAGACACCCTGCCGACGCAGGAACGCGGCCTGAACTGCCCGCCTTACCCGGTCGCTGGCATTTGTCTGGCCGGATCCTCGAAGCCGAACCGATCCGCCTGATCGAGATTCATTCAGCCGTATTTGTGGTTGGCCGCAAACCAGGATCAACACTTTGCCTCCCCCTGACCTGCATTTCAGGAAATCACGCTGAATTCGAACAGCGAGACAGAAGACTGTTCGTCCGGGACCTCGGAAGCACCAACGGCACATTCATTAATGGCAACCGGTTGACCACTGAACGCGAACTGTTCGATGGCGACCTGATCCAGTTTGCCTCGGTCGTGTTTCGGGTGGGCCGGGGGGATAACCTGCAGGAAGGCAACACGGTACATGAATCGACTGCTGACCGGGCTCTGGCCATGATGCAGTTCGACCGCTTGATCAACGATGGAAATGTGTTTCCGTTTTTTCAGCCAGTCATCCAGCTCCATGACCGCCAGCCCATCGGTTATGAAGTCCTCGGTCGCAGCCGCCTGTTCGGGCTTCAACAACCAAACGAAATGTTTCATGCTGCATCCCAGCTCAATCTCGAAGCGGAACTGAGCGAAGCTTTCAGGACCCGTGGCATCGAAGTTGGCCGCCAGCTGCCGGACAGCATGAACCTGTTTCTGAACACCCATCCCAAAGAACTGGGCCATCCCAGGTTGTACGAGTCGTTGCGGCTACTCCGCGAGTCAGAACCGGACCGGACCATTACCCTGGAAATCCATGAAGCAGCCGCGACCGACCTCGACATGATGCGATGCCTGAGTGCCGTACTTCGGGATCTGAATATTCTGCTGGCGTTTGACGATTTTGGTGTTGGCCGGGCCCGGCTGGTGGAATTGGCCGAAGTCCGTCCGGACTTTCTCAAGTTCGACATGAAGCTGACCAAGAATATCGAAGACGCCTCGTCCAAACACCAGCAGGTCGTCTCGCTGTTCGCCCGAATGGTCAATGACCTCGGAATCCAGACTCTGGCAGAGGGGGTCGAAACCGAATCCTGTCACCAGGTCCTTGTTGAAATGGGATTCAAACTGGGCCAGGGCTTTTATTACGGGCGTCCCAAGCCTATTTCGAAACTAATCGGGGATCCGCTGAACGGGCCGGCTGGCCAGGAACAGGTCGGGGAAGACACCAGCGATGCCCCGCCAGATTTCGGACGGAACACTCCGGTCATTTGAAAGATGGCCGCACCTTCGTGTTTTCGGCCTTATTCAACCGCGATTCTCACAGAATCAGCACGGTTTCCCACCGGCGGGGACATCGACTGCTCCCCCGAACCTGGCCGGACCGCCTTTATTTTCCTGCAGCTTTCTGCTATTTTGCGTGGCCCGTTTGAAGAAACTGGCGTCAAAGCCATCGCCGCAGCTTTTTCCGTTGCTGCGGGATTTTGCAGGGTTTGGGAAGAACATGGCCAAGTCAAAAAGAAAACTCGAAGTCGTTCACCTGGTTTGCGAAGAAACTGGGGACTACAACTATACGCTTCGCCGCAAAACTGGTGGCGAAAAGCTGAAGCTCAAAAAATTCTGCCCGCGTCTGCGCAAGCACACCGTGCATGTCGAGAAGAAAAAGTAGGCAGTTGTTGCCAGCCTGGCCAATAGTGGATTCCGGAGCGATTTGGGGTTGTCATCGACACCCTCGCCTTTTTTTCGATTCAGGCCAAACCTTTTCCTCTCCGGTATTTCCAACCGGGTGCTGCATTCTTTCACCAACCAGTTATTTCGGATACCTTCCGGTATAGATCCAGTTCCGGAAATCCAGGAGCCCCGCCGTGGTGTCCCGCTCCTCGGTTTCCACGGACCAGGCAAGGAAGTTCGAAATGTCATTGAAATGGATCATTCGGCCCCAGGATAATGATCTTGTCCGGCAGATCTGTGAATCGTCAGGGGTATCGCCGGTCATCGCCCAGGTTCTGGCGATGCGCAACATCACCCGGCTGGACGAAATCCAGCTGTTTCTCGATCCGAAAATGAACCTGCTGGTTCCACCGAATGAATTGCCCGGTGTTCCCGGCGCGGTGGCTGCAATTGATGCAGCCATTTCGGCCGGACAAAAAATCGTTGTCTATGGTGACTACGATTGCGATGGGATGACCGCCACGGCGATTCTTTACCGCTGCCTGAAACTTCTTGGCGCAGACGTCAGTTACGTCATCCCCTGTCGTGTCGAGGATGGATATGGCCTGAACGCGGAGCAGATCCGGCGATTGGCCGGTCGCGGTTGCCAGTTACTCGTCACCGTGGATTGTGGCATCGCCAGTGTGGAGGACGTGGCCCTGGCCCGCGAGCTGGGACTGGGTGTAATCGTCACCGACCATCATCAGCCTGGGGAAAGATTGCCGGATGCGAATGCGATTGTGCACCCTGCCCTGGCCGGCAGCACCTATCCATTTCCGCATTTGTGCGGGGCGGGAGTTGCTTTCAAACTGGCGTGGGCTCTGTTCATGCATCGGGCCGGAAGTGAGAAACTTCCTGCCAACATGCGGGACCAGCTGTTTCAGTCGATTGCCCTGGCGGCCATTGGAACGGTTGCCGATGTCGTTTCCCTGACGGGTGAGAATCGCATCCTCGTGCACCATGGCCTGAATCTGATGCGGTCCTACGGTGGCGCTGGTCTGGCCGAACTGTCCCGCCTGGCAAAGATCGGTCCGGACAAAGTCCCTTCCGCCGAAGACATTGCGTTTGCTTTGGGACCGCGCCTGAATGCGGCGGGCAGACTGGGACCGGGGCAATTGGGCGTGGAACTACTGGTTACGGATCAGGCCAGCCGTGCGGCAGAACTGGCCGAATACATCGACAACCTGAACAACAGCCGGGGCAGCATCGAACGGTCGATCATGATCGCGGCAAGGAAAATGATCGAGGCCGACTTTGATCCGGTCAAGGATTCCGCGATCGTCATTTCCGGGAACGGCTGGAACAAGGGAGTGATCGGAATCGTCGCAGGTCGTCTTGCTGAAAAATACCATCGCCCGGTCGTCGTCATTTCCGTTGACCCGGTCAGTGACGGGCCGCAATCCGGTTCCGCGCGAACGGCCCTTGGTGTCGATCTCTACCGCGCACTGGAGAACTGCCGGGAGCATCTGGTCAACTTTGGCGGACATCGCGCTGCGGCTGGCCTCCAAATCATGCCCGACGATATCGAACAGTTCCGCGAGGAGTTTCTGGAACAGGTGGAATCGCAGATCGCAGGACAGGAGAGGATTTCGGAACTGGAAATTGACGTCGAAGCACCGCTCTGCCAGCTGACGGCCGAGACGGTTGTGCAGCTTGAAAAGCTTGCGCCCTTTGGGGCTGGCAATTCCAGGCCGGTGCTTTGCGCAACCGGACTGGAACTTGTCGGCGAACCCCGGGCGATGGGGAGCGACGGCAGGCACCTCTCGCTGACGGTGCGACAGGACGGAGTCCAGCTTCGCTGCGTCGCGTTTGGCAAAGCGGAGTGGAGTGGGTCTCTTCAGAGTGATGGATCGAGCCAGTACGATTTCGCCTTCAAGCCTGTGATTAACGATTTTCGTGGAAGACGCAACGTGGAATTGCACCTGATCGATTTTCGCCCAACCCGTCTGGAACAGCTGGCCGCTTCATGAGTACGGTTGAAAGAACCGGATCGCTGCTCCGGGCCTGGCCAAAGGATAGCGATTGGTCGCGATGGATTCTGCCCTTGACCAGTTCGGTCGAGTGGGACCGGCTGGAAGAAATGGTTCGCAAAGGAAGAAACAGGGCAACCGTTTATCCCGCGCCAGCGCAGGTTTTCGAGTGTTTTCGGCTGACCCCGCTATCACGAACCAAAGTGGTGATCCTTGGACAGGATCCTTACCACGGTCCCAACCAGGCGCATGGCCTGGCGTTCAGCGTTCGTCCCGGAAATCCCTTGCCACCTTCCTTGCGAAACATTTTTTCCGAATTGGAAAATGATCTTGGTATCAGGCCGCCACCGGAAGGTGACCTGACCGGATGGAGCGAAGAGGGTGTGTTGTTGCTGAATTCAGTTTTGACCGTGCGGGCTGGTGAACCGCTCAGTCATGCCAACCAGGGCTGGGAGTGGTTTACCGATTCGGTAATTCGTGTTTTGTCGCAACTCCAGCAGCCGATCGTTTTCATGTTGTGGGGCAAGGCGGCGGGTTTGAAATCCCCGATGCTTCACCCGGATCACTTGCAGCTTGCAGCGCCTCACCCTTCCCCGCTTGCCGCCTATCGCGGATTTTTTGGCAGTCGCCCGTTTTCGCAAGCCAACCAGTGGCTGGCCGATCGCGGCGCAGGGACCGTGAACTGGGATTTGAATCCTGCGGCGGGATGATTCCCGGCTGTTTCGCGGATTTTTTCACGTTGGTTCTGGTGGCCAATGCGGCTAAAGTACTCCTCCGCCTTGCCGATTGGCCTCAACGGTATTGCACCAGTTTTTTGCCTGGATTTTCGCCCGATGAACTCCGTCCGTCCAGAATCTGCCCGAATCCGGCGCGAACTTGCCAGGCAGGTGCGCGACAACCCCTGGGAGGACTATTTTGCGGACAGTGCGCGGTCGATGCCGGCAGTCCTGATCGCGGGAAGCCTGATTGTGGCATGCGAACTGGCATTTTTTTTCGGCTCGGGCACGTGGTTGCGGAGTGGACTGGAAAACTGGTTCGACTGGCTGACTGCACACATTCATTTGAACCAGATTCTGGTGTTGCCCGTTTTGACGCTGGGGATCCTGCTCGCGTGGCATGTATGTGGATGTGGTGCCTGGCGCGCGAACCCAAAAACCATGTTCGCTCTGGCCGGAGAATCGGTTGCACTGGGGCTTGTCCTGGCGATGGCAATCAAGGCGATCCGGCTGGTCACTTTTCCGGGCACCATCGGGAACGGGTTTGGATGGTCGATCGCCTCCCAGTTTGAACAGGCCATTCCATCGCTGTTGGCTGTCATTTCCGCCAGTGTCCACGAAGAAATTATTTTCCGGCTAGGGATGCTGGGTGGCGGCGTTGCCATTGCCAGACGGCTGGGGATTTGCAACCGTCCGGTTCAGGCCGGAATGGTGGTTTTGGTCAGTCTGGTTTTTGCAGCCTTTCATTATTCGACCCTCAATCCTGCAGGTGAGGCAGTCGATGTCGCCGGGTTTCTTTGCCGGTTTGGTGTCGGGATGGTCTTTGGGACCGTTTATCTCACCCGCGGGCTGGCGCTGGCCATCGGGATTCACTGCGTCTACAACGTAATGTCGCTGCTGTAAAGCAATTTGCGCCAAAAACTGACCGGTTGTTGACAGACCAGACTGGTTCATCCTGAAACTGGCGACAGAGACACTTTCGCCTGGACGCCCAATCCTTACGTCTACGTCACAAGCAACGAAAGTCAATAGCATTTTCGTCGGGAACCCGGGCCCGAAAACCGGTATTTCGTCCGGAATGAAACTCCTGTTAATAATACGGTTGCCGGAAGTTGCCAATGATGCATACTGGTAACTGCCGTGTATACCGAAGACCCCGGAAAAGGGAGTTGTTGAAAATGTTTTCAACCTTGCATCTTTCCGGAGATTGGCCAGTTTTATCCCCAAGAAATCGTGTTATCCGTTCGTCCCAAAATCGCAGAACCAGGCTTGCACCTGTTCCAGCGTTCCGTTCATCCGGAACTGCTGGAGATCTGTGCTGTCCGGCAGTTTGAACGGGAGCACTATGTTCTCAAAACTGAAATCACGACGGACGGCCATTGCATCTCCTTTCACACCGGTGACGTGCTGCTGACCGAAATCTGTGCCAGCATGGACCACGATTTGCCCGACCATCTGAGGTTGCTGTCCCGGACGCCCGATGTCAAACATGCCGATGAAATTCTGGTCGCAAACCGGGTTGGTTGGCATGGCAGATTCCAGCTGGAGACTATCCAGCCGAAATTCTTTCTGACCATCCAGCAGCAGCTCGACGAGCAGGGCGAATGCGAAGGCCTGGTACATCGCTTTCGTCCCACGCTCCCCAAGTCGATTGGCGCCGTCAGTTACGTCAATTTCCAGGCTTTTTCCGGATTCGTCATTGTGCAGGCCTTCCATACTTTCCCGGAAACACTGACCGTCGCCCGAACTGAAACCCGCTTCAGCATTGTCGGCTGCGACAAACGCCAGATCAAAGGCCAGCCAGAAATTCCGCCACGAGGTGGTTGAACCGGTCGGGCTGTTCCATCGGTGAGATATGCCCCGTACCGGCGATCAGCCGAAACGTCGAACCTCTTATCCCGTTGGCGAGCTCCTGCATTTCTTCGGCAGGAGTAATCGGGTCGTCTTCACCCGCAACAACCAGCACCGGAAAATCAATTTCCGCAAGCAGTGATGTCGAGTCCTTACGTTCGGCCATGGCGACCAGGGCAGCAGAAACGGAATCCCGGCCCGCAGCAAGCATGATTGCCTGCAACCGGATCGCGACTTCCGGATTCCCGATTTGCGTTGCTTTTGACACCAGTTTCAACAGCATATCATCAACCAGTGCCTGGGTCCCAGACTCCGTTACGCGCTGCGCTGCCAGTCGCCGCCCACGTGCGATGGTCGCCGAATCTGCCTTCGACCGGGTATGACACAGAATCATTCCACCGACCCGTTCCCGGTGCCGCCGCAGGAACGACCATCCGACATATCCACCCATCGAATGGCCACAAAAAACGACCGGGGAGGAAATACCAGGGCCGGTCAACAATTCTGCCAGCCGGTCGGCGTAACTGTCTATCGAACCGGCACCATTACCCAACCCGCTCCTTCCGAAACCAGGCAAGTCTGCGGCGATGACGGTTGACGCACGGGATAATGGTTCGAACTGGCCGTTCCACATCGATGAATCGAGGGGAAAACCATGGACCAGCAACAACGGGGGACCTTCGCCGGACCGCACGTACGTCAAACCGGACCGGGTATCGACTGTGGCCTGCATTGGCTGACCCATGTTGTTGTTCGGGAATCCCGGCCGTGGCGCCCTGAATCAGCTGTCGCGCCAGAATCCCGGGAGGAACAAAACGAGTACCGCAAAAATCTCCAGCCGCCCAATCATCATCAGAAAAATGAACAGCAGCTTGTTGATGTCACAGAAGTTGGAAAAATTCTGCGCGGCACCGCAAACCCCAAGTCCCGGCCCAATGTTGTTCAAACTTGCAATCACGGCGCTGGCCGAGTCGATCAGCTTGTTTCCTTCGGCACCATCCCAGGTCGATCCTGGCTCCACGGCAACCACGATCAACCAGCTGACGACGAAAATTGAAACCAGCACGGCGAAATAGACAAGGATGTTCCGGCGCAGTTCCTGGTCGTCGATCGGCTTGCCGCCAATTCTCAAAACCCTGACCACACGGGGCCGGTAGGAATGTTCCAGTTCCATCCCGAGGATCTTGACCAGCAACACATAGCGAATCACCTTGATGCCACCCGCCGTACTGCCGGAGCAACCTCCGATGAACATGGTTAGCAACAGGAGTGCCCGCGAGAAATTGTTCCACTGGTCAAAATCAGCCGTCGCGAATCCGGTAGTCGTCTGTACCGAAACAGTCTGGAACAGTGAAATCCGGACTGCATCGCTGACCGAATCAAACCCGGGATCGTTCAGCACCAGACCAGTAGTGGCAATAATTACGGTCAACACCAGCAGGATCAGCCCGTATACCCGAAACTCCAGATCGGTCCAGACGATCCTGTACAATCCACAGGCCAGCAAATACAGCAACAGAAAGTTCGCGCCGGCCAGAAACATAAAGAACGTGATCAGGTATTCGATCGCATCGGCGTTGATGCCCGGCAGACCCTGGAAGTGCGCGACGCTGAGGTTATAGGTACTGAATCCACCGGTTGCCATGGTCGCAAACGAATGACAGAGCGCATCGAACAGGCTGACTCCCATCAGCATCAGCAGAATCGCCAGGACTGCGTTCAGGACCAGGTAAATCCCTCCGAACATCCAGGCCGTATGTTGCATGCGGGCAGTATTTCCTTCCTTGGTTGGACCAGGCATTTCGGCACGCATTAACGCCTTGCCCGCCGAGCCCTGCCCGAGGATAACCACAAACAGAACGATGATTCCCAGCCCGCCCAGCAAATGGGTGCTCGCGCGCCAAAACAGGATGCAATGTGGTACCAGCCAGGAATCGTTCAGGTTGGTGAACACCGTGGCCCCGGTGGTACTGAATCCGGACTGTGATTCAAACAGTGCGCCGATAATCCCCATGGGGACCCACGCCAGCCGGTAATGGGAGGCCCGGTCGGATGGCGTTGCTTCCGCATGCTCGCCCGGCATCAACAGGATTCCGTGCCATTCTGGCCGGCTGGCAATGTCTTCGATGATCGAATCAGCCCCGTGGACGGCGCTGAAAGCAGCCAGACTGTTGGCACTGCAGCCAACGGGACCGGCATCGACCAGCGCCCGCACAATCCGCTGCTCGGTCGGCGCCAGCCTTGGGGCCGCGACCCACCGCCTCCAGATACTCCAGCCCGGTGCCGCTATGTAAAGCGATGCATCGACCTGGTTTTCGCGAACCGCTGGTCTGTCGCAGGCTCCGCTAAACAGATACGGCAAAGCGCCCAGAACAGTTGCCAGCGCCCAGCCAAGACCAACCATGGCCATCGCTTCACGGCGGTAAATCCCCTTGGGGGCACCCGCGCCAAAAAAATACAACAAACCGCCGACGCCCCAGCTGATGATCGTGCTCAAAAACAACGCGCCGAATCCGCGATACTCAAAACGGTGCGGCCGCAGCAATTCATCCGTCCGGAAACCGGTTTCGGGAAATGCCCACAGAAGACTGAGCAACATGAACCCGCCAATCAGCAGGGCCAGGACGCCCAAATACCTGGACAGCAATCGATAATTCATTTACCTGACAAACCACCGCTTACGTAAACGCCCGTTTCAGGATTCCATCGTAGTCCATACATCGAAAGCTGCCGACTGGCCAGCGAATTCAACCAGCCAAATCCGCTTCTTCCTGAGCGGGAATCCGGGTCGCGGCCCACCTTCCACCCACCAGAACCGAGATGGGAAGAAGCCCAGTCAGAACCAGCGGCATCCAGCGGACATCTCCCGGGGCGGTCGCAGCAGTCTGCAAAAAGCTGACAAACAAAACGACCGCAAGAAAAATCGCCTGCGACGTACCAGCCATGGACCGGAACCGGACGATGCACCATCCCATCAATAACGAGACCATCGCACCGGCCGATGCGGCCGACCAGAACAACCCGGGTGGCAACAATCCGGACAGCCGGGCCTGCATTTGTTCCGGCGTCAAAGCCTCCTCTCCCAGCAGCCGAAACGACTCGGGAAATGCGAGCCACGCAACCAGAAAAAGCACGATAATCATCGAAAGCCAGACGGCCGCATATCCTCCGGCGATGACCAGAAAACTGCGAAACAACTGGCCAGGCGGTATTCGGCTGGATTCCAAGCTTTAACCATCAGTCGTGAACCAACAACGACTCCAGCCAACCGATGCGGGCCGGAATTCAGACGGTCAGCATAACCGAACCCAACCGGTTCCGGAACAAACCCGGCAACGTACCACTACATCATCGGTCAAATTTGGCACCACCCGACGCTTCGGCCAGTGCGATTTTCTCTGCCGGAACCCGTTCCATCACGATCAACGGATTGAAATCTTTCAACAGGGGGTCCGTTTCGATCAGGACCGCGATGTGTTCGCCGTCTTCATAGAACTGGATCAGTTGCCGCGAAACCCGTTTCTGCTCATCGGCCAGCGTTTCATTCAGTTCAACCAGTCGGCGGCTGTCGCGGACTTCGACAATCCTCCAGGTCCCGATTGTCGGCTCACGTTGAACCTGGCCGTCGGCACCGGTTACCTCCATTTCCGTTTCCAGCATTCCATCGGCGCGAAATTCCATCGCCGCCACGATGCTCAAAAATGTTCCCGCCTTGTGGAACAAAATCTCTTTGGCGTCACCTTCCGGCATCGCTTCAAGATGTTTGGCCAGTTTTTCATGATCCAGGTATCCCACGCCCGCCCAGATTCCGTCCAGCTTCATAACGGCAAGTTCCTGGGGGCCGTACACCCGGGCCGGGGCCTCGACTGCAGTTCCCGACTGGCCAAAACAATTCGCCGACCAGCACGCGGCGAACGCCAGAAAAACCTTTGTCGTCCAATGACCATTTTGGATACGCATCCTGCGACTCCCTTTGCTTCCAAACAGAATATCGAAGGCTGTCAAATTCGGGGAACTCGACGCCGAACATGCATCGGCCGGCCAGATCAGTCTGCCCGGCGGAATATCAGCTTCATCGTCAATCCGGCCATGTTTGGCGGAGTCATTTTGATTGAATCTTCGTCCAACCATTGAATCTCGTGTTCCGTCACCTGTTGATTCAAGATGCATTCAACGACTGCTGTCATTTTTCCGGAATCGTACGAAACCAGCCTCCAGCTTCCGGATTTGGTCGAGTCGATGATTCCGGTTCGGGTCAACGTTTCCAGCACTCCATTGGAACGAAACGTGATCGTGACTTCTGGCTCCGGAACGTTGGGATCAACTTCTCCCTCGAATGGAGCTGCTTCAGCGGAGGACCCGCCACTCGAAACACTCCCTTCCTGTGTCCCCATCCTTTCAGCCAAACTCTGTTCTGCATCCAGCTTCCATTTCCCCGACAGCTGCCTTCCACCATCTGGCTGGCATCCCGCCATCCCGGCAACAACCATTCCGAGAATTGCCCAACGGCAGGTCGACCGCAGTCCTGACCGGATTCGATTCAAATTCATGTTTCTGTTCCTGCTGCAGGAAGTATCTCAGGCAGTTTACGCGTCGAAAACAATTTGGGGAAAGATTGCGGATTATACCATTTTTTCTGGTTATTCCGGCGCGGCTGTCCGATGAACATCGATGTGAGATTTCACTGATTCTGCGATCCGGGGGGAATTCCTGTCATGCGTTACCTGATGATCCTTTCTCTGCTGGCGGTTGCAATGAACAGCGTTGGTTGCTGCGGACCGATGGCATGCGGCCCCGGATGCGGAGCCCTGAGCGGCGGATGCTATGACTGCGACGGCAGCTTCGGGCCTCGTCCAGCTTCCGGGCCGATCGATGCATTGCGCCAGGCCAAACGGTCACTGGTTTGTGGTGGTGGCTGTGGCGAAGTTTACTACGGCGAGTGGATCAGCACGCCTCCCCATTGCGACGATCCTTGTTGCGGCGACCAGTTTGTTGGCGGTGCCGTCCGTGCCCAACCGTTCTGCACCCCCTGTGCCGCACTTCGACCAGGCAATTTGATCGTCGGTCTGTATGGCAAACGGTTCTGTGACACCTGTGGTACTGCTGCCAGCGGCGATTCCAGCACGGGTGGGTACGACGATTTTGGCGGTGGATGCAGCAGTTGTGGTGGAAGCGAAGTAATCGAAAGCCCGTCACCGGGCACCCCGGTCGCATCCGGATGTTCGTCCTGCGCGGCACAGGCACAACTGCAGGTTCGACCAATGCAGCAGTCCCGGGTCGCGCACCAGGCTCCACCAGCTCCGCAATCGATGGCACGACCTGTTCAGCGAACGGCCGCCCGAACCGCGACCACCCAAACACCAGTCCGGAGATAATCCAGGGACAAAAGACAGTCCGGTACTTTCTTCGTCGACAGTCCGGACGCGATTGAACAACCGAAGTCAGCCAAAGAAAACGCCGGGGGGTCCGATGTGAGGCGACCCTCCGGCTTTTCTCTTGCGCCGTTGACTCGTGCAGGAAACTCCTAAATGGCGTTTTCTCCTGCCTCGCTGTTTCGGATGTGACATTCCGGGCCGCATCCTGCCACTCGTGCAATTCCGATACAAACACGTTACGCGCGACCCACCCAAAAACTGCTGCGATTTTCTCCTGATTCGGTACAATTGGACGTATCAACGTCGACGCCAATTTGACCTTTCGAATCGTCAGGAGTGTGACCCATGAAATTCTCGCCACAGTTTATTCCAGCGCTATTCGTTTTCACCATGATTGGGCTGGCAGGTTCCCTGGCAGGCGGAATTCCACGAGACGGAACGGAATCAACAAAAGGAACCGTCAGCCGGGTGACGCTGTATCGCGGGCAAGCCCTGATCACGCGCCAGATCAGTCTGGATGGACCTGCCGGCAGCCAGGAAGTTGTGGTTGCCGATCTGCCGGTGACGATCGTCGATGGCAGCCTGTACGCCGAATCCTCCGACAAAGTCGAAGTCCGTGCTGTCCGGTTTCGGCAACGAGCTGTAGGCGAAGAACCCCGCGAAGAAGTCCGCAAGCTGGACGACGAAATTGCCAGCCTCACATCTGCAATCGCACTCAACCAGAAAAAATCCGAACTGGCGGCCCAGAAGACTTCTTTTATCGACCAGCTGCAGGGTTTCGTTGCTCCAACGGCCCAGGCGGAATTGACCAAAGGGGTTCTCGATGCCGAAACACTTCGCGAGCTGACCACCTTTTCGTTCGATCAGCGCTCCGTGATCGCCGAGGAGCAGATCCGGCTGGCTGGCGAGCTACAACAGCTGAACGACAAACTGGCTTTGCTCAACCGTTCCCGGGCCGAACTGGCGCTCAATGCCCAGCGAACGGTCAACGAGGCGGTGCTGTTTGTCGAAAAACTGGACGCAGGCCCCCAGCAGCTGGAACTCAATTACCTGGTCTCCAGTTGCGGATGGTCGCCGGCCTACACGATCCGTGCCTCGGGTGACCGCAACCAGGTCCAGGTCGAATACAACGCCTTGATCCAGCAGTTGACCGGTGAAAACTGGGACGCTGTTCAGTTGACCCTTTCCACCGCTTCGCCTGCCCTCAGTGCGAGCGGCCCCAGCCTGGCACCTTTCAGCGTTTCCCTGATTGGTGCCGACCAGTCGGTGGCCCAAACGCAGGCTCTCGACGCCGCCGGGGCACTGGCCTGGCGTTACAACGACAACCGTTTGCAACAATTGGCCGCCAACGAAGAGCTGAATGCGATCGTCGGATTCCAGGCCAAAACTTCCGTGAACTGGTCGATCAACAAACTGGCCTGTGTTGGCCAGGAACTGGAACTGGTTAATCCGATGGAGGCTCTTTCTTCCATCATGGTCGACAGCGACACCGACAACGCCCCCAGCCTGAGCTACCAGCTGGACAATCACGTCAGCCTGGCCAGCCGCAATGACCAGCAAATGGTCCGTATCTTCCGGGGCGATTTGTCCAGCCGGTTTTATCACGTCGCCACTCCGCTGATCAGCAGCTACGTGTATCGCGAAGCCGAAGTGGACAACGTCAGCGAAATGGATTTTCTGTCCGGGCCCGTGACCGTTTACATCGACAACCGCTTCGTTGGCCGTGCGGAAATTCCAACCGTGGCCCAGGGAGAGACATTCGTGATCGGATTTGGCAGCGACGCCCAACTGCGGGCCCGCCGGGAACTGGTCGCCAAAACCGACGGAATCCAGGGTGGCAACAAGGAAGTGAAAATGCAGTACAGGATTCTGGTGGAAAACTACAAGGACCAGGAGGTCAGCCTGCGGGTGTTTGACCGTCTGCCCTACACCAATCGCGCGACCGACATCCGGATTTCGCTGGGCGAACCCAGCATTGCACTCAGCACCGATCCGCTTTATTTGCGACGGGAACGTTCCAAAAACATCCTGCGCTGGGATGTTGCGGTGCCAGCCGAAACGTCGGGTGAAAAATCGTTTGAGATCAGTTATGGCCTGACCCTGGACTACGACCGGAGTTTCTCGATCGCCGACGCCTCGAACGATCAAACCGGCATTCAGGAATTCGAGCAACTGGAGCGATCAAGGCAAAAACGTTGAGCGGATGACCGGGGTCTGGCTGGATGCAAATTTGCTTTGGGTCCGGACCGGCTTGTATAGCAAAAAACCGAAACTTCCGGTGGGCAAGCCACCGGGATTCAATCCCAGCGCCTGCCCGGTGTTTTGAATCCCACCGGCTTGCACGGTGGTTCTTTCGGTTTCCCGCTACAGGCAGCCGCCCCCTTCCTCGCACCTCTTTCCTGATCCCCGCAGAACAATCGTCAGCCGGGTGGCCATTTCATCTGGCGGCCGGCGAGGAGGTGAAAGTGGAGGTGCGGAACGCTCTGGCCTCCTTCGTCACCGATATTGGTGACGACCCGGTATCCGTCGTCCATTCCGTTTTGACGGGCGATTTCGCCGATGGTCAACATCAGGTGCCCCAACAGCTCCCGGTCTTCGGAAGTCGCCGTTTCCAGCGAGCGGATTTCCTTGCGGGGAATCACCAGGATGTGGACCGGTGCGGCAGCTGCAATATCCCGAAAGGCCAGGCAAAACTGGTCCTCGTAAACCAGCTCTGCCGGAATGTCTCCGTCGATGATCTTTTTGAATATGGTCCGCTGGTCACTCATTCGTCTGCTCCTGTGGCTGGACACCGGACTCCCGCCTGGCTGGTTGGGATCAGTTCGTCATCGAGCATGACGATGATGCCGTCATGAACGGGCACCATCAGTGACTGGTCCGTGTTGACCAGTGCACCGTCGAGCTGGAACCGGACTGTCTGGCCAGCCCGGTTATCAACCTGACCGGATGCGATCTGCCGGTTCCACCATTCCAGCGACTCCGGATCCAGTGGGACCAACGCTGATCCGGTAACCGGACAACGCAGCAGTTTCAGTACCTCCGGCGCTGGGTTCATGGACTGCCTCCTTTTGGAACCGGCAGATACAATGGCATCTTCATTGCGCCCGGTTGTTCCGAAAGGAAGCCGGTCAGCGTGTTATACCAAACCACCCGTATTCTGTCGGGCGGCCCAATCCAACGATCTGGATTTTACCTGGAAAAATGCAGGTCATTCGCAACGCCATTGCCGAAGGAAGCTCCACTACATCCGGCGCGTTCCGGTTCGCAAGATCCATGTGTTTACGGTCATCCGGACGTGTAACCGCAAACCGCAATTTGCACCCCCCACCCTCCCCGACCCG